>SXGQ01492322.1_pt1 | contig 15862 bp, 13 predicted proteins | sample 3178371 | NCBI WGS metagenome assembly SXGQ01 (sample SAMN11356859, study PRJNA531348) | freshwater metagenome | isolation source: freshwater sample F1-20 | place: China: Fuxian Lake, Yuxi | collected 2017-12-25
CGACGAATTCTCATCTGAAAAACTCCTGCACCACAATGGGATCCGGTCTCACCCAGTCACACTGCCCCGACCACGATAACCGGGGGACTGCGTCGTCCAGTGAAAACGGAGAGCTTTGTAAAACATCCGGACAGTTTATCGAGGATTTTCGGCAAGTCACAACAAAAAACCCCGCCGTTCGGCAGCAAGTGGCATTTTCCGGCGGTGAATGCAGGGATGACGACGGACCGGAAAAATCCACCGGTTCTCCCTTCCAGTACCATTCCGAACACTGCAAAATATACGGTTTCTGCGGGATTTCAGACGATTGTACCATGTTTTCCGAAGGCAGACGCAAACCCCCGTGGAGGGTTTTTACCACCTTCCCCCAAAACCCGGCACTGACCCGCCCGACCCCTCACAACTGCTTTCTCAATTCCCCGGCCGCAGTATTCTCTGCCAGATCAGCGATCATTTCCTGAATTGACGCAGCAACCGCCTCGCGCCATTTCCCCTCACTAAACCGCTCCTGATAACCGGGTCGCCGCCACGCAAAATTGATTCCTCGCGAACTGTTGACCACTGCCCCCAGACCATCCGCCGCAAAGGCTCCGGCCGCGTCGGCCGAAGTTCCACCCTGACTGCCGTATCCCGGCACCAGCAGTGGCACCCGTGGCATCAAAGCCCGCAGTTCCTGCAACTGTTCCGGCCACGTGGCTCCCACAACCGCCCCAACATCTCCGTAATCCTCGTCGTCTCCGCGATATTTCTCCGAAACTCTCACGACGGCACTGGCCACCGCGGCGTACATTCGAGTCCCGTCCGTGAGCCGGTCCTGAAACTCAGCCGCTCCCGGATTGCTCGTCCGTACCAGCACGTACAACCCCGCGCCGCGGTCCCTGGCAAGGCTGGCAAAGGGTTCCAGCGTGTCACCTCCAAGGTATGGGTTGATCGTCAGGGCATCTGCCGGCCAGGCCGCAGCCTCCGGGTCCTCACCCGCCAGCCAACCCGCAGCATAGGCTTCTGCGGTGGTGCCAATATCGCCACGCTTGGCGTCGGCAATGACCAGCAGACCCAGTTCGCGGGCTTTCCGCATCACCGTCTGCAGAGCCTGCAGTCCCGGCACACCGTACTGCTCAAAAAACGCCACCTGTGGCTTCACCACGGCCACATGCTCAGCGGCAAGCTCCAGAATCTCGCAGGAAAATCGCTCAAATCCGCGGGCCACAATTTCTGCGTCACTGCCCCCGGCCGCCGTCGCGGACTGCCGAATTTCACCGGGCAGCCAGTCCCAGCGCGGGTCAATTCCAATCAAAGCCGGAGTTCTTTTTCGCTGGATCTGCTGATGCAGTCGCGTTGCAAAACCTGCCATGGTACGTTTCCAGGTGTGTCTGTTGCGGCGTCAAATCTGCCGAAAGCCCCCGCAGAATAGGTGTCTCCGAAGCTTTGTCAAATGCCCGCCGGACTTGCGCACGTCCCGCCGTTCGGCACACCCCGTGGGTCCTGCCAGCAACCCGAAACAAACGAAACTCACCCAAACGCCGCCTTTCACCCTGACGGCAGAACTTCGTCGCCGATTGTCGTGCTCCCCGCAGGCTTTTCCTCACGGACCGGTTGCAGCCTTGGCACAGGACTCTAAACTGCGCAGGATCGGAGGTTTGCGAAGATGGAGGTGACGCGATGAACAGGCATACCGACAGGCCAGGCAGCACAGCCCGCGTGCGGCACTGCGTCTGCATGCAGATACTCGCGACAGTTTTGCTGGCCGTCATGCTGCCGCCGTCATTGTGCTCCGCCCGGATGCAGGCAGCAAATGATGAGTTTCCCGAGCTGGAACGCATGCCGTTTTCTGACCGCCTGCGCAGCATAGACCGGCGATCCGAACCGAGACGCCCGGCTCCATCCGCAGGCGACGATTTTCCCAGCCTGAATGATCGCCTGCCAACCGATCCCGACGATATGTCTGCGGACGAAATTCGCTCGTTGCCACCTCAGGCGACCGACCTGCCACCGGACTCGTCGGCAGGCATTGACCGCAGCCACATCGACTGGACAGTTCAGCGAGTCTCCGCGGTGGATCTGGAGGTGGGTCGCGAGTGGCGATTTGAGCACGGCTCAGCCACGATGACGCCGGCCGAGGAATCCGACTACGCAGATTTGATCAGACTGGCCCTGAACCGTCGGCGCCTGATTACCTCCGGAATTCCGGACGGTGTGGCAGCAGAAAGTGCCTGGCAGTCCGCTTTTTACCGTTTTGAGCAGGTGCGGCGACAGGCCTGGGGCCAGGGCAATCTCACGCTCAGCGGGCGTGTGACGCTGCAGCTCGACCCGTTCTCGGGCCAGAACGGAACCCTCGTCTCACCCCTCGACCAGAACTTCTCCGCTGCCGGTCAGACTCGTTATTCACTGCTGCAGGACATGATCACGCATCCGGGCGAATTCACCGGGCGTCCCGTTGTGCTCTACGGAATCTTCACTCCATCCGGCACGGTGAAAGTGGCCGCCAGCGGGGCGCTGGAGGGTGAAGAATCGGAGTTTGCGGTCCAGCGCGGGACCTTCCGCAGCCTGTCACGTCCCGGTTCGATCGCTGTCGTCGACGCCATGGGATTCCGCAGTTCAGTGGAGTCGGACAATTCGACAGCCTGGCCGGTCACGCCGCGACGTGATATGCCGGTGCTGCTGAAAGGCTGGTTCGTGAAACTGTGGGGCACCAGCCCGCTGCTGTTTGCTGAGTCACTGAAAGTCCTGTCTCCAATCCCCTGGCGTGCTGAAATCATGGACAACGTGGCGAATCGCCGACGATTGACCTCCGACGAAAGCTGGTTGTATCACGAAGCTCTGCGGCAGCTGCAGGTCACCAGCCTCCCGGCTCAGCGTGAACTGGCTCGCGAACAGCAACTGGCCCGCATGAAACAGCTTCGCGCCGATCTGCAGGTGCAGATTGTTGCTGACCGCCAGAAGCTGGAAGATCGGTTTCAGCGGGAAACAGCCTCCGGTGCTGACAAAAATGACTGCCAGCGACGACTTGAAGAAGGACTCCGAAGACTGCAGCGACAGTTGGCCGCACGGGATGCACGCTTTGCCGGGTGGCTGAAACAGCCCACACGGTTTCCGCTCTTCGTGGACGTCTTTCAGAATCCGGAATACTGGCAGGGTCGACTGCTGACACTGCGCGGACACGTGCGTCGTGTCATGACTCATCCAGGTGATCCGCAGCTGTTTCAGGGACGACCGCTGCACGAACTCTGGCTGTTCACCGAAGACGGTCAGCACATCCCCACGGTTGTCGTCTGCCCGACGCTGCCGCGAGACTTTCCCGCGGGTGCCGAAATTGTCGATTCCGTCCAGGTGACCGGCTGTTTTTTCAAGACCTATGTGTACCGAGCTCAGAATGAAACACGGGTGGCACCGCTGCTGCTGGCCGGACATATCGAGTGGTTGCCGACAGCCTCACAGGTGCTCAGCCTCGTTCGGGACGGTGAGCTGCCTGCCGATTCGCCGCTCGCCGCTCAGGCTCGCGAAATGGACACCGATCGCCCGGAAGATCTGCTGGTCCTGCTCACTGCCGTCCTCGCCGTACTGGTGGCCATGACCGTCTGGTCACGCGTGCAGAAGGATCGTCGTGAACGACAGCGAGTCCTGCGTCTGGTGGACGAGCCGGCGACTTTTCGTCAGACTTAAGCTGCAGCGAACAAAACAGCAACTACGCAACCAGGCGGGACGGGAACTGTGTCTGTGGCAACAAACGGTGAGGAACACGCTGAGGCGATTGCCGGCGTGCAGGGAAGACCGGCAAGGCTGGTGGTTCTGATCAGCGGCGGCGGCACCACTCTGCTCAACTTTCTGGACCAGATTCGCGGTGGCCAGCTGCCGGCTGAAATTCCGCTGGTCATTTCCAGTCAGCGGGACTGCCGCGGCGTTGAGCGCGCCCAGGCAGCCGGCCTGACTGTTGAAGTGCTGCGCCGCAAAGACTTCTCCGGAACCCCGGAATTCAGTGACGCTGTCTTCGCTGCCGCTCGACACGTGCAGGCCGATTACGTCGTGCTCGCTGGTTTCCTCAGCCTGCTGCAGATCCCCACAGACTTTCATCTGCGAGTCCTGAACATTCATCCGTCCCTGATCCCTGCATTCTGCGGGCATGGCCAGTACGGACACCACGTGCACGAAGCTGCCATCGCTCGCGGAGTCCGCATCAGCGGATGCACCGTTCATTTTGCCGACAATCTGTATGATCACGGGCCCATCATCCTGCAGCGTTCGGTCGAAGTACCTGATCACTGCACCGCGGACCAATTGGCCGGACTGGTGTTCGAGCAGGAAAAGCTGGCCTACCCGGAAGCACTCCGCCGTGTCATCTCCGGCCGGTTGCGAGTGCGCGATGGTCGAACCTTTCTCCTGCCGCCGGAAACAGCGGTATGCCACTGAAGCATCAGGCCGGCCGGTTTGCCATGCTGCAGCATGACCATCCGTTTCTGCACTGGGACCTGCTGCTGGAGGATGGTCCTGAGGCCGCCACGTGGCGACTGCTGCGAAGACCGGTGCTCGGTGAACCAATTGCCGCTGAACCACTCGCACCACATCGACTGATGTATCTGAGCTATACAGGACCAGTCTCCGGCGGTCGCGGGTTCGTCAGCCCACTGGCAACCGGCACATGGCAACTGCTCACCGCCGCCGACGATTCACAGACGATTCACCGAAACTCAGCCGTAAGCCCCGATTCAGCAGTGCAGCCACTGCCGCTGCCCGTGAGAATCAGACTGAACGGCTGGATGGGCTGCACAACGGCGGAACTGCAAAACACGGCCGATCACCGCAGCTTCTGGACGTTTGCCGAGTCCGCTGATCAGCGATTGATACCCACATAGAAGCTGAAAATCTGCTCGCGGTCTGCCGCCTGAGTTGTGATCGGGAAGGCAAAGTCGAAGGCCAGTGGCACCGGTCCCATCTGAGGAATTGTCAGTCGCAGACCAAAACCCGCTGTGGCCCGAAATTCCGAAAGCGTGACCTCGTCATCAACCGATCCGAAGTCGGAAAAGACCACGGCACTGATCATGTCGTCAGCCGTCAATGGCAAACGATACTCCACTGTGCCCAGGGCCTGGAAGGTTCCGCCGATTGAAAAACCGGTCTCATCACGCGGCGTCACACCGCGAAAGCGGAAGCCACGGAAAGACTGAAAACCACCGGCGAAGTAGCGTTCAAACACCGGCGTGTCATCGCCTGCCCAGCCCAGTGCTCCCGCCAGGGTCAGCACCTGACGCCCACTGCCGTCAGGACGACTGTGCAGCGTGAAGTACTGACGAAATTCCGTATCCACCTTCGGGAAATTGAACTCATTAAAGGCCTGCTCATAACCCACGTCGAAGTAATGCCCTTCCGTGGGCAGCATGGCCGAGTCGCGTGTGTCATGAGTTACTGAAACACGACCGGTGGACAGGAAATTGTGACCTGCCCATTGCTGCACAATCGTCGGCACCGGAGCTCGCACATTCCGCATTTCGATGTCTTCCAGACGCAGTGCCAACGCTCCGGACCACTCCGGAGTGAAGTGACGCCCGACGGAAACTCGACCGCCCACTCGGTCCTCTGTCCATTCAGAATAAAACCGATTGAAGTAGAAACCACCCACCGACAGACTGTAGTCCGTATACATGAAGTAGGGGTCGGTCCACGTCAGGGCGTAGCGACTGACCATATTGCCAGGTGCTGCCTCTGCGCGGAACCGCTGGCCACCACCGCGCCAGGCACGACCTTCCAGAATGTCCGCAAATGTTGTGGGGGGTCGAAACAGGTCGAAATTGGATTCGTCCCAGACGAAGTTTCCGACCAGCCCCGAGTTGCTGTTGACGCCGGCACCAAACATGAGCCGCCCCGTACGCCCCTCCGTCGCGTTCACATTGATATCAACCCACCCGGGCGGAATATCGCGGAACTGATTGCGATAGGGGCTTTCGTTGATCATCTGGTCTTCGCGCGAAGGTGGCCTGACCTCCGACCCCTCATCGTCGGGTGACTGTGCTCGAATGATCGGGCCGGTCAGCAGCTCAGGATCCGCTGCCGACACAAAAGCCGGTGGCTCATCGGAAACCGCAAACAGCAGCCGCGGGTCAGCAACCCGAAATGTCGCTGGCTTCGGAATCTCGGCCAGCTCAGAATCTCCCGCTGACAACGACGCATGTCCCCCAAAAAACGGACCAGCAGCAGCACCCGCTGCAGGACCGGTGGTGGCTGTCAGCGCCACAAAATCCGGCTCGTCACCGGACCGCTGTCCGCCATCAGACACCGCTGCACTGAAGGTTGGCGGCTGAGCAGTGAAGCCGGCAGCAGCAGCGTCGACTGGTGAACTGACCGGAGCATGTGAGGTGGCCGGCTCAGTCGCAGCGTCCACAGTTTCCGAAGTGTCAGATCCGTTCGCAGACGAAGCGTCCTCCGCAGGCAGTGCGTCCGAGGTGCCCCACAGCTCCGAATAATCACCGATGGCGGTACGCCGGGCAGTTTCATTGGCAGATTGATCCACTGCCTGCAGAAAAGACTCCGTCCAGTCATCCAGTTCACCGGGATTCTGACCGCGAAATGCGGCCGCCACTGACGCAAAGCTCGTTTGTTCCGGGTCCACCGGGACAGGCTCAAACACAATCCCTGGCTCAAACAGCCCGCTGCCTGCCAGACGGGACTTGCCCCGACGAATTCGGCGGGGGTCTGCCAGATCACCCGGCTGCACCTGAATGCGGTCCAGAACCACGGTGTGCTTGGTATGCGGGCTGTCACCCTCGTAATTCACATTGATATCGCGAATGTAACGTGGCCGATCCTCATCGATTTCAAAGACCAGATCCACCACACCGGGTGTTTCCGTGAATTGAGGTACGGGATTGACCGACGCGAAGTAGTGGCCCATTTCGCCGTAGTAGCCCAGCATTCGCTGCACATCTTTCGACAGCATCCACGAATTGAATTTCTGGCCCACTTCCTGCTTGGAATCTTCCTTCAGACGCGATGTTTGAACGACTTCGTTGCCTTCGTAGGTGATGCTGCGAACCGTGTAACGCATGCCCTCTTTGATTGTGTACAGCAGCTCCACGTCGGACTTGTCAGGTGAAAACCGCGGCTCTCCCGTGACCTCCACGTCAAAGTATCCCACACCGCGATAGTAAGCCTTCAATGCCTCGATATCCGCAGGCATGGTATCCGGGTTGTAATGGCCGCCCCAGAACAGGAAGGCTTCCTTCGAAACCAGGTTCTTTCGCAGCAGTCCGTCGCTCCAGAACACGTTGCCGGTGAAATTGCGTTCCTTCACCTGCACCTTGGGGCCTTCGGTAATCTTAAAGACAACTTCCCGGTCGCCAGGCTTGCCACCCTTCAGCAGTTTCACCTCGACAAAGTAGTAGCCCTTGTCTTTGTACTCCTGCTCAATCCTGCGGACGGCCTCCTGATTGGCCACATAGTCAAAAGGGCTGCCAGCCTTCAGTCCGGTCCACGCTTCCAGATGCTTCAGCTTCACTTTTTTGTTGCCGATGTACTGCACCCGCTGCACAATCGGACGCTCTTTGACCTCAAACACCAGCACGTATCCGTTGGGAGTCTCGTCGATGCGTTCCTGCACATCGAAGAACCAGCGGGTATTCAGCAGCGAGCGCTTGTCTTCACGCAGCTGACGCTCCGTAACAGGTCGCTGCGGCTGTGACTGGATCTTCTGCAGAATGACCGCCTCGGGAATCGTCTCATTTCCCTCGATTCGCACGTCGTAGACAATCCGCCCGGCCTCTTCATCTGCTGCAGGAGACTGCTCGGTCAGTGCCGAGTCCTGTACGGGGGCCTGAGCATGACAGCACACGGGCAGCAGCAAAAACACTGCGGCAACCAGCATCGCTGCTGCATACAACCGCGCGGCGCAGGACCGGGCCTGGTGACAGCGCGGGAATATCGGGGCTCGATCCGCCATGCAGCGACTCGTTGCCACAAAAATCCGCAGTTTCTGCGGAAAAACGTGGCCTGAGAGGAAACAAATGTTAGGCAGACCACCTGCCGGCGGCCCACAGACCCGCACAGCATCGCACATTTGATGAATTTGACTCAAGGTCAATTCGGAAAAGCCGCTGCAACGGCCATCAGCAGGCTGCTCTCACAGCCCAATCCCCCCGGAAATCTCCCCGCAAACGCAGCCTGTTTATTCACGAACCTGCTGGCCAAATCCCAGCTTGCCCAGCCAGCGACGACTGCCGGTACGCGGCTGCGATTCCGCCTGACGAACCAGCGTACCGTCGCTGTTGACCGTAAATCCCAGTTGCTTTGCCAGCACATCCATCAGTTGCCGTGACTGCTGCAGATTGTTCTTCTCGCGAGCCAGCCTGGCGCGCTCAAATGCCAGTTCCAGCTCGCCCAGCCGTGTCAGATTGTCCGAACGGCGAACCGAACTCTCGATCAGTGTCGCCAGCTCCACAGGCAGCTCCCGCTGCATCGTTCTCAACTGATCCAGCGTCAGCAGGTTCAGCCGAGTTTCTTCACGACAGCGCAGGCGGTAAATCAGCCGCGCCATCAGGCTCTCCCGCTGCTGCAGCAGGGCCCGCAACTCGTCCGCAGACATTGCCTCCAGCTCCCCGTGCTGCGGAATCTCCGTCAGCACCAGATCGTCACTCGGCGAAAAGTCTGCCGGTACATAACCACCCTCCTCCGGAGAAAATACAGCATCACGCATGCCAGTGGGTGGTGCCGGTTCCGCGGGCAGTTCGATTGGCAGATCAGCCAGATACCCCGCCTCCGACTTGCGCTCCACTTCGTCAAACAGCTCCTGACGAATTTCCTCCCAGCTTCGTGACAGATTCTTCGTGGCCGCTCCCACAGGTTCACGCGGTGCCGACCGCGGCACGACGGACTCTGCCGACGGCGTGGCAGCCGCCTTAACCGAATTCACTGGCTGCAGGTCCGCTGCCGACCGCGCTGGCAATGCACTCGCCCCCGCCGCCAGCAGCTGCTCAAGCCCCCCGGCCAGCTGCAACTGCAAAGCAGCACCCAGTTGCTCAAAATGCTCGCTCAGCAGCTCCGACAGCCTCGCGGCAATCAGGTCCGCAGTCAACGCTGATTCCTGCCGATCAGCATCGTCCTGCAGGCTGCCGATTCCCACCGGGACTGTTCCCGATGACACCTGCGAATTCCACAGACCCGGACACCCGTCCAGCTGCTGCGGAATCTGCACCTCCCTGCCCGGACCGGATTCGCAGATCACCTGAAATAACAGTGCGTCGACTGCAGGGGCACCAGTCGCGTCCCCGGAACCGACGGCCGGGCGGACATTGCCCTGGGGCTGTTCCTCAGCGCTGCCGCTGCGACGTCGGCGACGACTGCGTGTCTTCAGTGCCTGTTCCAGCAGTCGCCCCTGATCATCCACCAGGGGAGACGGTGTTTCCTGCATATCGTCCAGCGAGCGAGCAGTCCTGCGCGGTACAACGCGACCCGCTGGCGTTGCGGCCACCGTTTCCGCCGGGGCCGGAGTTGTGTCCTGAGTTTTGGATCGATCTGCTCGTGTCATGTGCGTGCCAGCCTGGGATCGCGTGGAACCCTTTTGGCGATTTCAGAATGCCTGAACTCGAAAAGTCCCCGCCGAATTCCACGATCCGTCCTCCCACGATAGCTCCGGCCCACGCTCACAGCGGGAATACCCCCGCAAAATCCTCGCGACTCATGAACTTTGCGGGCAGGCAGGCAGCGATTGCACCTGCTGTGCTGAATCCCGCGAATATGACTGCTCTGCAGAAATGTTTCCCCGCGGCAACATTCCCCGCGACGCTCCGCCTGCCTGCCAGCTCCCGGACTCCCGGAATTCCCTCGTTTTCTCGCACTCACCCGGCATGCTTTTCCCCGGACTGGCAGAACCGTATGATACGACTCCTGTGCTCCGGGCCAGACTGCTGTTGCAGCCTGCGCAGGGCCGGAGCGGATCAAAAGTTCAGCAGACTAAGGTGTGCACAATGGGGTTGTTTACCGGCAGGAAGGGATTGGTACTGGGGATCGCCAACGAACGCTCAATCGCCTGGGCGATCACGGAAAATCTGCACCGGGAAGGTGCCGAAATGGGCTTTACGCACATGCCGGACGCCGGAGACCGCCCCAAGAATCAAAACAAAGTGGCAAAACTCGTTGACCCGATCGGCTCGAAATTCCTGCTGCCGATGGACGTCTGCAACGACGAACACATCAATGCCGTGGTCGCCAAAGCAGCTGAAACGTTCGGCAGGATCGACTTCATCGTGCACAGCATCGCCTTTGCTCCGCCGGCCGATCTGACCGGCCCGACCTGGGCCTGCAGCCGCAATGGTTTCAAGACCGCCATGGAAATCAGTGCCTACAGCCTGCTGGCCGTCGCCGGAGCCGCCCGCAAACAGAATGTGCTCAGCAGTGACGCCAGCATCCTGACACTGACCTACTTCGGCGGCGAAGAAGTCATCCCCGGCTACAACCTGATGGGCATCTGCAAAGCGGCTCTCGAGTGCAGTGTCCGGTATCTGGCCAGCGAACTGGGACCGGAAGGCGTACGAGTCAACGCGATCAGTGCCGGTCCGGTCAAGACCGTCAGTGCCATGGGTGTGGGTGACTTTGACGACATGCTGAAACTGTATGCCGGCATTTCGCCGATGCGTCGCAATATCACTGCAGATGAAGTGGGTCGTACTGCAATGGCCATGCTCAGCAATCTGACCAGTGGGATCACCGGTGAGATTCTGCATGTCGACTGCGGATTCAGCGTCATGGGTGCTCCGCCAGCTGACTTCTTCACTCCCCCGGCTCAAAGCACCTGAGTCCGCAGGACTCCGAGGAGACCATCGTGAAACGTATCGGTGTCGCGATTGTTGAATCGGCCGGCTGCTTTCTTGTCGGGCTGCGGGCCCCCGGAACGGTTCTGGCAGGTCTGTCTGAGTTTCCCGGGGGCAAATGCGAATCCGACGAAACTTCACAAGCCTGTGCGGTTCGGGAGTGTCTTGAGGAAACCGGGCTGGCGGTCATTCCGCAAATGCAGCTGGGAACCGTTCCATGGGATTATCCCCATGGATCGATCGAACTGCACTTCTGGCTCTGCTCGCTCGCTCATGACCTGCCCCCCGGACTGGCGCCAGCGGCGCCTTTCCGCTGGGTGCCGGCCAGCGAATTGAGCCAGCTCACATTTCCTCCGGCCAATCAGCAGGTACTGCAGCTGCTGCAGCAGAGGGTGCAGCAGTGACCGGGTCAGGCACTGTGACTGTCCTGTTTTTTGCAGCGGCGAGGGATGCGGCCGGCACCGCTCAACTGCAGTTGCCCGTCCCCGAAAAGGTCACCCTCGCACAAATTCAGCAGCAGGTGCTGCGGCACGCCGGCGGACTGCAGCCGCTGCAGTCGCTGCTGCTGTGGGCCGTCAATAATCAGTATGCCTTACCAGCAACGACGGTTCAGCCCGGGGATACCGTGGCCTGTTTTCCGCCGGTGAGCGGGGGTTGACGGGGGAATGCCTGTGATACACCTGACAGATCAGCCTTTGGATTACACGGCAATCACGGAATCCGTCCGTGATCCTGCGGCCGGCGCTGTCGTGCTGTTCCTCGGTACGGTCCGGGAATTCACAGCAGGACAGCAGACAGAACATCTGGAGTACGAAGCGTATCGGGAAATGGCGGAGTCCTCCCTGAAACAGCTGGCCGACGAAGCCTCCGCTCGCTTCCCGATCGTGAAGACAGCCATCGTACATCGACTGGGGGTACTGCAGCTCAGCGATGTCGCCGTGGCGATCGCTGTCAGCACTCCGCATCGTGCTCAGGCCTTCACCGCCGGCCAGTGGCTGATTGATACGCTGAAGCAGCGCGTGCCAATCTGGAAACGCGAACATTACACGGACGGGCGTGTGCTGTGGCAGCACCCTGTGGCCGTGGCGGACTCTGCAGCCGGTCAGTCGGAGGCCACCTGAGATGACGCAGCCAGGGCAGCAAAGACTTGTGGATCGCTTCGGGCGTGTCCATAACAATCTGCGGATCAGCGTGACCGACCGCTGCAACATCCGCTGCTTTTACTGCATGCCGGCCGAGGACGTTCAGTTTTTGCCGAAGCAGCAGCTGCTGACGTTTGAAGAAATTGAACGCGTGGCTCGTGTCGGGGTGACGCTGGGCATCGATCGACTGCGGCTGACCGGCGGGGAACCGCTGGTACGCCGGGACCTGCCGATGCTGGTGCGGGCCCTGGCCGACATCCCCGGCATCGTGGACATCGGGCTGACGACCAACGGCATCCTGCTGCCCGAGCTGGCTCAGCCGTTGCGCGATGCCGGACTGCGGCGACTGAATATCAGCCTCGATGCCCTCGATCCGGAAGTCTTCAGGCGAGTGACGCGGCGGGATGGATACGAGCAGGTGCTGGCGGGGATCGAGGCCGCTCGCAAAGCTGGCTTTTCTCCGATCAAACTCAATGCCGTATCGGTGCGGGGATTGACTGAAGATCAGATTGAGCCGTTCGGCCGACTGGCTCGGGAAACCGACACAGTCGTGCGATTCATTGAATTTATGCCGCTGGATGCTGACAGTCAGTGGCAGCGTGAGCGAGTCTTGTATGCGGCCGAGATTCTGGAGCGACTGGAGCGAGCCTTTGGTCCGTTAAGGCCCGTGCAGGCTTCAGAACTGCCAGCTGTTGCGGCTGCTGAAATGACTCAGCCGGGCCTGACGGCCGGCGGTCTGTTGCCGCAGTTGACGCAATCGGCCACCGGCAAGGCTCCGGCGGAAGACTATGTGTTTGCCGATGGTCGGGGGCGGATCGGGTTGATTGCCAGTGTCAGTCAGCCGTTCTGTGCCAGCTGCAATCGGTTCCGTGTCACGGCGGACGGGCGATTGCGGAATTGTCTGTTCAGTCATGAGGAAACGGACATCCGCGAGCTGCTGCGGTCCGGGGCGGATGACACCGCGATTGCTCAGGCGATGCTGGACTGCATTGCGGCCAAGGGCGAGGGGCATGAAATCAACACCGCCAGGTTTCTGCAGCCGCAGCGTCCGATGTACGCCATCGGCGGCTGACCCGCCCGCAGAGCTGAACTCCTCGCCCCCCAAACCGCGTATCCCTCCGCCGCTTCGCATCCACGCGACATCCGGCATCCCGGCGGCATCCGACATCCTGCCGCCTTCCTGCGTCACGCTTTTGACTCTCAGCCCGGCATTCGCCACAATGTCGGGCTCAGGTCTTCGTCGGTATCCTTTTCCCACCTGTTTCAGGAGCCCGTGTGATGAGCAGTGCAGATCCTTCTTCAGTGGCCGGAGCATCCGGGCGTCGTTCGTTCATGGCGGCTGCGGCCGCAGCTATGGCTGCAGCCGGTACTCTGCGGGCTGACGAGTACGCTGCTGATGCAGCTCCGGTACGTTACCCTGACCATCGTCTGGTGGAACTGGACAAGCGGTTTGGGAAGCTGAAGCTGGGCAATACTCCGATTCAGCGTCTGTATCACAGCAGGAACATGCTGTGGGCCGAGGGGCCGGCGTGGAACGGATCGGGCAGGTATCTTGTGTGGAGCGATATTCCGAACAATCTGCAGCATCGCTGGCTGGAGGAGGACGGGCATGTTTCGGTGATTCGCAATCCGGCGAACAACAGCAACGGCAACACCTTTGATACTCACGGTCGTCAGATTTCCTTCGAGCATCTGACGCGTTCGGTGGCGCGTTACGAGCACGACGGGACTCGCACGGTCCTGGCGCACGAGTATGACGGGAAATCCCTGAATGCTCCGAACGACGGCGTGGTGCATCCGGATTCCGGCGACGTGTGGTTCAGCGACCCAGGTTATGGTGCGCTGATGGATTACGAGGGGACACTGGCTGAGACGGGTTCGGTGCAGCCGTATCAGAAGGAGTCGATTTATCGGTGGGAAGCCAGCACGGGCAAGCTGTACCGGGTGGCGGATGACATCAACAAGCCGAACGGCGTGTGTTTTTCACCGGACTACAAGAAGCTGTATGCGGCGGACACGGGTGCATCGCACTACCCGGATGCTCCGAAGAACATCAGGGTGTGGGACGTGGTGGACGGGAAGAAGCTGGCGAATGGTCGCGAGTTTGCCTCGATGAAGCTGGAGATGGCTGATGGCGTGGTGAAGGCCGGTTTCGCGGACGGCATTCGAGCGGACATTCATGGCAACATCTGGGCCAGTGCCGGCTGGGTGGGTGCCGGGTATGACGGCGTGCATGTGTTTGCTGGAGAGGATGGTGCGCGGATTGGCCAGATTCTGCTGCCGGAGATTTGCAGCAACGTCTGTTTTGGCGGTACGAAGCGCAATCGTCTGTTCATGACGGGTAGTCAGTCACTGTATGCGGTGTATGTGAACGTGCGTGGTGCGCATTTCTGCTGAGCGTTTTTGTGGTGACAGCTGTGCGGTCGGTGCGGTATTCCGCACCGACCGTTTTTTTCAGTTTGCAGCGAGGTGAGTGATGAGCATGGGTTGCCGTTGGAACCTGCGTCTGGTGGCGGTGCTGCTGGCGGGTGTGCTGAGTGGTGGTGGCTGGATGAATGCCGGGCGGGTTTGGGCGGGCGAGCAGCCTGCGGATGCGGCCAATTTCCATCGGGATCGTCTGGTGGCCTGGTGCATTGTGCCATTTGACGCAAAGCAGCGTGGTCCGGCGGAGCGTGCGGACATGGTACGTCGGCTGGGGATGGCGCGAGTCGCGTATGACTGGCGGGACAATCACGTGCCGACGTTTGAGGACGAGATTTTGCAGTATCAGCGGCAGAAGATTGAGTATTTTGCATTTTGGAGCTGGCATGATGCGATGGAGCCGCTGATTCGGAAGCATGGCATTCATCCGCAGATCTGGCTGATGTTTCCTGAGCCGGCCGGTGAGACTCAGCAGCAGAAGGCAGAAGCGGCTGCTCAGGCGCTGCTGCCGCTGGCTGAAAAGACCGGGCGGCTGGGACTGAAACTGGGTTTGTACAATCACGGCGGCTGGAGCGGCGAGCCGGCGAACATGGCGGCGGTGTGTCGGGTGCTGAAGGAGCAGCATGGAGTGAAACATGTGGGGATTGTGTACAACCTGCATCATGCTCACGACCACATTGCGGATTTCGAGCAGCAGCTGGCGATTTTGCAGCCGTGGCTGTTGTGTCTGAATCTGAACGGCATGAACGACAATGCTCAGCCAAAGATCCTGCCGATTGGGGATGGGAAGCACGAGCGTCGGCTGATCGAACTGATCCTGAAATCGGGCTATGCTGGTCCGATCGGGATCATTGATCATCGCGAGCAGCTGGATGCAGAAGAGAGTTTGCAGCAGAATCTGACGGGACTGCAGCGAGTGCTGCGTGAGCTGGGTCAGGAGACTGCGGCGGCCAGTTTTGGCACCGGGAAATAGCCGTTGAGGGTGAACCTGGCAGATTTTCCTGTGTCTCAGCAGCAGTTTCCGAGACAAAGGTACTTTCCCTGCTGCAGGTTCAGCGGTAGAATGGCCGATGTTGATGAAAGCCGCTTAAAGCGGTCTCCGGGGGCGATCGGATTTGACTGGGTTACCGGGGATCAGGGTGGCGTGCCGAGGTTGATCAGTTGGCCTCGTAAAAAGCTGATCACCAATAACTGCAAAACCGCAGTTTTCTCTTGCTGCCTGATTCAGGCTGCACCGACCTAAGGATCCCCGCCTAAGGAGCCGACCGTTGGACGCAAATTTGGGCTGGCATCAGTTCACTGTCTACTACGGCTGATGCAAGATTTGTTGCGGACTGGTGTCGGATGGTCTTGTTCGTGGAACCTCTCCGGCACGACTTAATCAACGAACTACGCACGTAGAGGCTTTGGTTCAGGAACAACAGGACGGGGGTTCAATTCCCCCCGCCTCCATCGACTTGGTCACCGCAACGTGACCACAACGCTCAGGACCCGCTGGTTCATCCCAGC
>SXGQ01657740.1_pt1 | contig 15862 bp, 11 predicted proteins | sample 3178371 | NCBI WGS metagenome assembly SXGQ01 (sample SAMN11356859, study PRJNA531348) | freshwater metagenome | isolation source: freshwater sample F1-20 | place: China: Fuxian Lake, Yuxi | collected 2017-12-25
GCGGTGGGGATCACCTCTTCCCATTCCGAACAGAGAAGTTAAGCCCACCAGCGCAGATGGTACTTGGTCTAAAGCCCGGGAGAGTATGTCGATGCCAATTTTAAATAAATCCCGATACTTATTTGTGTCGGGATTTTTTTTTGAGTTTCTTATTAGTTAATAGACTTTTTTTTCAAAGGTTTAATTTTAGAAATTTAAATAATAATCTTTTGTGAAATCTTTGTATTCTTTAGTGTAATTTCGATGTGAATTTTCTTCAATTGTTAATGTTGATTCTGAGTATTCAGTTTTAGAAAACTCAAACTGCATCAAATGTCTTTTTTCAGTTATATCAACATTTTTTGATTTAACACGAAGTAGATTAGTTAAAAATAATCCGTTTGTTTGAGCCATTTTGTTAAATATTAACGCTTCGTTTTTAGGCAGTATTAAACAAAATTTTCCTTTTTTATTTAAAATTTTTAAAACACCTAATAATAAATCCTCAAAAGAAAGTAAGTCGTTGTGTCGTGATAAATTTCGACCGTTTTTTTTACTTTTTAATGAATTGATAAAATAGGGAGGATTTGAAACAATTAAATCAAATTTTTTTGAAGTAGTTTTACAAAATTCTTGAAATGAAATATGTTTTGTTTTTATTTTATTACTAAAAATACTTTTACTAAAGTTAACTTTTGCCTCACAATAACTATCTTTATCAATTTCTATTGCTGTAATAATAGCATTTGATTTTTGAGCAATCATTAAAGCAATTAAGCCTGTTCCAGTGCCAATATCTAAAATTGTTTTATAGTCGGAAGGTTCTATCCAAGCTCCAATAAGCACAGCATCTGTACCTACTTTCATCGTAGATTTATTTTGTACAACTTTAAATTGTTTGAATTGAAAAAAATCATTTGGCATAAATTTATACCAGAATTTATATCAATTTAATAGGAAGGTTGAGCATCTGAACGCCCAAGATTAATACCATAACCTGATAAAATATTATACTTTAACATTAATTCAATACCACCTAACCTATTTGTGGCAGGTGTTAGTGCAGATATATTAAAATCGTATGAAACGCCTAAAGCATATTTATCTATTTGAAAAAGAACTGAAGGAACAATTGCATCTTTAAAACGATAATATCCTCCTAAAGAAAGAGAAAAAGGTTTTTTGTTTGCTGTGTAAGTTGATGGGTCTCCTAAAATAAATTTAAATAATGCTCCGGTAATAAATTCACTATTTGGTCCTTGACGCATATACAAAAAACTTGGCATTATTGCATTTCTTGTGTTTGGAATATTAAATTCTCCATTAAAATAAGTACAAAATTTAGTATTTAATTTCTCTGAGCTTGAAATAAAAGCATTATTTACTAAACCAAAATGGTATAGAGAAATTCCTAAATCAAATCTAGCAGCGTCATTAGAACTTGTAAATCCTTCACTTTGAACATAATTTAAATTAATGCCGCCTCCAATATCAAATGAAGTAACTGAACTTCTTGGTGTTTTTTCTCCACTTGGTAAATTCGAATCGAAACTATATCCATTCCATTGTTCACCCCATTGTAACGAGCTAAAATCAATAGTTTTGTAAAAAAAACCACTTTGTATGCCACTTGATAACATCATGGTTTTATTTATTTTTTGTAAAAACGAAATGCCTAAATTAGGATTGAGCGATTTTAGTTGAGCATCACCAGCAACATCTTTAAATATATTTAAAGCAACAGCAAAGTAGTTATTTATTAATTTTTTATGCTTAATGGTTTGTTCAAATGAGAATGCCATAGTCTCATATTTATTTCCAATACTCGACCATTGATTTCTATAATTTAAAATTGCTCGAGTTTCGTATTTAACTCCAATCAAAGCAGGATTAATTGATATAGGTGTTTCAGAATATTGTGAAAAGTGAATGTCTTGGGCATTAATACTTTTATTAAGAAAAGTAATTGATATAATTATTATTATTAAGTGTCTTACTTTCATAAAATATTATCTAATAAGTGTTATGTTACCTTTAGCACTATAGCCTTTTCCATCATAGTTTCTGCCTTCTAACCTATATACGTAAATACCTGTATTTAATTCAGTACCCTTATAAATACCGTCCCAACCAATTTTTTGATCAGTGGTTTCGAATACTTTTTCTCCCCATCTATTAAATATCATAAAGGTAAATATTTGTAAACAATGACCTTTCAGATAAAGCACATCATTATGCCCATCATTATTTGGAGAAAATGCATTTGGTATAAACATTTCCCCACAATCATCAATAACTATAACATTTAATGTATCTGTTGAATAACAACTGCCGCTATTATATCCTTTTAAGACATATTGAGTTGTTTTAAAAGGATTGACTGTTATTTTCCGATTAGTAAGTGAGCTAATATTATATCCTGGAGACCAAATATAACTTATGGCATTAGAGGCATTTAAAACAATAGATTCACCAAATTTAATTGTTGTATCTCCGGATAATTGACCAGGAGAAGTAATGGTTACATTTGGAATATCAACAACCTTAACATAATTTAATTGGCCGCCAGTTCTCATGCTACCCCCATCTGCAATTGGGTATGGATTTTTGACAGTTAGTATCACATTAAATTTACCAGGTAGGTTATAACATACCGTTGGGTTTGATAAAGTTGAAGTAGAGGGAGAGCCTCCACTAAATCGCCAATCATAAATTTGAGGGCCGCCGGCAGCTGTATCAGTTTGGTTAATAAATGTAATGCATTGTCTTGCACAAACAGTATCATTTTTTTCTGCAGTGTTAAACATGAGAGAAGTGGTTACAGCAGATACTGGCCTGCAATCAATAACCCTGACACTAACAGTATCATAACGAGTACATCCAGGTATTCCATTATATCCAGATTGAAGGGTATAAACAGCTAACGATGAATTATTTATTATTCGTTTTGGTGCACTTACAGTTACTATATTGTTATTACCTGGCGTTAGAATAGAACTTGGTGAGTAAGGAGATGACCAAGTATAAGTTGGAACAATTCCAAATTGCAAACCAACATTTGTATTAATACCAGTTAGAGTGATTACATTGTCTGGAGGGCCTGGAATTGGACCAACGTAGCAAACTGTATTTGTTGGAATACCGTTTATTGTTGGAATAGCAATGGCAGTTAAAGGCCTAGGAAATACAGAAACGGTAACTAATCTTGGAATTGAAATACATCCTCTTGAATCAGTAACTTCAACAGAATAAGTGGCATTATTTTGAGGAGTAGCAATAACTGATGAAGATAAAGGATTATAAACTGATACTGGTTGAGGGTCAGCCCAATTATATCCAAATTGAGATACTGGACCAACTGCTTGATTACTAATATTTACTATATTTAATTTTAAAGAGTCTCCTATACACATTGCTGGTAGTGGTGGGGAAATAGCCATCGTAAATTGTGGAATTACGGTTGCACAAACTACAACTGAACCTGAGCAAATTGAGGTAGCTCCAGTTAGAGTGTAACAGGTTGACGCATGAGGTCTAATCGTTGTTTGAGGTCCCAATGAATAAGTCATTGTAGCGGGATCATATGGACTCCAAGCGTATGTTCCCGCTCCGAAGGCCTGCAGATTAATAGGTTTAGATAATTTAGGGTTAAAGTTAGAAACAATACAAGTTGTATTTGTGTTTTGAGAGTATGTAATATTTAAGTTTGGAGCTAAAATAACAGTGTATACAAATGAAGAGTCAATACAGGTTCCTCCATTTGAACCAGTTAAGGAATATGTACCAGGTAAAACAGAAATAGATTGTTGAGGAATTGAACCAGTAAATGTAGAGCCTGTCCAAGTATAGCTTTGAGCACCAAATGCAGTCAAAGTAGATGAAAATCCAACGCAAACAGCACTTGCTGATGGTGTAACCATTAAATTAGGAAAGTTTCCAACTATCACAGTATAGCTAGAACTTCCTTTGCAACCAAAACCATTATTTGCAGTAGCAGTGTAAACTGTCGTTAATGACGGAGAAGAAATTACACTAGAGCCAATTGTTGAGTTTAAACCTGAGGCAGGAGACCAAGAAAAAGTAGAAGGATTAACGTTGGCCAATGCAGTCAGTGTAACGGAGCTTCCAGGACAAAGAGTTGTGCCAGAGGAACTTAATGATAGTGAAATTTGAGCTGCCGGATCTATATAAATTTGAATAGTCCTGGTTCCAACACATCCTAAAGGGTCGATTGCATTTATAGTATATGTTGCATTTACTGTTGGATTTGATATTGCAGATGATGATGGGATTGCTCCGACAGTTAGAGTGCCTGTATTTAATTGTTGAAGCCATGTATATGTGTTCGTGGGAGCTCCGCCGGTAATATTTATTGTGGAAGGAAGACCTGCACAAACTGAATTACTTGAAGCTGAAGGGGTAAATGTTAAACTAGGAAAAATTCCAATAGATGCTATAATTGGAGGAACGCTTGGTGTTTTGCAACCAGCACTATCTACTTTTAATTCATATACAGAGGGGGTTGTTGGATTTATAACTGAAATAGGTAAAGCACTTACAACAGGATTTGCAGTAGGAGATATGGCTGTGTAAGTATAATTATATAAAGAAAAATTTGTATTAGTTCCTACAGCCGTTAAAGTAACAGGCTGTCCTGCACAAACTATTGGAGGATTTGGAATTAAGGAGAAGTTTTTAAGACTCAATAAATTTAATTGAAAATTTTGAGTAACTGAGCATTTACCACCAAATCCATTTGAGCTATCAGCAACTACCACATACATCCTGGGAAATAATGAAGCTGATGATGGGGCTGTTATCAATAAAGTGTTGGTAAGATTAGTAACTACAGAGGCACTAGTAACTGGAGTATAAAATGTATAACTGTAAGCACTTAGACTGTTGGCAGGAGATGCACTCAGGACAAATTGAGAATTAGGACAAACAGAACTAGGATTAGTAGTTAAAGTTAAATTTTGAGATGCCATTACAAACTGACTTACATTTAAATTTCCGACACCACTACAACCACCACTATCTACACTGACAGTATAAGAAAAAGGAAATAATGAGGGCGTGTTAGGAGGAGTTGTGACAACTGTGCTTACAGAAGCATTAATTGTGGGTATAATATTAATGGTTGACGGAGGTGAAGTAGGATATGGAGCATAGAAAGTATATGAGGTGTTTGCTCCACCTGATGCATGAATGCTTACTGTACTTCCTGGACATATAGAACCAGATGAAGGAGAAATTGTAAATTGAGGAGAAATTGTTAGTTCAGAAACTGTTAATTGAGCCGAACCTTTGCAACCAAGACTATCAACACTAACCGAATAAGTTGCAGGTAAAATTGTACTTGAATGAATGGCCTTATTTCCAATTGAAGTAATTGGATTAGTTGGAGTTGGTGGAGCTGTCCAAGTATAATTAGTGCCTGTTCCTCCTGATGAAGTTAATGTAAACTGAGTACCAAGACAAACACCAATTGAAGAAGAACAAACAATAACAGGATTAATAGTTAAAATATCTACAGATAAAAGCGATGATCCTTTGCAACCAGCACTATCAACACTTACAGTATAATTAAATGGATAAAGTAGGGGGTTAGATCCAATAGTATGAGGTCTAGTTGGCGTTGTATTAATAGCACCAATTTGAACATTTGGTCCTCCGATAGGAGCTGTAGAAAATGAAAAAATACTACCCACACCCCCAGTTGCAGAAAGAGTAAGGGCAGTACCAGGACAAATAAAAGCTCCAGAGAGAGATGTTAATGTTGGCGTTAAAGATAATAAACCAACTGAAATACAAGTTGTACCTGAACACCCCCCCGCAAAACCACTTACACAATATTGAATAGGGAAATTAAGTTGAGCTAAAGATGGGGTATGAGAAACTATATTATTAGTGCTAACCAAATTAGGTATAATAGTAGTTGTGTTAGTAACAGCGGTAAAAGAATAATTAACTGCTCCGCTAGCAGTTAATGTTAATGACCTATTAGGGCAAGAAAATGGTGCTGACGAAACCAAAGTAGGAGTTAATGAAAGCATTCCGATTTGAATGGTTCCGTTGACTAAACAGCCATAATATGAGGCGTTAACAGAGTAAATTGTAGTTGTAGTTGGATTTCTTGTAGCCGGATTGCCAATAAAATTTGCTGGAATAGTTGCAGGTGTTGCACTCCAGGTATAACCGGAACTTGCGGTAGGAACCGTACCAGTATTACCTGTTAATATAACATTTGCTCCAGGGCAAACCGATGCAGCAGAGGCCGTAATAGTTAGGGGCATTGTACTTGTTGTGAATACTTGTAAAGTTGCAATACTAGTACAGGAGCCTGCAGAGCCAGTGTGTGTTAAAGCTGCAGTATAAGTTCCAGCTATTGCTGGGGCGATAATATTTCTTGTAATACCTATTTGAGTTGCTAATGGATTAAACCAAATAATGGAGTTGGTTATAGTTCCTGCTGCAACAGATGTATTTGAAAGTGCTGCCAAAGTAGAAGTAAGAGAAATAGTGCTATTTGCACAAGCGGTTATTGAAGATGGACTAACTGCAATAGATGCAGCTTGAACAGCAACAGTAGCAACAAGAGGATTTAATAAGCAACCAGCTGCAGTAGATGAATTCATAGTGTATGTTGCATTTACAGAGGGAGAAACTGAAATTGGATTAGCAATGGTGGTTGTTCCGCCACCAGAAACAGAGGCAATCCAGGAATAAGAACTAGCTCCTAAACCAGATAAATTAGCTGAATTATTCCTACAAATTGTTTGAGATGGAATGGCAAGTGAGCTGCTTGAAGGACATTCGACCAACACATATTTTATTTGTTGATCATATGGACCAGATGCATTAACTGCGTATTTTGTAATTGTGTAAGTTCCACAGCAAGAAAGACCAGCCACAATGATACTACCATTTGGCACTGCATTAGTTTGGGTTACAGCAGAACATCCAGGACCAGATGGAGCATTGATTACCCATATATAGCTAGCTGCTAAGGGAGTGTTAACGGTAATAAATATTCCTACCGTAGTAGCACCAGGAGTAGGATTGAAACAAACTGTTTGACTTGATGTAGAAAAATTTGGGGCCTGAGCAAAAACATTTGATGACAGAATAAATAAAAGTAATATAAACGAGAGAAAAGTTATCTTTTTCATGGGAAGAACTATATAAGTAACAAATTTACAAAAAAATATTTTTTTAAATTAACAATTTACTCAATATTACACTAGTTTTAATAACTCGTAAATATATATTAATTAAAACAAAACTCCAAATTTGTTAAAAAGGATTTATTAGCTTTAAAATTTGATAAACAAACAAGTTGTAAATAATTTTAAATAAATAAAGAGTTAAAAATAATTTTACTTAAGTTTTAAAAATAAATCAACATTTTAATGATATTAATTTTACTTAATGTAATTTTGAAATTAATCAATTATACAATATGCAATTAAAATATTCTGCTCTTCCTAAAGCCATTTTGTTATTGGAGGATGGAAAATTTTTTGAAGGAAAAGCAGCAGGAAAAATTGGAACTTGCACTGGCGAAATTTGTTTTAATACTGGTATGTCTGGCTATCAAGAAATTTTTACTGACCCTTCTTATTTTGGGCAAATTGTTGTAATGACAAATTCTCATATTGGTAATTATGGTATAGAGAATGAAGAGATTGAAAGCGAATCTATCAAAATAGCTGGCTTGATTTGTAAGAAATTTAATCAGGGTTTCTCTCGTCCGAGGGCAAAAAAAAGTTTACAACAATATTTTGAAGAGTTTGGAATCGTTTCTATTTGCGAATTAGATACCAGATCTCTTGTCAGATATATTAGAGATAAGGGTGCGATGAACTGTATTATTTCGTCAGAAATTACGGAAGTTGATGAATTAAAAAAGCAATTGGTTAAGGTTCCTAAAATGGAGGGATTAGAATTGTCTTCGAATGTTTCATGTCAAAATTCATACCATTACGGTAAAGAGAATTCTAAATATAAAGTGTCCGTTTTAGATTTTGGAATCAAGAAAAATATTCTTCGTTCTTTACAAGAACGTGATTGTTATTTAAAAATTTTTCCGATGAATTCAAAATTAAGCGAGATTTTATCATTTAATCCAAATGGAATAATGTTAAGCAACGGACCTGGTGACCCTGGCGCTATGATTAAAGAAAGCCAATTGGTTAAAGAATTGATAGAAACAGGTAAACCAGTTTTTGGTATTTGTTTAGGGCATCAATTATTGGCTCAATCACAGGGAATAAAAACCTATAAAATGCATACGGGTCACAGAGGAATAAACCATCCGGTAAAAAATTTAATAAGCGGAAAAAGCGAAATTACTTCTCAAAATCATGGTTTTACTGTAGATGCGGAGCAGGTTAAAAATAATACGAATATAGAGGTAACTCATATTAATTTAAACGATCAAACTATTGAAGGTATTCGTTTAAAAGATAAAAAAGTTTTTTCTGTTCAATATCATCCAGAATCTAATCCCGGACCCTACGATTCGAGATATTTATTTGATGACTTTATTAATAATATGGCGAGTATTTAAATTAAACCTGTTTAATTAACTAGTATTTTTTCAAGTTCTAAATTAATTGCCGTTTCTACATCTTTATTAATTTGGTTGTAATTTGATTTAATGAAATTATGGCCAGTTACTTTTTCAAATAATTCAATATAACGAGCACTTATTTGATTAATCCATTCCTCATTCATTTGTGGAATTACCTGCCCATCTTTGCCCTGAAAGCCATTTTCGATTAGCCATTTTCGAACAAATTCTTTACTGAGTTGTTTTTGTTCAACTCCTTTTAATTGTCTTTCATCATATCCTTCTAAATAAAAGTATCGAGATGAGTCTGGGGTGTGAATTTCGTCCATTAAATGAATTTGATTATTAAACAAACCGAATTCATATTTTGTATCTACTAAAATTAAGCCCATTTTATTCGAAATTTCTTGACCGCGCGCATAAATAGCTAAAGAATATTTTTCTAACTGCTCATAATGTTCTTTACTTACTATCCCTTGTTTAATTATTTCTTCTTTGCTAATATCTTCGTCATGCCCTTTGGAAGCTTTTGTTGTAGGTGTTATAATGGGAAAAGGTAATTTGTCATTTTCTTTTAACCTTTCTGGTAGTGTAACCCCACATATATTTCTTAATCCACTTTGATACGTTCTAGCGGCGTGACCGGCTAAATAGCCTCTAACAACCATTTCAATTTTAAAAGGTTCACACATTTTTCCGATACTTACATTGGGATGGGGCGAGGAGATTAACCAATTTGGAACAATATCTTTTGTTGCATTTAAAAACTGAGCAGCAATTTGATTTAATACCTGGCCTTTGTATGGGATGCCATTCGGCAAAACAACATCGAATGCACTAATTCTATCACTTGCAATCATAACAAGTATATTATGGTTGATGGTATAAACATCTCTCACTTTTCCTTTATAGAAAGCAGATTGATTTTTAAATTGATAATTAGTTTTGTCTAATGTATTCATATTAAATAGTAGTATTTTTTTGTTAAATTTTCCAAGTAACTAGACCTTGTGAAGTAAATTTAAATGGCTGAATTTTTCCTCCTAATTGTTCGATGGCATTTGCCACTTTTATTTTTGTTACTTCTGGGCAATAAAAAAACATAAATCCACCTCCACCAGCTCCAGAAATTTTACCACCGGTTGCCCCATTTTCTATTGCTTTTAAATAAATAGAATCTATAAATGTATTGGAAATACTTGCTGCCATTTGTTTTTTATTTTTCCAACCAAAATGTAAGATATCACCAATTTTAGTGAGTTCGCCTCTTAAAAGAGCCTCTTTCATCAGATGCGACTGCTCTTTAAGATTATGCATTGCCTCTATGCTTTTTAAATTATTATCATTTACATTTTTTACTTGTTCATTAATTATATTTGCTGATAAACGCTGTGAAGCGGTGAAGTAAAGTAAAAGATTAAATTCTAATTCATAAATTATTTCTGGTTTAAGCTGAAGGGGGTTTACAATTACTTTGTCATTATCAAAAAATTCGATGTAATTAATTCCGCCAAATGTAGCAGCATATTGATCTTGTTTTCCACCTGTCATTTTTAAATCAATGCGTTCTATTTCGTAAGCTAAGTGAGCAATATCATATTTTCCTAATGGTAGATTAAGCCATTCAATAAAAGCACCAAGTAAAGAAACGACTATGGTTGATGACGTTCCCAAGCCAGAACCTTGAGGAGCTTCGACAAATGAAGTTAAACGAAATGAAAGAGGACTTAGGTTAAATTGTTTTACAATTCGATTATAAACGCCAATAAATAACTCAAATTCTGGAAAAACGGATAATTCCTTTTGTGAGTCGAGTGATAAAGTTTTCAGAGAACCGTCAATTACAAATTCAATTTTACCGTTATTTAATGGTTCTAGTGATGCATAGGCATATAAATCTATTGTTGCATTTAAAATAGCCCCTCCATATATATCAGAGTATGGGCTAACGTCTGTTCCTCCGCCTGATAATCCTATTCTTAAAGGTGCTTTGCTTCTAATTATCATTTTAAAAAGTATTCATTTTTTTATTTAAAACATCACTTTTTGTTATTTCATATTTATAAATTGCAATGGTACCTCATAGTCTCCTTTCCGGCAAAGAGCAATTACTGCCTGTAAATCATTAATATTTTTACTAGATACTCTGATAATGTCATTCATTACTTGTGAAGATACTTTTATCTTACTATCCTTAATGTCTTTTATTAATTTTTTTGAAACTTCTTTTTCGAGGCCTTGTCTAACTTTCAAATCTTTTTTTATCATCGGTCCGCTTGGATAATAATCTTTGCTTTCATCCAAACCTCTTGGATCTATACCTTGTTTTATCATTCTAGAATGAATGGCATCTAAAATTGCTTCCAGTCGCATATCGTTTTCGGTAGTAATATTAATAAGTAAATCTTTTTTATTTAACTCAATGGTGCTCTTAGTATCTCTAAAATCCCAACGATTTAAAATGTCTTTTTTCGCAACATTAATTGCATTATCAAGTAATTGAGAATCGAGTTTACTTACAATGTCAAAAGAAGGCATAATTTTTAATTTGATTTTCAAAAGTAGTTAATTTTTTAAAGGGGTATAAAAACATTCTTTTTTTTATTTTAATAATCCTATAAATTATAAAATGACTTTGGTTAAATAGGAACGGAATAAGTAAATTTGTAAATTCAAAACAAGCATGGCTTTTCAATTATCATCTGAATTTCAACCCACAGGCGATCAGCCGAACGCCATAAAACAATTAGTTGAAGGAATTAACGATCAAGTTAAACATCAAGTTTTGTTAGGAGTAACTGGTTCAGGTAAAACATTTACGGCAGCCAATGTAATTTCTCAAGTTAATAAACCAACGTTAGTTTTGTGCCACAATAAAACTTTAGCAGCCCAATTATTTGGCGAGTTTAAACAATTTTTTCCAAACAATGCGGTTGAATATTTTGTAAGTTATTATGACTATTACCAACCCGAGGCATATTTACCTGCTACTGGCACTTATATTGAAAAAGATTTATCTATTAATCAAGAAATAGAAAAATGTCGTTTAAGCACAACCTCTTCTTTACTTTCGGGAAGAAGAGATGTGATTGTGATTAGTTCGGTAAGTTGTATTTATGGTATGGGAAACCCTACCGATTTTAAACAAAACATTATTTCTGTTCAAAAGGGGCAAATTATTTCACGCAACAAATTGTTGCATCAATTTGTGGGGGCTTTATATTCGCGAACCACTGGAGATTTTAATCGGGGAACTTTTAGGGTTAAAGGCGATACCTTAGATATAAATTTGCCTTATGCAGATTATTGTTTGCGAATATTATTTTTTGGTGATGAAATTGAAAGTATTGAATCGTATGATAATATAAATAATTATATAATTAAAGAACACGAATCTTACACGGTTTATCCTGCTAATATTTTTGTAACGGCTCCTGATACTTTACAAAAAGCTATTTTAGTAATTGAAGAGGATATGATAAAACAAGTTTCTTTTTTTAAAGAACAAGGCAAAACATTAGAAGCAAAAAGAATTGAAGAAAGAGTTAAATTTGATTTAGAAATGATGCGTGAATTAGGTTATTGTAGTGGTATTGAAAACTATTCAAGGTATTTTGATGGTAGAGTCGCTGGTACAAGACCATTTTGTTTGATAGATTATTTTCCAAATGATTTTTTAATGTTAGTTGACGAGAGTCATGCCAGTTTACCTCAAGTAAAAGCTATGTTTGGTGGGGATTTAAGTCGTAAACAAAATTTAGTAGAATATGGATTTAGATTACCCTCCGCTTTAGATAATCGACCATTAAAATTCGAAGAGTTTTATAATTTACTCAATCAGGTTATTTATATTAGTGCCACGCCCTCTGAATTTGAATTACAAAAAGCAGAAGGTATCGTGGTAGAACAATTAATAAGACCAACTGGTATTTTAGATCCAATTATTGAAATAAGGCCTTGCTCCAATCAGGTTGATGATTTATTGGAAGAAATTCACAAAGTTGTTGCAAAAGACGAGAGGGTATTGGTAACTACTTTAACAAAACGAATGGCCGAAGAATTAACAAAATATTTAACAAAATTAAATATTCGTTGCAGATATATTCATAGTGATGTAGACACTTTAGATCGGGTAGAAATATTACGGCAATTAAGGGTAGGGATGTTTGATGTTCTAATTGGGATAAATTTATTAAGAGAGGGACTGGATTTACCCGAGGTAAGTTTTGTAGCAATTTTAGATGCAGATAAGGAAGGTTTTTTAAGAAACGAAAGGAGTTTAGTTCAAACTGTTGGAAGAGCTGCAAGAAATGTTAATGGTCGTGTAGTTATGTATGCTGATAAAATGACAGATAGTATAAAATTTACGATGGAAGAAACCCAAAGAAGAAGAAAAAAACAAATTGAATATAATTTTAATAATAATATAATTCCAATTCAAGCAGGCCGAAAACAGATTGCTCAATCAGAATTTGGTGGCATCGAGGTAACGTTAGATGGTAAATTAGTAAAAGCTTATGTTGAATCAGAAAGTATTATGTTTGCTGCTGATCCAGTATTACAGTACATGAACTCTGATGAATTAAAAAAACAAATTACTAAAGCAAAGTCTGCAATGATAAATGCTTCAAAAGAACTAAATTTTTTGGAAGCCGCGCGTTTAAGAGACGAAATGTATATTTTAGAAAAGTTGTTGAGCGAAAAAAAATAATTATTTTATTTTTCCCATATCATTACAAAATCATTCATCACAAAGCCATTTCCAATATCAAAATCTTTTATATGATCAATTTTAAAACCATTTTTAAAATAAAAATTGATAGATTTAAAATTTTGTCGATTTACAGTAAGACGTAATTTCTCGATAGATAATATTTTTTTTAATTTATTTAATATTTTACTTCCAATACCTTTAGAGGCAATATCTTGATTGATATAAAACTTATTTAAAAACCAGGAGTTTCCCTCTATATTTTGAACAGATAAAAACCCGATATAATTATTTTGTTTTTGAATAAGATAAAATTCTTCATTTTTATTTATTATTTTTTCTAATAAGATTTTCGAATTATACATTAAATCTAACATATAATTTATTTGATTTTGACTTATAATATCTATGTAATATTGATTCCAGATCAATATAGCAAGCCGATTGATGGTATCAATATCTTTTACTGAAGCACTTATTAATTTTAGGCCATGCATTATATTTTTGTAAATTTAGCAAAAAAATATAAGCTATTTTTTCAAAAATGAAGCTATTAATTTAATTAATTTGTTGAATAATATGAATAAAAATATTACAGTTAACATATTTGTTAGTGTATATAAAAACATACCATTTCTCCGTAAAGTATTAGATTCAATTGAGAAACAAGTTTATAAAAATTATACTGTTACCATCGCCGAAGATGGATGTTTTAATGAGATTAGATGTTTTATTTCGAAATCAGAATACTCTTTTTCGATTTGTCATTTATTTCATGAAGATAGGGGATTTAGAAAAAATAAAATTTTAAACGAAGGTTTAAGAAAAAATACTGCAGAGCTCTGTATCTTTATAGATGGAGATTGCATTTTACATCCAAAATTTATTTATGAATATGTAAAATATTTTGATGGATATTCTGTAATGTTTTCAAAAAGAACAAATTTAGATTATAAAACTACAGAGGTTTTGCTTAACTCTGAAACTATTATGCCGAGTAAATGGATAATGATAAAAAATAAAAGCACCAGGGTAGAAGATAGTTTTTATCTGTCATTTAAACCGGTTTTTAAAACAAAAAAACCTCGTTTAATGGGATGTAATATGGCGATACCATTTTCTACTCTAAAATCAATTAATGGTTTTGATGAAGACTATGAAATTGCAGGTTACGGTGAAGATTGTGATATAGAATGGCGAATGCTTAAACAAGGATTCACTTTTTTACATTTAAAATATCATGCTATTCAATTTCATTTATTTCACGAGAGACCAAATCGGGAAGATCATACTACTATTAGTCGAAAATTATATAATCAAAAAAAAGAAGAAGGCGTTTCTTTTTGTAAAAATGGTCTCACAAAAATTGGATCTTAATTTCATCAGAAAACCTTTAAAGGCAGCACATATTAATTCTAAGATCTTACATTATTTTTGTAAATTTGCCTAGTGGCTAAAATAAGTAATACTATTAGTATAGAAAATCGAAAAGCAAAATTTGATTATCAATTTTTAGATACCTTAACAGCAGGATTAGTTTTAAAAGGAACCGAAATAAAATCAATTAGAGAAGGAAAAGCAGGCTTGGCGGATAGTTATTGTTATTTTAAAAACGATGAATTATTTATAAAAAATTTTTATATTACAGAATATACTGATGCCTCTTTTTATAATCATGAGCCACTCAGGGAAAGAAAATTATTGTTAAGTAAACAAGAATTAAATAAGTGGCTAAAAAAAGTTAAGGATTCAGGTTTAACTATAGTGCCAATAAAATTATTTATTAATGAAAAAGGGTTTGCAAAACTGAATATTGCTTTAGCAAAAGGAAAAAGAGCTTTTGACAAAAGAGATGATATAAAAAAACGAGATATTGAAAGAGAAATGAATCGAAAATTTTAAGATTAATTTTAGAATTTTAAAGAAAATAGTTTTTTTTAAAATAAATTAGTAAGATCTATTTTCATTTCCTTCGATATAGTTCATAAACGCTTTGTTTACAACTTTATTTCCACCAGGAGTTGGATAATTACCACTAAAATACCAGTCTCCAAGGTGATTTGGACAAGCGATATTAAGGTTCTCTATGGTTTGGAAAATAACTTCAACTTTAGCATTAATTTCTGGTGGAGTAATTATTTTAGCAATTTGATCTGAAATCTCGTCATTACTAAATAATGCGTAAAGTTCGATTAAATAATTTTGTAATTGTTCTTTTGGTAAATTTTCTTGGGCTTTGCATTTTGCGTAAACCTCTTCAAGTTTTTTATCCAACTTTCTATCTTTAATTAAAGTTATCATTGCCTGAAAAGCAACAAAATCTTTTAATTTACTCATATCAATTCCATAGCAATCAGGATAACGAATTTGAGGAGCTGAAGAAACAATAATTATTTTTTTTGGATGCAACCTATCTAAAATTCGAAGAATTGATTTTTTTAAAGTGGTTCCGCGAACAATTGAATCATCAATTACTACTAAAGTATCTTCTTGATTTTTAACAATACCATATGTAACATCATAAACATGAGCCACCATATCATCGCGATTTGAATCTTCAGTAATAAAAGTTCTTAATTTAGCATCTTTAACAGCTA
>SXGQ01285544.1_pt1 | contig 15860 bp, 5 predicted proteins | sample 3178371 | NCBI WGS metagenome assembly SXGQ01 (sample SAMN11356859, study PRJNA531348) | freshwater metagenome | isolation source: freshwater sample F1-20 | place: China: Fuxian Lake, Yuxi | collected 2017-12-25
CACGCCCAGCCGGTATTCGGCCTCGGTGATCTTGCCGTCCTCGCGCTTGGCTTGCAGGCCCTTGAGCTTGGTGAGCGCGTTGTTGCGCACGGGTTCCGGGGTGACGGCGAAAGCGAACGAGGGGGAGATGGAAATGTCGTTGAACTCGCGGGGGGCAACACCCTCCGCCTTCGTCGTTGCCTCTTGCACCACCGGCACATCAAACGGGCGGGCGTCATACAGCGGCAGGCCGTTGTCGTCCTTCACCTCCTGATAATCCACATCACGCGCCGGTTTGCCTTCCTCGGACACGGTGACGAGATAGCCATCCTTCGTCCAGCGGTGTCCTTCCACCACAACGGGCTTGCCGCCCACGAACACCTCGGTATTGACCGGGGCGCCGCTGCGCAGCCACGCGGGGGCCGGGATCGGGTTGGCCTGAATGTCCGTTTCCAGATCGGCCAGCATCGTGCGCTTCTTCGCAAGATCGGCGGCGCGGGCACACGGCGCTTTGGCCGATTCCTGCAAGCGCGGGATGCTCTCTTTGGCATCGGCAATTTCCGCCTCGGTCTTGGCGATCCTGTCCTTGATGCCGTACAAGGTCTGGCGGGCACTTTCCACGGTTGCCTTGCCCATGCCGTAATCAACGTCGCCCGACGACAGGTAATAGCGAACGTCACTCATTCGGCTTGGCCACACGGCGTACAGCTTGAAGCCCCAAGCCTCGCCCAGCGCATACGGCGCGCTGCGCGCATCGGTAATCTGTGTCACGGCACGAGCAAGCGCCTCGTTGGCTTTTTCCGCGTCGTCGAACTTCCTGTCGTTGATGGTGATAGCGACACCGCCCTTGATCGCCTCGCGGAACGCCTCGTTATCGGCGCTCAATTTTTCGATCTGCGTTGCCTTACGCTCAATGTCACGCTCAAGCTCTTTGGCTTTGTTGGTGGCGTCAAACACCCCATAGGAGTGCATACGCTCTTTGGACTCAAGCCGTTCAATGTCGGCGCGCAGCTTGTTTGCCAACAGCAAGCGCGGATCGCCGGCGGCTTCGGAAAGCGTGCTGCCAATATCGCCTTCCTCATCCATGCTCACCGCGTCGCCCTCAATGACGCGCACATCGGCCTTGGCTTTCAGGAATGCCTTGATGAACCGATCCTTGACCGACAACACCTGCCAGCGTCGGCCGTCGATGCGCTCCGTCAGGTAGCGGTACTCCATGACGGTGTTCCACTTGTTGCCCTGGCGGTGGCCGCGCCCGTTGCGTTGCTCCAAGTCGCCCGGCATCCACGGCGCGTCGATGTGGTGCATGGCGCGCAGATTGGTCTGCATATTCACGCCCACGCCCAGCGTCTTGGTGTTGCCAATGACAACCCGGATTTCTGCCCGGTTCATGGCATCAGCAATCAGCTTGCGCTTTTCCTTGCTGACCGCACCATCGACCACAGCAATCTCGTTCCGATTGACACCCGCCGCCACCAGCTTTTCGATCAAGTCTTGAACGAGGTTGAAGCGTTCTTTCTTGGTTGTCAGCGTCTTGCCAGTCTCTCTGTCTTTCTTCCGGCTCACCGATTCGCTGGTAAAACCGCGCTCCACAAACACGACCTGCGTGGCCAGCGGGTGTTCCTTGTAATGCGACACGATACGGGCGGCGGCGCGATTGACCTTGCTCGTCGGGGCGTCAGGCGCGCTCATGTCGAACAAGCGGGCATCAAGCCCAGCGTTCGCCGCGTCGGTTTCAACAATCACCGGCGAGTTCGGGCTGCCGGACAGCATCATTGCCCGGCGCGACTTTTTGCTTGCTATCTTGAAAGCGTTGGAGCGGCTTTGCAGCAAGGCCAGAATCTCGGCCTGCTCCGGGGTCATTTCCGCAACGTCGGCCACGACCTTCTTGTAGGGCCGGCCGATGGGGTTCTCGGTGCGGCCATTCAGAAGTTCGGCGCGCTCGGCATCGGTCAGGTCGGCGCTGGTCAGCGTCTTGCCGTTGGCCGTTTCACGCGGCTTGAACTCCGGCATGTCATCGGCAAACACAATGTCCATGTACTGACCGATCATGCGGCGCAACTCGGCCACATTCACGAACGAAGCCATGCGTGTTACCGGCTCGTACTCGCCCGAGGCCGTCAGTTCCACGTCGCTGGTCGAATCAGCGAAGGTGTTGAACCATGCGTCCCAATCACGGATGCCGTCACGCGCCATCTGGTCATCCATGACGTAGCGCATCATGTTGTAAATTTCGGTCAGCGTGTTGGTGATGGGCGTGCCGGTGAACATATGCACGCCGCGACCGCTGTTCAGGCGCTTCACATAGTCCGTCAGGAACATCAGCGAAATGGACTGCGCGCTGGTCTGCGTGTTCAGGCCACGCATACGCATCCGGGTGGCAATCGGCGGCTTCTTGAATTCGTGCGCCTCATCGACAATCACCATGTCGATGCCCATGTCCTCGAACGAAATGGCGTCCTCCCGCGAGGAGCGCAGGGCCATTTCCTCGATCTTTTTCAAGATCGCATTGCGCGCATGAACCAACTGCTTGGCAGTGGAGCTGCGCACCTTCTTCATTTTCTCCTCGTCGTTCATGTCGGACACGTCGAGGCTGACGTTATCCTCTTGGGCCGCCTCAATCGCCTCCTGTTCCAACGCCTCAATCTGCTCTCGCGAAATCTCCATCAGGGTTTCGCGCTTGAGGGTGAAACGGTCGATGAGCGAGTGCGGAACAATGACAGCATCCCAATCGTCATTAGCAATCTGACGCAGGGTGACGGCAATACGCTCGGGCGCGAGGTTGTCGATGTAAAGCAGCTTGGCGCCCGGGTACATTTCTCCAATCTCACGCGCTACCGAGGCGCTGTTCGCGTTGTGCGCGAAGATGATCGGCTTCTTGGCCAGCCCGTAGCGGCGCGATTCGACCGCAAGCCCGCCCATTGTGTAGGTCTTGCCGGTGCCGACTTCGTGGGCGTTGATGCTGCGCCCGTTGGCCAGACCGCGCCAAATGGCGTCGATCTGGTGCTTGCGAAGATTGAACGGGCTATCGCCGCGTTGCAGCGTCATCCCCTCAAACGACAGGAAAGAGCCGTCAAACTTGGGCAGCGCAATGGCGTTCATCACCTCGTTAAAGGTGCGCTCCATCTCGATCTTGCGAACCGAGTCGCTCCACAACCAGTTCGCAAACTCGTCGCGGATCTTTCCGGCCTTCTCGTTCGCCTCGGCACTAGCCTGCTCGTCCGTTTTGAGGTTGCCGTCCTCGTCCTTGTAGGTAATCTTGACCGCGACGTTGCCCATTGCGGCTGTCAGCAATCGGTCAAAGCGCACGCCAGCATGGCCCCATGTGGTTGTGGCCTCGGGGCGAGTGTTCAGCGCACGATCTTCAAACTTCACCTTCCAGCGATTGACCGCCCACCGGACTTCGATGCCTTTGGAATCTTTTACGCCCAACAGGTGCGCAATGAACTCCGCGTACTGCTCCGGGCGAATCCACGTCGCGCCCAGCTTGGCCTCGATGTTGAAGTACGGAATATCCTCCGGCAGCACTTCTTTGAGCGCCTTTATGTTGCGCGCCATGTCCATGCCCTGCTCGGCGGCAGATTCGGCTTCGCGCAGCTTGCGGCGCACGTTGCCAGACAGATACACGTCGCTGATCTCATAGACGCCATCCGGGGCTTGGAACACCGCGCCACTTTCCATCAGTTCCTTGGCGGCGGCTTCCTCTGACACCCCGGCCAATTCGGCCACGCGGGCCATGTTCAAGTCGATGCTTTCGTTGCGCGCCAACACCAGCGCGTCACGGACGGTCGGCTTTTCGAGCTTCTTCTTGGCCCGGATCGTGGGCTTGGACAGAATGGCCGAAGGCGAGCCGTCCGGCATTTCCAGCGCGGCAATCGACGGATAGAACGGGTCGCCCACACGCTTGAGAATGGCCAGCCCGTCGCTGTCATTGAGCCGCCCGTATGCCTTTACGAAAGCATTGAATTGGTCGCGCAAGGCTTTGCGCTTGGCTTCCGTGTCATCAGCGCCGTCGCGCTCGGCGTCAATCAGCGCGCCGTAGGCTTTGCGAATCTCCACCAGCGCGGAAAGCTGCGCCTCACGCTCGGCGGTTTTCTTCGCGTCCTTGAGCTTGTACGAGGTCACATCGGCCAGCGGCGCAAGGTATTCGCCCTGCACCTGGAACAGCTTGCCGCCCTGCACCGTGATCGACTGCTGCCGGTCTGTGGTGTTGTTGGTGACGTACTGAATGGTTTTGGCTTTGGTGGTGACAGGCTCAAACGTGCCGGCCGGCAGCGTGGCCGGCAGCGCGGTCAAACGCTGCTCAAGATCGGCCGGGCGCTCCACGATCATGGCCGGGCGGCCGTAGGTCGTGCCGCTGCCAAAGTTCAGGCGGCCAAGCACCTTGTCCGGGTTCTTGGCGAAATACTCATTGACGGTGATCTTCTCACCGGCCGGAGTATCGACTTCCGTGGTTTGCAGCCAGCCGCTTGCGCGCAAATCGGCATTTGGCGTTTCGCGCTTTTTGAGAATGATGATGTCGGTCACAACCGCAGTACCGGCATACTTCTCGAACGCGCCGGACGGCAGGCGGAATGCCGCCACCAAGTCGGCTTTCTCGGCCAGCGCGGCGCGAGTCAGTGTGCCTTTCTTGTCCATCGTGCCGGCGCTGGTGATGCCTACCACCAACCCGCCGGGGCGGGTCTGGTCGAGCGCCTTGAGGAAAAAATAGTCATGCAGCGACGGCGACAGGCGCATGTAGCGCCGATCCGCCGGGCCGTCCTTTGCGAACGGCCAGTTGCCAATCACCAAGTCGTAGAAGTTGTCGGCGGTCTTGCTGTCCTGATACGGCTTGATCTGGATGTTGGCCTCGGGGTACAGAATCTTGGCCATGCCCCCGGTGGTCTGCTCCATCTCAATCCCGGCCAACCGGCTCTTGGCCATCAGGTCACGCGGCATCAGGCCGAAGAAATTGCCCACGCCCATTGACGGTTCCAACACGCGGCCGCCGGTGAAACCGAGTTGGCGCACCATGTCCCACATGGCGCCCACCGTAATCGGGTCGGTGTAGTGCGCGTTGATGATTGAGGCTTGTGCGCTGTTCCAGCCCTCGCGCCCGAGGTGTTCGCGCAACCATTCGCTTTCCGTCTGCCAGCCGTCTTTCGGCCTGGGGCGGTCGTAGGTGCCTTGGAAAAGCTCTTGCCCGAATGAACCCCAGCCGATGTAGCCGGCCATTGCGTCCAACTCGTCGGGGGTCGGCTCGCGGGCTTCCGAGGTGATCGACTGGAAAGCCTCGATGGCTTTCTTGTTGCGGGCAAAGCGCACTTTCGGCGTGCCGCCGACAAGCGCCTCGGGGTCGGAAATGAAGTAGTTGGCCCGCTGGCTCTCGGGCGCGGGGGTTACGGCTCCAGGCTGATCGGCTCCGGCTCTTTCTCCGGCTCCATCATTAGCCACTCTCTTTCGGCCAGTTCGCGGGCGTCGGTCGGCGGCATCCCCGCCTTCTCGTACTGATCCACCGCGTTCCACATCGCCACTTGCAGCACCAGTGCCAGATCCTCCGCCGTCCCGTCCTCCTTCAGCTTGGCCCACATCTGCGGGCGCAGGATTCGCCACGCTTTCAGAATCCGCTTGTGCAGGTCGAGGTTGTAAATCTCCTCCCTGTCCCTGATCGCTTGCGCCTTCGCTTTGATTTCGGTCGGTGTCATTGGGTGTCTCCTTCTGCGCATTTTGCGCTTGGCCGGCCGTTTCTTCAATGAACCGCACCACATACGGCTTCATGTTCTGCGCCGCTTGTGCGCCAAACTTGTCCAGTACCATGCGTACCACCGTGCGCATGGCCTCCTTCAAGTCCGAACCGGCGTCTTTCAGGTTGGCAATGGCCTGCTGGAATAACGGCTTGGCCTTGGCGTAGGTTTCCTCATCAAAGGATAGGCCACTGTTCAGGCGGCCGGGGCCGCCAAACAGTTTGCCCAGCCCGTCGATCGCGGCATCCAGCCCGGCCGCTGTGTTCTTGGCGGCGCTGGCCAGCGATTCGGTGGCGGTGCGCTGGGCGCGGGCTTCTTTTTCGGTCGTGGGGGCGGGGGCGAACTCAAGGTCTTTCTTGTTGCCGTCGCCCATGCCCAGCCGGGTGGCGATCATGTCGAGCGCCAGCACCGTCTTTTCATCGCTGATCGGCGTGATTTGCGCCAACTCCCGTGCCTTGCGTCGCACCTCGGCTTCAGCCTTGGCGTTGCCGGTCGCTGCCTTCGCTTCTTCAATCAGTGCTTTTGCTGCGGCAAGGCGTGGCTCTTGTGACGCCTCTTTCTGCACCCTCGCCTCTTTCTCCGTCTTGGGCTTGGCCGCCTGCTCGGCCTTGCGCTCGTAGGCCCGCATTTCGGCGTCAAGCTCGTCCTGCTGACCAGCGGCATCCTTCGCCACTTCCTCGGCCAGCACTTCGTCGAACATGGCGTTGAAGTCGTCGGGTTTTGCCGCCTGCTCCGCCTTCACCTCCTCCACCGTGGGCGCGTCGTCGCGCTTGCCTTCGATGAAGTCTTGCCCAGCTTGGGATTCGGGGGCTGCGGTGCGGCCTGAAATCAGCTCGACCACCTCATCGACCACTTGCGCCTGCGCCGGGAACTTGCGCATGAGGCTGTCCGATGCTTCGTTGAGAATGGCCTCAACACTCACCACCGTTTTCGGCTTGCGCAGTTCTTCAACGACGGAACGAATGCGTGCCCGCGCTTGTCCCGCAGGCGTGTTCCGTTCGGCGTTGAACGAGTCAAGCAATGCCTGAAGGCGGTCGGCGGCTTTGCGGTCGGCGTCCGTGTTGTAGCGGGTGCCGGGCGCGTCAGCCTTGTTTGCCTTTGCTTCTGTTTCGGTCTTGGGTTTATCGCTACCCGCCTCTGCCTCCTTCGCCACAATCTCATACCGCTTGCCGTTCTTCGCCACTTGATGCGTGTCGGCCAGACCGTTCTTCTTGATGAAGTCCTTGGCCTTGTCCGGGGTGGCAAAGTACGCCGTGCCCTTGGCAATTCGGTCGAGCGCAGCTTGGCGCTTCTTGTCGATGCCGAACAGGTGCTCCAGATCTTCCTTGCTGGTGTTCTTCGGCTTGTTTTCAGGGGCTACGGCTGGGGCTGCGGGTGCTTCCGATCCTTGCGTTTCTGCTTGCTGGGTTTCAGTGGCTTGAGGGCCATTTTGTTGCTGCTCCTTTTTCCTTTGGTTGCTCTCTGTCTCGGTCTTTGGGGTGGTGGGCTTGGCCGCTATGATGCGGTCGCCCTCCATCTTTGAGCTGGGAATGGTCGGCTTATCGCTACCAATGCCGTTGCGAGTCCATTCGTCAGCGCCAGTCTTTTCCCAATAAATGCTGTCTTTGTCGGCGTGTTCGATGAGTCCAATTCTGGTGCCAATGGGCATGGCGCCATATTTTTCGTTGGCCCGCTTTTTTGCCTCCGCTTCCGCTGCTGCTTTTCTCGCTCGCGATAGTTGCGCCTTGATCTCAACCTGCTCGCGGTTAAGGGCGTCCATCAGCGGGCGCAACTCTGCGCGCCGTTCCTCGCCGGCGGTTTTGTACTCGTCGGACAGTTTGTTCCACTTGTCGACGGATTCGGCATAGCGATCTTCAATGCTGGGCGCTGCCGCCTCGGCCGCCGCCTTCCGCTTCGCCAATTCCGTGCTGATCGCCGCCCGAATGGTCTTGTCCTGCGCGTTCCGAAACTGCGCACGCAAGGCATCGTCCGTCCAACCGGACAGGTCAGGCGTTACCGGCCCTTGGGCTGATACCCCTGGCCTGCCTTGGGCGGTTGAGGCTTGCCCTGCGGCGCTTTCGACGGGGGCTGGCCCGCTTGGTTGCCCATCTGCGCTGACGGGATCCGGGCTTGGTGAAGGCCCAACTGCTTGGGTTTGTTCTTGAGCATTTTGATTCTCCTGTGCGGCCACGAGGCCGGGTTCGGTGGTGGCCGGGAATTGCTGCCCTGCCGTGGGTTGCTCAACCGGGGCAACTTCCGGGGCCGGTTGTTGTGCCTGGGTGGCAAACTGAGATTGGTCAGACTGCACGCCGACCTGATCGAAACCGTACAGCTTGCGCAGGGCTTGGGGGTTGCCCTGCACCTGTTCCAACGTGGCCAATTCCTGCGCTTCGGCAGGTGACAGGCCGACGCCCGGCACGTCCTGATCCGTGGGGCCGTCCTCCCCCATGACGGTTTCCCGCGTGCCGTCGCGCTTGGCGCGGAGCTGCTCAAGGCGCACGCCGGCAAAGTCGAGCACGTCCTGATCGGGCACCGAGTCCGGCCCGGCCGTTTCGACCTGCGCCGGAGTGGGCAACACGGTGGATTCAGGAATGCCGGCCTGCTGCGCCAGTTCGCGCACAATGGCATCGGCCGTTTGCACTGTGGGTGCCACAGCCGTCGCGCCGGGTTCGATGCGGCCGTCCGGGGTGATGGTGGGATTGGCCGAAACACCGCCAAAACCCTGCCCCCACTTGGCCAGCGCGTTTTCGCGGGCGGCTTCGGCCAGCACTGCGGAATTGTCTCGGCCATCGCGTGCGAACTGCACCGCCTTTGATACGCCGGTCGTGCCGCCCGCCATCAGACCAGATTGCATGAACGTCTGCGCGATGGTGTCGGCCACTTGCTTGAGATAGTCAGCGCCGGTGGCATCAGGGGCCAGCCCCACGCCACCGGGAGCAAACTTGTCGGTGGCAAACTGGCCGGTGGTGGTGAGCAATTCGCCGGGGATCTCCTTCTTGAGCGCCGATCCGAGGAACCCGAGGATTTCGCTGGTCGGCATTCCTTGTGCCGCACCCCTGAGCGCCTTCAACTGATCCCCGAGGCCGAACTTCTCGCCAATCACCTCAAAGGCCGCGAAGATTGCCGCACGGGTGGTCGCCTGTGCCGCGTCCTGTCCTTTGGCGCGGCCATCGCTGTATTCCTGCCCAAAGGATTGGAATGCCATCCCGCCCAACACAGCGGCCTCAGATGCGCCCTTGACCCCGGCAATCAACAACGGAATCTGCTGGGTAATGGAGTTGATCGCGCCTTCCAGATTGCGCGTGCCAAAGTCGCCGCGCTCGCCAATCGCGCCCTCTTTGCCGCTGATCGCGCCGCCCACACGCTTGCCAGATTCGGCCATGCCGTCAATGCCCAGCACGTCACCGACAAACTGCGTGTAACCGGCCGCGGCCTTGCCCAGCCCCAGCCCGCCTTTTGCCACACCGCGCACCAGCGGATTGTTCAGGCCGTTGTTTTCCTTGTTCGGGTCAAACAGGTTCTTGGTGTCAAAGTCGTACTCCGACTTCTGCGCAGTGCCTCCCAGCGCCGCAAGTTCTTGGCCGGGGATTGCCCCTGCGCGAGCGCCTTCCATTGCCGCCCGCTCTGCAAAACGCGGATCTTCACCCTTGGCAATCAATGCCGATCGCCGGGCCTCAACACGCGGGTCAAACATGGCCGCGGCTGTCGCCCCTTGGGCGAGCTTGTCAGCCTGCTCGAACAACCCGGCGCGCTCACGCGCCAGCATTCCGCCAATACCCTGCTGCTGTGCCATTGCGGCGCGCTGCTCCGGGGTGGCGGCGTCCCACTGCGCATTGAAGGCTTCTCGCACCTTGCGCTCAACCGGCACGCGGCTGGTGGTCGGCAATTCATTGGCTGGAAGTTTTGCGGCCTGTTCGGCAATCGACGGGGCCGACTTGAACATATCGCCCACCGTCGAAGCGGCGCGGCTCATCAGGCCCGGCCCTTCGTCCTTCTTGGCCAGAAACTCTGAGCGCAGCGAATCCCGGTCATCGCCCGTGTGCGGCGCGATGTAGCTGTCAAAGTACGCGGCTTTGATCTCGGCGCGCTTGGCTTCCGGCAGGTCAAAGAAACCCGGCTTGGCGATCACATCGGCCCATTTAGGGACTTTGCTCAGATCCGTTTTGGCTGGCTGGACTTCCTCAGCCTGCGCGTTGCTGACGCCGGCCACACGTTGCATCACATCGGAAACATACCCGCTGACCGACTTTCCGTTGCCGTCGCGGGCATCGCGCTTCCACGCGCTACCCTGCCCCGCATTGACATTGCCCTCGCCGGAAAAGTATCCGGTGGCAATCCTGGCCGGGTCATTGCCAAACTTGGTGGCAAGGTCTTTGATGATCCGCACCCCGACGCGCATGTTGTCGACGTCGTTATCGATCCGTTCACCGGGCTTGGCGTAGCGTTGGAACGTGGCCGGGATAACCTGCATCCCGCCGCGCGCGCCGTCGATGGAAGTGGCTTGATTGGCCCCGCTGCCGGATTCTTGGCCGTAAATGGCTTGGATGACGGGGACAAGATGATCGGCGCCCTCTTGCGAGGCAAGATCGCGCAAGGTTTGCGAATCTGCCGGACGAAGGCGCGGGCGTGTTCCGGGTTGGCCGGGCTGCCCGGTCTGCTGACCCCAAGGAATTTCTTTCAACTCTCCCGTTGCAGGAGTTTCCCAGGGGATTTCTTTCACATCACTGGATTGATTGACGGAATCGAGGCCGAGCGAGTTCTTGTCCATGAAGCGCCTTAATCAAGGGAAGCCGTAAGAGGATTCCCTGATTATCGGCGCGGTGGAGGTATTCGACCCCGCTTACATGCCGAGGTACTGCTTAACAGTGGGGTCGGTGACGGCTGGACGGTTTCCAGCCGCTGGGGCGCGCGCGCCGGTGGATTGTTTTGCCCGGTCATAAATCGCGCCGAATTGCGCAATGTCGGCATCCGTAACCTTTTTGCCCATCGCCTGAGAATTTTCCACCGACTTGAGGATGAAGTTGTTTCTACTCATGTCGTTGGTCGATTTCAGATGCGCGAGCGCCTGATCCTTGCTCATGCCGTGCCCTGCCACCAGGTAATTCACATCGCGTTCCAGTGGCCCCATCTTGGCCGCGCGGCTGCTGTCCGAGGGTGGCGCGGTGTAAAGCGGCGTGACAGTGTTGCCTCTGACCGACACCAGAGAATGCCCTTCTTTGACTTCCTTGACCTCTTGCTTTTTGAGGCTATCGCGCGCGGCCTGATAGATGCTGACCGGACGCGACATAATGACGTTGCCGGTGTCATCTTTTAGCACCAGCATTTCCTGCCCGTTGGCATCACGCGCTTTGGCAACTGAGGCCACATCGGGAAGGGCGGCGGTTTTGGGGTCGCCTGCGTACTGCTTTTGCGCGTTCAAGAGTTTGACAAGGCCCGCTTGGTTGCCGCTGTCGATCAGGTCGGCAATGGTGGATCCGACAAGATTCATTGATGTCGCGTCGTTGATGGCCCCCTTCATTTTGGCGTCGGCCACCATAGAGGGAATGCGCTCTACTTCAACGCCCTGCAAGGCCGCTTTTACTTGAGCGGCGCCAGCCGTGGCTGTGGCTTCGCTGTCTTTGGCATCTTCGAGGCCGGGTTGCCGTTTCGCCGCCCTGCCGGCGGCAACGGCGTCAATACCAAGCTGCGTTTTCTTGTTGGCCGTTTCTTGCGGGCGCAGTTCTGCGCGAGCGGTGTTTTCGGCCACCGTGTTCTGATACTGCGACCGCTCGGATGCGGCTTTATCGCCCAAGAGCGACAGTTCCGATTGCGCTTTTTGCCTTTCCCAATCAAACCGCTGGTCAGCTCGCTCGCGCAACTGCCGAGCATCGCCCTCTTTGAAATAACTGTCCAGCGCCGCGAGGCCGTATCTGAGATTCATAGCCGTCGTTCCTTACAGGTCATAGATGTAATCGGGGTTTCCTTGCACCGATCCATTACCGTTTGTCGATCCGGCCTGCGGGCCGCTCAACCAGTTGCCGAATTTCTGCATGTTGTTTGGCGTAAATAGGCGATCAGCAGCGCGACCAATACCCCCGGCCTGCAAATTCGCCTGCGCCATACCAGCGTTCGCCAGCCCAAGGCTGTTGTTAGCCGCTGATCCCAGCATGGTCGAAGCCTGCGCCGGCAAGCCTTTGCCAATGCTCAGGGCATCGGTCTTGCGGGCAAACGCCATGTCTTTCACCTTGCTGCGCGCAGCGTTTTGTTGCACAGCATTGTTGGCGGCTTCCGACAATCCCAGGTTGGTCATGCCGGACTGGAAGGCCCCGCTGGAGGGGTCCATCCCTGGTGTGCGCATCAACTGCTCGCGGGCCTTGCCGAACTGGCTGGCTACGGTGGCCGAGGCGTCGCCGGCCGCTTTTGCATAGTTCTCTGGCGAGTCGTAGCCCTGCGCTTCCTTGAGGTAGGATTCTTCCAGCGGCGAGTACATGGTCTTGTACCGATTCCACTGGTCGCGCGCGATCTCCGCTTGCAGGCGCGTCGAGTCGGCGGCGGCGTTGTTGGCCCCCTCCGCGCCGTTGTCGTCGGCCAGCGCGCTGCCCACAACGGTGGCGGCTATTGCTCCTGTGATTGCTGCTGACATAGCTGTTTCCTCATATTCAACGCCTGCCGGTAGTCAATTGTGATTTCCTGACCCGCGCGGCCGCCAGTGTTTCCTTGAATGGCCAGAATCGCCACTAAGTCCAGATCGCCATTTTGGCGCACAACAAATTCGGCGTTTGGGTTGGGTGAGTGATTGGTATAGCGCCCGGCCGGGGTTCGCTTGCCGTCTATTCGCGCCGGGGCAATCACCTCTCCGGTGGCAATGTTTGCCGTTGCCATCAGGCCGCGTCCGTCGATCAACGAGTCCGACACCATGACTTTATAGCTGCCATGCGGAAATGAAATCAGATCACTTTTGCATTCCGTTTCGGCGCGTGCGACCTCGTGCCGGATGCCAAACTCGCGCAACACCCGCCAGTAATCCATGCGATCCAGTTCCACTTCGAGCGGGACGAAGCGCGTGCGTTTGGCAACATCCTCCTGCCACACCTCGTCCTTCTCAATGAACATGGCTTCCAGCGTTTCAATGTCCGTTTCGGTCGTGGCGTAAATGTTTTGCCACACCATGTCCTCGACGATGTAGCCAAGTTTCTGTCCCGGTGGGGCCACAAAAAACATTGGCGCCACCAGTTCATCAATCTGCCCGTTGGCGTTGACCATCCTCACCCGCCCTTTGAGCAGCACGTTGAGGTGTTCGGTTTTTTGCCGGTGGCCAATGGCCACCGTTCCGGCGGGCATAGAGATTTCCCGGATGTATAGCCCCGGCGAGAAACGGTGGATCACAGGCATTTCCGCTTGCTCCAGCGCCAGAATCTTGCGCTCCAGCGCCCTCACCTGAGCGGGGGTGCGCGTAGCCAACAGCACGTGATTGATCGCGTTGTCCAGCGTGCCAAACCGCCCAAGATGAAACGGGTCTTTGACCAGATGCTCTACGGGCTGATAAGGCGCGATTTCCATCCCCCGATTGTCCCCCGCCCCGGTCAATTTGACGGCTTCGGATACCGCTGTTTCACCGCCAGAATGTCGGAATAGAACGGCTCAACCTTGGGCAATGTCCCGTCATGCATCCCGTGCCACAGGGCGTCCATCTGGTCGGCCAGATTTGGGTACGCGCGCCGGCGCAAGTCCTGCACGCTCAACTCCGTTTCATAGGACACCAAGTTGTTGTCGGCATCGAATGCGAGATACTTGGTATCGACCCATTCTTCCAGCTTTTTGATGAACGTGAATCCCAGCGAGTCGGCCACTGAAAGTTCATAACTCAACACTTCTGGCCGGCCGGATGGCGTCTTGTAAAGGTAGAACGTCATAGGTTGGTCACTCGCACATTCACGTTCAGGTCATACAAATTGATCTTGTTGCGGTCAAACATGCGATATGCGGAATTGATTGGCGCCGCGGTGAATTCAATGGCCTGGCTGTTGCCGAGGTTGATCGACAGCACGGAAATCAACGCCGCCGCGCCATAGCTGGCCTGCGGCTCGGTGACCATCGCAAGGTGCGTCCAAGCCCCGGCAGCGCCCGACCACATATCAATCACCCGGTACCAGATCGACAAATAGTGGTCGACCATGCACGCCACCGACACCACAAATTCGAGCGGCGCACTGATCGAGGAGCGAATGCGCTGGCTGTACGGGCACCGCCAATGCCCATCCGGTCCGTAGAAAATCAGGTTGCTGGAAATTGAACCGACCAGCTTGGTGTCATCGTAGGTGTAGTCGGTGTATGAGTACGGCACTCCACCTAATTCAGATTCAACCGTATAAGCCGTGGCATACCCCGGATTGTTCTGAGGCAAATACAGCGCCGTGGCATACGAGCCATTGGCCACTACGGCGATTGGCTGGTTGCTGTCGCTGTCGATGTATTGGCTGCCGGTGTAAATTTTCCCGGCGCGGAAGTACCCCGCTTCGATGTACGCGCCATACAGGTCTTTGACCAGCGCGGTGTCCATATAAACCCCGGGCGGCACGACAACCCCATCCGGGCGGGTGCGCGGGGTGGTCGTCACCACAAACGGCACCTTGGGCGAGATCCCCGGGCCGCTGGGGCTGGCAATCGCAAACCGATCCGCCCGCACCACAAACTCCGACGACGGCGCGGAATTGTTCGACGTGCTGATAAGGCCGAACCCGGTCACGTAGCCGTTGTTGTCGATCTTGACGGCGTACTTGCCGTAAATGTCGTTGTCGGCATTCACCCGGGCGGTGGCCTCGGTCGAAATAGCCAACGTGTTGGCCCCGACTGACGATTGCAGCGTCGAGACTGTGCTGGTCAGCGCCGCCACATTATTGGCGGTCGTGGTCTGCCGGGTTTGCAGCGCGGCGATACTGGTATTGACGGTCGAAAACTGCGTGGTGACGCTTTCGGTAATGGCATTGTCGGCATTGGCGCGGGTGGTCGCCTCGCGCGTAAGGCCGGTTTCCACGCTGCCAACGCGCGTGGTCAGGCTGTTGATGGACGTGGCCTGATTGGCGGTCGTGGTGTTGAGCGTGCTGATGCCCGATTCCGCCGTGCCAACCCGCGTGGTGAGCGCGGTCAGGCTTGAGGCTTGCGTCGCCGTGGTTTGTTGCAGGCTGGTGATGTTGGATTCTGAGGCGCCGACCCGCGTGGTCAGGCTGCTCAAGGACGTGGCTTGGGTCGCCGTCGTGCTCTGCAAATTGATGATGGTCGATTCGGCCGACCCGATGCGCGTTGTCAGGCCGGTGATCTGCGTCGCCTGCGTGGCCGTGGTGGTTTGCAGCGTGGCAATCTGTGCGCCTTGCTCCGTGTCAAACCCCAGCCGGGTGGCGGCTTCGGCGGCCAGATCGTCGGCCACCCCTTGCACCGCGGCAATTCGCGCGTTTTGTTCTGCCACCAAGTTCAAGTCGATGGTGGCAATCCGCTCGCCCAGCTCTTTGAATAGCTGCGACTCGATCACCTGCGCTTGCAGGTCATTGATGATTCGTGAAATCTCACCCGGTTTGAAGCGCGCATACTCGCTGCCGCTGCTGTCCAGGATGCTCGACACCGATTGCCGCAACCCACCCACGGTGCCGCGCAACGCATCGACCTCGGCCTTGGTGACAAACGATTGATCGCCGCTGCCGCTGGTGCCATTGCGCACATGCCACCCATCGACAATCGAGCGCAGCACCAGCTTGGTGTTTTGGTCGGGAATGGCATCCAACGCCCCGAGAGGGATGCCGGGTACACCGCGTTTGGTGTCGGTTGCCATGCTACAGCCCCGCCAGCCCGCGCGCCGTGTCTGCGATCCGCAGCTCGCGGAACCGCCCGGTGCCGGTGATTTTCAGCTTCCAGCGATCGGACATGAACCCGCTGGGCAGCCTGAAGTTGGTAATGGGCTGCGTGATGGTCTGCGTGTGTCGCAGCACCCCATCGGCATAGAACTCGACTGACCACGTGCCGGTGGCAACCACCTGCACGAAAGCGTAATTGGTGGGACGTTCCAGCACATGCTCGCGGGAGTGCCACTCCGCGGGCAGATCCGCGCCGCCGTTGAACTGATACAGAGTTCTATCGGAAACATAGTAGAACTGATCGGCCAGCGGGCTGATAAAGGCGCACGCCGCCGAAAAGTTCGGCAGATCGGTC
>SXGQ01057232.1_pt1 | contig 15857 bp, 7 predicted proteins | sample 3178371 | NCBI WGS metagenome assembly SXGQ01 (sample SAMN11356859, study PRJNA531348) | freshwater metagenome | isolation source: freshwater sample F1-20 | place: China: Fuxian Lake, Yuxi | collected 2017-12-25
CGGGGTGGCGCTGCGCACCCGCACGATGCGGTCGTCGTCGGTCAGCAGGAAGAGGACGTCGACCGCCGACGCGACCGGTGCGGCGCCGAGCACGGCGATGAGGGTGAGCGCGGCGGTGAGCAGGGCTCCGCGCACGGCACGGGTCGCGATGGAGGGACGCATGGCAGGGCGGCGGTCAGGACGAGGCGTCGTCGTCGGCCGGGACGAACACGGTGTTGATCCGGCCGGGGATCTCGCGCACGAGCGTGTCTCGCTCGGGAAGGTAGGACCGCGGCTCGTAGCCGGCGGCTGCCAGCAGGTCGCGCACGTCGGCCCCGGGGGTCTCGATCAGGAGCACCGGGCGTGCGCGCGCGAGGGTGTCGCGCAGGCCGACGAGCGCGGCGTGCTCGTAGCCCTGGACGTCGAGTTTGACGAACGCAGGATCGACGCCGAGCGCGTCGAGCCGTCGCACGGGCACGGTGCGCGAGACGATCTCGAAGTCCGGGTCGTCCATCCCGTCGCCGAGGCGCTCACGCAGGCTCGGGCTCTGGACGACCTCGTCGTAGACGAGCGACGCCTCGGTCGTCAGCGGGACGCCGCGGTAGACGGGCACGTGCAGGGTGAACTCCCCGTCCTGGTCGCCGGCCGCCCACAGCCGGTACGCGAACGGACGCGCCAGTCGGCCGACGAACCGCAGATCGTCCTCGTGGAACGGGTTGGGCTCGATCGAGATGATCGGCGTGTCGCGGTTGTAGATCCGGAACGAGAGCGCCGACATGCCGGCGTTCGCGCCGACATCCAGGAACGGGCCGCGCCGGTCGGGGAACAGGCCGAAGACGCCGTAGTCCTCGTCGTGCGGACGACGCATCCAGAAGCGCCCGACGGCGTAGGGACGGCGAGCCGCGGCGTACAGCGCCGGGGAACGGGTCAACATGACCTTGGCCCGGTCGCGCGCGGCGACGAGGGAACTGCTCGGCATCGGTGCTCCTGGTCGTGGGCGGGAGGCCGCCGGCCATGGCGGGTCTCGGTGCAAGAACGAACGAGGGGCCGGGAACCTTGCGGCTCCCGGCCCCTCGGGACGTCAGGTCGCTGCTAGCGGACCGGAGCGCGGTCCGGGGCCTTGTCGAAGCCCTCGAACGTCGTCAGGTACGCGTTGGCACGCGTCAGCGGGGTGGGCGGCAGGGCCGCGTAGTCACCCTGCGGCAGGATCGTCTGACCCTCATCCGCACCGACGCCGACGGGGTCGGTGCCGAGGATGTACTCGATGTAGCGGCGGACCGCAGCCTGCTCAGCCTGCAGCTGGGCGTACGGCACCGTCGGGTACACGTCCTCCATGTCCTCCCACGCGCCCATGTAGGACAGGGCGCAGATCGGGTACACCGGGCCGCTCTGCGCCTGGATGACCGGGCTCCAGTCGGACTTGGTGTTCGACGGGATGTTGTTGTACTTCGTGTTGTTGTTGCAGTTCGCGCCCTTCTGGGCGGTCGTCGCGGTCGAGCGCCAGCCGTTGGCCTGGTCGCGCGCCGGGTCACGGAGAACCGGGTTGGCGGCCGGCTGGTAGAGCTTCAGCCAGTACGTGTCGTCGCCGAGCGGCGAGGTCCCGGTGAAGTCGAAGCCCTTGAAGCGGGCGGTCGCCAGGTCCGAGTAGCCGATCGAGCCGTCGGTAGTGTTGACGGTGTCGGCGACGAACGGGTTGCCGCTGCCGGTGCCCGTGCAGATGTACGGGTTGCTCACCGGGGTGCCGGCGTCGATGCCGTCGCACGTGCCGTCGCGGTCACGGCCGTGACCGAGCCAGATCGTGTTGTCCTCACCGGTCTGGTCGTTGGCCTCCCAGTTGGTGTCGTTGTCCTTGTCCGTCGAGTTCAGGAACTGCTTGAACGCGAAGGTCGTGCCGGAGTTGTCCCGGCGGACGACGCGCTTGATCGGCACGGTGCAGGGTGCCGCCGTGTTCGACTTCAGCACGTACCCGAGCGACGCCCAGGTGGCGCCCTCGCCCGAGAAGGCCTCCTCGACCACGCTGTTGGTCGAGCCCGCGCCGCCGAACGGCAGTGCCGGGCGGAAGTTCGAGAACGAGGCCGGACGGCAGGTGTCCGGAACGTTGACGATGACCGCGACGACGCCCTGGAGGATCGGGATCGTGTGGAACTCGCCGTCGTCACCGTCGGGGTTGACGTTGACGGGGTTGCTGCCCTCCTCCGCATTGGCGACCTGCGTCGGCGTCATCGGATCGTCCGTGCCGATGAAGCGGATGCTCTGGTCACGGACGCCGTTCGAACCACCGAAGGCGTTGATGCCCGAACCCGAGCCCGAGCCCTTGTAGTAGATGAGGTCGTCGCCCGGGAGGAACGGGCTGTTCGCGTTGTCCTGCGCGCCGACGACACAGCCGGCGTTGACGATCCAACCGGCGCCCGGCGCCGTGTGCGCTTCGCGAGCGAAGGACGCACCCTGACCGATGATCTGCTGGCTGCCCGTGCAGTCGCCGGCCATGGCCGACGGCGCCGTTGCGGCAAGTCCAGCCAGCGCTGAGACGGCGAGTGCCGCCGACAGCATCTTGCGTGAAGCCACTGGAACCCTTTCTGCCCCGCGGTCGCGGGACGGATCTCATTAGGACTGGCCGCAAGCTACGGACGCGCGAGCGCCCTCCGGTGACCTTCCGGCTACCGATTGGAGAAAAACTGGTGTACTTCTGGTCAACGCCTGTTGCGACGGTCACGGACGCCGACGTAACTCAGCCCCGGTGTCCGGCGCCGGCGACCGCGCTTGGCGATGGTGCTCCCCGCACCGGCGGCGATGATCAGGACCGCGAGCGTGTACGCGGCGTTGGGCACCGACCACGGCCGGTCGGCCTCGTACCGCACCGCGGCGGAGGACTGCTCGAAGGCCTCCTCCTCTTCGCGCTTCTCCTCGTAGACGCGCACCGTCGCGCCGCCCGGCGGGCTGGGCCGGGCGATGCTGCCAACGGGCGGCGGCGGCACCACGAGCAGCGGGTTCGGCGGGGTCGGTGGGGTCAGCGGCAGGGACGGGAGCGGCGGGAGGACCGGCAGCACGGCGGCGGCGACGGGCACGGACAGGACGGTGGGCGGCGGCGGGGCGGGTACCGCGGGCGGCACCACCGGCGCCACGGGCGGCGGCGGCGCGGGCGTCGGGTTGGCCTCAGCCTCGGCCGCCACCGGCGAGGCGGCCGCCTCACTGGGGGGCGCCTCGGCGGAAGGGGTCTCACGCGACGTGACCGGGCGCGTACCGCAGGGTCGCCGCGGGCTGCCCGCCTGCACCTGGACCTTCGTCGAGTAGCGCAGGCCGCCCGCCACCACCGAGACGGTCGTCTCGCCAGGATTGAACGCGCAGAACAGGCCGGAACTGGCGTCGGCGACAGGCTTGTCATCGGGCCCGAGGAACACGGCCCGCGGGTTGCTCTGCGCCTGGGTCGGATCGACGCGCACGAAGTCCCCGATCTCGGGATTCGACGACGTGAACGAGAACTCGGTCGGGATGCGGTCGGCGCATTGCCCGGCAGCGCAGATCGGGTTGGGGAGCTCGACGTACGGGTCCATCGTGAACTCGGTGGTGCCGTCACGCCGGTGCCCGGCTCGGGGCCGCCGTCCCAGGCCGCTGAAGAGCGCGGGACTCGACCGGCGAACGACCACGCCGTCCTTGGCGTCGACCGCCAGGTCCTCGAGCACCGGCACCATGCGGGCGGTCACCGGCGCGCGGTTCGTGCGGGCGTCACGAGCGGCCACGTCGACCTCGAGGAGGCCGAGCCCGTTGTCGGCCGGGTCGACCGGATTGTCGGTGCCTCGCGTGAGGTCGTAGCCGAGCGAGCCAGAGCCGAAGGCGGGGATCTGCTCCGCCGCGTTGGCCGGGATGCGCGTGCTGAGATTCCGCTCCGGACTGTCGAAGAGGTACGCGGAGGCGCCGCCGGACACGAGAAGCCGTGCGACGTCGTCGCCGTCCGATGCCGTCACGGGCGCGTCCGGGAGCTGGTTGGCATCGGTGAGCGGCCGGCTGCCGGCGACCACCACCGCGATGCCGCGCGCGCGGGCGTCGGCGAGCTCGCCGATCAGCCAGTCGCGCTGCCCCGGGGCGCTGGCCTCGAGCGATCCCGCGGCGTTGTTGATCATGACGACCCGCAACGTCCCTTCGGGACCGGTCGTGTCCATCGCGAAGAACGTCCTCGCGCCGGAGCCGGCCTCGCCCGTGCCGGGCGCGATGGATCCTGAGGCCCCACCTCCCTGTGGCGCCGGGAGGCCCGCGAATGCGGTACGGAAGGCCGGCGCGTCCAGCCCGGCGTCGGTCGCCGACGCCGCGACGTAGGTCGGGATCCGCCCGGCCGCCGAGCCGATGAGCTGGGCGTAGCGGGTGAGCTCCCCACTTAGCGCACCGGCGGTCGTTCCGGTCGCCACCCGGGTTCCGGTGTAGAGAAGTGCGCGAGGCCCGCCGGGCGTGGGATGCATCGTGGCCGCCACGTCGATCGCCGCCCCGAGATAGCGGTCCGGCCCGATGCCGACCCGGTCGAGCGCGGCGCACGCCGCCTCGCACTGCGCGTGGCCGCCGAAGAGCAGCCGGGCCGGGCCGGCGGCGTGGACCGGCTGGACGCGGTCGATCCCAGGCGGCGCCGCCGGGGCTGCTCCGTAGCGCCAGACCTGCGCGGTCTGCGCGGCGGCCCGCACATCCGTGGAGTTGCCGAGGCCCTGCAGCTCGCACCGGAACGCCGAGATCTGGCCCGTCTCGCCGCCGACGATCCAGCCCTCGCCCCGCTCGTCGAGGGTCAGGCCGATCGCGCCCTCCGGGGTGTACGGGCAGTCGCGGTACTCCGACAGCGCGTACGCCGATCGTTCATCGTCGACCCAGCCGTCAGGGGTCTCGCGCATGACGACGCCGTAAGACCACGTGCGGCGGTCGCGTTGCAGCTGCTCCGGCTCCCCGGGCAGGTTCACGATGAGATCGAGCTCCTGGCGCTGGAGTTCCCCCGGATCGGGGACGGCGATGGCCACCGCGCGGACGGCCGACCCGTCACGGACGGCACTGACCGCCGTGACCACCCCGTCGACGGGATGTTCGCTGAGGCGCCACGGCGAGGTTGCGCTGTCACGGACGAGCACGATGCGATCACCTGCGACCACGGCCCCGCCGTCGGGGAGGCCGGCCACGGCGAGCAGCGGCTGGTCCCTCGTGCCGACACCGTCTCGGGCCAGCAGCTCGCGGACCTGTTCGTCCACCCGCCATTCGCCGCCGTCATTGACGAGCAGGCCGCTCGCCCCCACGATCATCGCCTGGTTACCCGCGAAGGCGACGCCGAAGAGCTCGCCGACCGAAGGAGCGGTCTCCGGTTCCCAGGACTTGCCGTAGCGCAGGATCCTGCCCTCCTGGGCCACGGCGTATCCGCGATCGGGGTTGCCGGGCTGGAAGGCGATGCCGACGAACCGGTCCTCCGACGTGTCCAGCGGCGCGCCTTCGTCGCGTTCCCAGAGGCCGGCCTCCGCGCGGTACAGCCACATCGCGCCCTTCTCCCCCACCGCGTGGGCCCGGCGCAACTCAGGCCAGGCGACCGCGTTGAGCTGGGGGGTGGCGCGCCCCGAGCCGGATGGGAGGGGCTCGGGCAGCCAGCCCTGCACGGGGTTGAAGCGCAGGACCTGCCCCCCGTACCCGACGGCGAGCGCGGCTGCCGCGGGATCAGCCGGTGACCGCCCCGGCTCGGCGGCGACGGCCTTGAGCGGGCGGCGGACCGGGAGCGGGTAGGCCTGCAGCCGCGGCGCGGATGCCACGGGCGCGACGCGGATGATGGAGCGCTCGGACTGGCTCAGCCACCCGTTGGTGACACTGGTGAACGCGCCGGACGCACGCAGCGATCCGGACGAGGCCGAGCGCCGGCCGCTGGTCTTGACGCGCAGGAACGATGCCCCGTCGAACGCCCCGTAGCTGTCAGGGTCGGCGGCGCCATCGACACGGGGATTGGTGACGACGCGCGTCCCAAAGGTTCCGCCGGGCCAGGCGAAGGAGCGGTAGCCGAGGTCTCGCGTGCTGTCATCCGCGACGATGTCGCCGTCCCCGCCGGGTTCGGGACCTGCCGCGAGTTCGAACTCCAGCGGCCCGCCGCAGAGCCCCGGCGCGTTGCACCAACTCCGGTCGACGCGTTGACTCCGGGTATCGACGGCGAGCGTGAACGTGTACTCCGTTCCCTCCTTGACGACTGCGCCGTCGACCCACAGGCGGCCGTCCGTGATGGTGAGTCCCTCGGCCGGGTGTGTGAGCGGCCGGGCAGCCGACGTGGTGGTGAACGCGGGCATACCGGCGATGGTCACCGGTTTCCACGCGGGCCCTCCGGCTGCGGAGGGGTCCCGCCGGAAGAGCGTGAGTCCGCTGCCATCCGAGCCGACCAGCCACGCGCCATCGGTCCCGACAGCGATCGCACCGATGGTGAAGCGGGCCGGTGCCCCGGCCACGTCCACCGGCTCCTTGCTCCATGCCGACCCGTCGTACCGGAGGACCTCGTCCTCGACGGCGGCCAGCGGAGCGACGTACGCGCCGACCTCAGCGCCCTCGTCGAATGCCGCGAACGTCACCCGGCCGACGCCGAGAAACCTGCGGCTGCCGAGCAGTGCGTCGTCCGGGTCGGCGACCTCGCGCAACTCACCGTTCGGACGGCGGACGAGCAGCTTCCCCGAGTCAGCTGAGACCGCGACGACCACGCCACCTCGCGGTGTGACCCGTCCATGCGCCGGGCCCGTCCCGCCGAGGGAGAAGCTCAGGTCCCCCCCGGTCAGGGAGCGCGCGCGACTGACGTACTGCCACGCGCCGTCGCCACGCTGGCGCACGAGGGCCAGCTTGCCGGTACCCGAACGGCCGTCGCGCGTGGTGACGCCCTGGGTCTGGGCGATGCCCCAGATCTCGCCGGGCGCGCTCAGGGGCGCCTCACCCAGCGGGGCGACGTACTGCCCGGGCAGTCCGGTCACGGGCCAGCTGAAGGGGGTGATGAACCCCGTCTGCGACGCGCCGGCGCCCGGCCAGGCGAGCGCGGCGATCGCGGCGACCAGGACGGCTGCGACCAGCGGGCCGCGTCCTCGCGCGCCTCGCCGGCGCGCGAGCAGGTGATCAGCGGCTCGACGCATCACGTGGTGACCGTGTCCCCGGCCCCACCGCCGGCGTCGTCCTCGCCGCCACCGGAGCCCTGTGGGAGTTCGAGGTCGCGCGTCACGAAGCGCAACGCGGTGGGCCAGCGACGCACGGACGCCTTCATGCGCAGGGTGTACCGGCCCGGCCGGTAGGTCTTCGTGGCGGTGCGCGCGACAGTCCGTCCGCCGCGTCGGCCCACGAGTTGCACCCGCGCGCGGCGGCGGACCTGGATCCGCAGGTCGATGCGCCGGCCGCGCTTGGTCTTCACGATCTTCGGCTTGCCGATGACGCGCAGGAGCGACGGCAGCGGCTTCGGCGCGACCGCCTCGACCGGCGGCGCCGGGGGCTCTGCCGGGGGTGCGACGAAAGGCGGTGTCTCGTCGCGCACCAGCGTGTCGGGCGGCAGCGTCGGCGTCCGCTCGTCGCGGGGGCGCACGGTGATGAGGCGCTGGATCGCGGGCGAGGTGTTCTGAGGGAGCACCAGCCCCGGCTCCGACAGGCGGTACACCCAGCCCTCGGTCGTGACCATCCAGCACTGGTCAACCGCCGGGCACGCGATCCGCGATGCCTGCCCCACCTCGAGATCCGGGCGGCGCAGCTCGCGGCGTTCCAGCACGTCGCCGTCTGCGCCGAGCCGCGCGACGATGGCGCGGGAGCTGTCCGCGGGCTCGGTCCTGATCGCAGCCCATGCGCCCTCTCCTCCGGGGAGCACCGCGAGATCACTCACGACGTCTCCGAGCTGCAGGCCGTCCTCCCCGGGTGTCAGCTCGGTCGGCTCGGTGTCACCATCGCCCATCCGCGCGAGGTACGGCGCGCGGCGCTGGGGGAACGGCCCGTCCTCGGATTCGGCGACGTACGACTGGCTGTCGCGGCCTGCGAGCCACAGCTCGCCGTCCGCGCTGTCAGCCACACGGATGTCGACCAGCTGCTCGACCTCGTCGATGCGAGGCCAGTCGAGCACGCTCACCGCACCTCCCTGCAGGCGCCGCAGCAGCTGCGGCCCGTTCGGCTCGAACGGGTCCACCTCGCCCTGCACGCGGAGCTCTGTGCCATCGAGTGCGAAGGACGTCCCGTCGAATCCCGACCCGACCGATCCGGGCGCGACCACGGACCCGCCGAGCGGCTCCATGTCGGCGACCGCACGCGCGCGGGGGTGCAGGCGGGACGTCAGGGTGGAGCCGTTCCAGTGCAGCAGGAACGTGCCGAGGTTCGGCGTGCTCACCACCGGACCACCGAACCAGCAGTCGGCCGGTCCGAGGCACGCCGCGGCGTTCATGTCGGGGTACGGGTTGAGGGTGTTGGTCAGCGCCGTGGCATACGAGGAGGCGACGACGCCGTCTCGGAAGTGGCACAGCGTCGCCGCGCCGTCAGTCGGCACCCTGCCGTCGAGCTCGTTGACGGCCCGCGAGGTCGTCCACCATTCCGTGTCGGACACGAGCGCGATCCGCGAGGACCTCGCCGGGCCGCCGCACACGGTGGCCAGCTGGCGCCATCCGGTGCCGTCGAAGACGAGCAGACCGGATGCGAACAGGTTCCGTCCGCCCAGCCCTTCGTTGTCGACGAGCATGAGGCCGAAGTTCGGGGCGAGGAACTGCAGATCGGCGGGCTGGCCGACAGGCCCCTGCCCGGGCGCACCCGGCGGCGGTGGCGGCTGCTCCAGACGCCACTCGGGCGCCGCGACGGCGACGCCCGGCCATGCCAGGACGGCTGCCACGATCGCCAGCATCCCGATGCGCCTCATCGCCTGCTCCCCGCCGAGCGCGTGGCGCGCTTCTTCGCCCTGTTCTGCTTCGCCTTCTTGGCCTTCGGGACCCGGAAGGTGCTGACCCTGACGCGCTCGAGCGTCGTCACCGATCGCTGTCCCGCAGGTCGACGTGGTGTGAATCGCACCGTGATCCGCACGGGCAACCCCGCGGCGCGCCGGCCGGCGGACAGGTACGTCGTCCGCAGCTTCAGCCGGAGGCGAACGGTGCCCGCGTCCCGGGCCCGGCCCGTCGTCGCTGCGACCACAGGCTGGGTCCGCCGGCCGCGCTGCTTCGTGCGGGAGCGCGCCGTCGCACGAATCGTCCCGGCTCCGGGCACCCGGGCGTCGACGTACAGCACCCGGCCGCCGCGCGACACGGTGACGCTGAGACGCCAGACCGGGAACACCCGGCCCGCGACGCCGCCGGAGGCGCCGGTGAAGGGCTGCTGCGGCAGCGACCCGCTGCTCTCCTGGAACCGGTCGGCGACAAAGGTGTCGTCGATGCCGTTGGCGTCACCGAAGATGAGGTTCGACGCGGCGGAGCGCAGCGCGGCCCGGGTGCCGCCGGGTGTGATGTCCACGGCCTCCGATGCCGCGGAGGCGGGCGTGCCGTCGTAGCCCGACGTGACGCGCTCGACGATCCCAGCCGTCAGATCCATCGCGTAGACGTCGGCGAACTGGGCGCGCGTGGGCGGCAGCGAGGCACCGATGAAGGTCGGAACCGGGAGTGGCCAGGACCGGGTGCTGGTGGTGAGCGCGGCAGCGGTACCCGTCGCATCCAGCGTTGCCGCGAGCACGCCGTCGGTCAGGCCGGTGAACCGGGTGAGCTCGCGCGTCGTCGCACGGCGGCCGCCGGGCAGCTCCATGTCGCGGAGGAAGAGGTCCTTGGCCCCGAGAACGTCCGGCGGGCCCCCGCGCCACGGGCGCGGCGAAACCCAAGCCACCTTCCGTCCGTCGGCAGACAGGTGGATCGATTCAAACCCCGGGAGGGTGTCGTCCTCGTTGAGCGTCCCCTGCGCGAACGGCCCATCGCACGGGCCCCGCGGAGGCTGCGGCCCCGTCGGCGGGGGATCCGGCGGGAGGATCCCCCCGGCGGGGCAGGCAGGATTCTCGCCGTCGCCAGAGCCGGTCACGCGCCGAGGCCGGCCTTCGGCCACGCGCATCCAGAGAAGATCGGCGTTAGACGTGGGCAAGCCGGGACCACGCTCGGGCATGCCCCCGAGGGGGAGTTCACCGGCGAGGTACGCGTCGGGGCCGATGCGCGCACGCGGGTCGCCGTCGACCCACGCAACCGTCCGGCCGTCCGCGCTGAGCGCCGCTCCTCCGTGGGCGGAGGGCGCCGCCGTGCCCGTGATCGCTGTCCGCGCGCGGGTGACGCGGTCGAGCAGTACCAGCGGTGCGGTGAGGCTCATGCTCGTGACGTCGGCGTAGAGGACGTGCCGGCCATCAGCAGACATCGCCGAGCGGCCATGGCCGACGGGAAGCCCGAACCGCGCGCCCGGATCCCCACCCTCGGAGACGAGGTCATACGCACCTGGTGCGGTGCGCGGAATGCTCATGTCGCGGACGTAGACGTCCGAGGCGGTGCCGTCGTCGTCTGCTGCGACGAGCGCGACCGTGGTGGTGAACGCGACGAATCGGCCGTCCGCACTGACGGCCGCCTGCTCGCCGAGCGAGAGGGTGCCCGCCTGGGAGAGCGGCGGCCCCGGCGCAACGACGTCGAGTGCCGTGCCGTCGACCTCGCGCCGCAGGATCCCGCCTCTCGCGGTCTCCCGCAGCGCCTCGGCGTCGCCCACGAAGAGGTTGCGGACGCGGGTGGTGAACACGACGTACCGCCCGTCGGCGGAGATGGTCGGCGGGCTCATGGCCTGAGCCGTCGATCCGTCCGGCGTGAGCGCCAGCTCCGCCGGGGTCGCGGACATGATCCGCGCGCGGCTCCACAGCGCGGAGGCCTCGCTCGGGAGTGCGGTTCCACCCAGGACGACGAGGAGGACGAGCGCGAGACGCCTCACCGGACGGTCACCGCCGTGCGACGCGTCTCGCTGTTGCCCGCCCGGTCGCGGAGCGTCGTGGTGATGACGAAGCGGCCGCGCCGCGGGTAGCGGTGCGACTTCACGTTCGCCGCAGCCGACCGGCCGGTGCCGTCACCCCACGCGATCGTCGAGCGCTCGGTGTCCATCCCTGAGCGGTTCCTGTCGTTGATCCGCACCGTGACGCGACGGCCGCCGCGACGGGAGACGGTGAGCTGCGGCGCGGTGCCGTCGACGCGGAGCGCCACACGGTTGGAGACGACCCGCTGCCCGCGCATGTCCGTCGCACGGATCTGCACGCTGTGGCTGCCGTCCTCCAGTCCGCGCCGCTCGATCACCCGTGCCCGCGCGCCCGTCGGACGCCCGGTGATCTGCCCGTCCAGCAGCACCTCGTACGTCACCCCGCGAATCGCGTTGCGCGCCGGTTCCCAGCTCACCCGGGCCCGCGAGGGCCGGACCCACCCGGTCGGCGCCGTGGCGGCGAACGCCAGCGGCGGAGCGTCGACGACCGTCGCGGCGATCGAACCACGCGACGACGATCCCGAGCGGAACCCGACGATGGCGTCACCCAGGTTCGACCCACCGACCTCGAAGTCGGTCACCAGGCCGCCCCCCTCGGCGCTGACCTGCGCGCGGCGGGAGAGACCCTGGACGGGGATCTCGCGGATCTCGACGCCGTGCTGGTCGCCGATGTCGAGGCGGCGGGCCAGCACACCCGAGCCCTTCGGCCCCATGGCCAGCCGCGGTTCCCCGATCGCCCGGTTGCCCGGGGTCCCCAGCCGGGTCGCCGCCGAGAACGACGTACCCTCGCCGGCGCCCGCCCCGAGGACCGTCGTGCTCCCCAACCCGAAGGCGAGGCGGAACCCGCCGCCGTCCGACCAGGTCCCCGCCGCAAGGCCGTCGGGCGCGCCCGGCGCGGGCATAGGCAGGCGCACGGCGCCACGAAGCGCCAGGGCGCCCTCGGAGAAGACCGGTGGCAGCGTGTTCACGAACGCCTCGGGCGCGCCACCGGCCGCGTCGAGCTGCTGGCGGACCAGGACGATGCCTTCGCCGAAGCCGCCGATCCCGACGGCGAACTGATCCGCCGGACCGGTCACCCGGCGCCCGTCGACCTCCATGGGGCTGGCCTGCAGCGGGACGAGGGACACGTCGGACGAGAAGACCCGGCGGGCGTACACCCGCTCGACGCCGTCGTCGTCGGGTTCGATGTACCCGACGATGGCGTTGCCGATGGCATCCATGGCGACCTTTGGCGCGGTGGCGGCAGTCACCGCCCGCAGCGGCCGGGTGCTCCGCCGCGGGGACGGCAGCCGCGACCAGCGCAGCCCGCCGCCGAAGCGTGCGAGTCGATACTCGGCGTTGACGAAGCCCTGCTGCGCGACGTCCGTGCTCGTGACGACGTAGCTCAGCAGGGCGGCTCCGCCGTTCGCGGCCATGGTCAGTGACGGATGAACGGCGTTGGCCTCGCCGAGGTTCAGATCGACAGGCCGCGGGCGCGTGAAGCTCGATGCCCCAGGTGCCCGCCATGCGGCGTACATCGCGTCGACGTAGCTGCCGTTGGCACGCCGTCCCACGCGCTGGACCCAGGTGACCAGGAGGCGCCCACCCGTGGCGGCGGCGATCCTCGGCCAGCTCGAGTCGAACTGCTGCCCGATGTCGACCCTGCGGGCCGGCCACCAACGGCTGTTGGAGTACTGCGCGACGAAGACGCGGATGCGGCCGTCGACACGGCGCCGGTACACGACGCCGCCGGTGCCGTCCTCCGCCATGGCGACGCCCCCGAGGTCGATGACCTCCGCACTGGGACCGTCGAGTGTGACCGCGGGGAGCACCTCGGCGACGGCGACGGCGGGAACGACCATCACCGAGGCACCGGCAAGCATCGCGAGCAGCATCCGAGCATGTCGACGACGCCCCTTCACGTCCGGGGGCGGCGCTTGGTCGCCGTTCGCCTGCCCAGAGCACGGACCGTCGACCGCGACGCGGAGATCGTGCCGGCCGCCGTCTGCGCCGACGGGCGGGCGATCGCGGCCGGAGTCGCGCTGGGTGACACCTTCAGCCGGACCGCCGCGCGCTGCCCGCGGCGCAGGCGCCGCTCGATCTCCGTGACCAACGCGGTCCGAGCGGAGGCCGCAGGCCGGACGCGCAAGGTCCGAACAGCGCCGACGGGCAGACGGGTGAAGCGGGCCGTTGCCAGCCGTCGAGACCCGCCCGTTGCCGGCCGGAGGTCGAGCGCGACAGCACCCGCGCAGGCACCCGCGCCGTCCAGGCACCGAATGCGGATGGCGATGCGACCGTCGCGGCTGAGCGTCAGACGAGAGGAGGCGATCCGCCCACGCGCGCCGAGCGGCGCGACCGTCTCGCCCGCGCCTTCGGTCTCGGTGGCGCCGGTGGCGACGTCGCATCGCGCGGGCCGCTCGATCCCGAAGTTCGTCAGGCCGAGTTGCGCAAGGTCGAGGTCGCACGGGTCGGCGGTGCACAGGCTCTGGTCGCCCAGGCCCAGAAGACTCAGCGGGATCCCGAACGGCGTCATGCACGACTTGATGGCGTCCTGGCCGGGCACCTGCGGCCGCTCGCGCGCAGTGACGGTGACGGTCTGCGTCGTCGAGGCCGACCGGCCGTTCGTGAGCTCGATCGACAGCCGGGCGGTGAAGGACCCGGTGCTGCGGTAGGTGTGCGCGACGGGCACGAGATCGTCCCGCGTGCCGGACGTCTCGTCGCCGTCGCCGAACGACAGCGTCCAGGACGCGACGGTCCCGGTGCCCGTGTTCCTCGGCGTGAAGGTGATCGGTGCGCCCTGGGTGACGGCGGCCGGAGCGGCAGTGAGATCGGCGACGGGCGTGCTGGTGTCGCCGCGGTCGACCGTGACGGTCTTGGTGGCGACGGCGTCGGCCTGTCCGGCAGCTTTCAACGTCAAGGTGGCGGTGAACGTCCCGTCACCGGCGTATGCGTGCTCCGCGGGCGTGCGGATGTTCCGCCAGTCGCCCGAGACGGTCTCGCCATCGCCGAAGTCGAGTGACCACGTGTCGATGGGCCCGAGGGAGAGCTGGGTGAACTCAGCGGCGGACGTGCAGGGCGGTTCCTCGCAGACCTCGTCCATCGTGAATCTGAAGCTGCCGGGCGACGCTTCCACCGGGCGGATGTCCAGCCCCGCCGACAGCGGGTCACGACTGGCCAGCCGGAAGGCCAGCGTGGCGGTCTCCCCCTCATCGTCGATCACGTCGATCGTCGCCTGGCTCGGACGAAGCACCGCGGCCGTCGGGATCGAACCGAAATCCGTGCACCCGGTGGTTCCGTCGTGGTACAGCGATGTCGCGGGGCCGCCTTCCAGTCGCTGGACGCATCGGGTCCACGGAAAGGGGATGGTCCCGCCGTTGTCAGGGTCTGACCACCTGACGGACTCCACGTTGCCGACATCGCTCGGCAGGGAGCCGTCGGCGCCACGGGGAATGTTGAGCCGGACGGTGCCACCCGGCGTGACCGGGACGGTCTCTGTGTCGCCGGCGGCATTGACGCCCGAGATCTGCGCCGGGCCGATGACCGGGGGCGACGTCGACGGGAACACGGTCTCGGCACAGCCCGTCGCCCCTTGCCGAAGGACCGTCACCCGGACGGGACCCGAACTCGTGCTCGTGCTGTCCTCGACAACGACCAGCCGCGCGTCGTCGGCTCCCACCGGCACCGAGGCCAGGCGCACGCTCCGACGCTTCAGGGCGCAGGCATCGCTGGACGTCGGCGCGTACGCCATGAAGCGGGCGCGCCCGGTTCCCGTCGAGTTCATCTCGAACAGTCCGCTGGCACCCACGACACCAGTGGACGGCAAGACGGGAGCGACGAGGCCGTTGTGGACGGGCGCGAACTCGAGAGCCTGCGCTTCCCTCCCACCAAGTGGTCGCGACGGGAACGCCGGGACCAGTGCGTCGCTCGATGACGCCGGGACGCCATCTGGACCGAGAAAGCCCAGCTCCGGGTGGTCGAACGTCTGCCCTGACCCCGGGTTGTGCCGCGTGTGCAGGTACGCGAGGCGGCGGCCACCGGACCCGCCGACGACATGGAGGGCGTGAGCGCCGACGCCGAAGTAGCTGGCGTTCAGACCGTCGTCGAATCGACCGAGGGGACACGCGGTGCCCTGACCCGTCGCGCACTCGGCACTCAGCGGTATCTCGCTGACCGTCTCACCGGTCGGAGAGACGCGCAGGATGCGGGCCGCGCCCTCGGGGTCACCCAGCCCACTGCCGATGCCCGCGACGTCGGCGACGAAGAGCTCGTTGCTGACCGGATCGACGGCCATCGGCCCGGGCACCACCCGGCGACTGAACCACGCTCCGGTTCCGGGTGCCACGAACGGCTCCGCTCGCCAGGTGCCGCTCCCGAGGGACAGTGCTTCGATCCGGTCGCCGGCCGAGACGTACAGGACCCGGCGTTCACGGTCGATCGCGAGTCCGGTCGGCGTCAGGTCAAAGTCACCCCCGACGCTCAGGGTGAAGTCGATGGGATCGGTGACCTGATTGAAGGATCGGCCCTGGATCGTGGGCCCAGCTTGCGTCACGGTCTGCAGATCGGGACTGACCCGGAGGACCCGGAGCGAGTACTGGTGACCGGGATACGGGTCACCGCCGGGGTTCACTGCCCCGAACTGATCCAGCAGGTAGATGTCGCCGTTGCTGTCCACCACCGCCCGGTCAGCATTCGTCACCCCAGGCAGCGTCCGCTGCGCCTCGACCCCCCACGCCCACGCCGACGGCGCGCCGAACGCGCACAGCGCGACGGCAGCGAGCAGCAGGCTGAGAGGCGTTCGAGAGGCGTGCATCGAGGAGGGGTCGCGACGGCGAAGGGGCGGCGCGAATCGGCAACGGTAGGTCCGCCCAGAACCCAGGTCAACGGCCTTCACCACTTCGTGACCAGACCTTCACAAGTTGGCCACGAGTCGGTTCGACGAGGCGTCACGGCTACCGCGAGAGCTCCCGCAGAACCTGCTCGACCGCGCCGTCCAC
>SXGQ01758202.1_pt1 | contig 15857 bp, 6 predicted proteins | sample 3178371 | NCBI WGS metagenome assembly SXGQ01 (sample SAMN11356859, study PRJNA531348) | freshwater metagenome | isolation source: freshwater sample F1-20 | place: China: Fuxian Lake, Yuxi | collected 2017-12-25
CTGTTCCGCGGCACGCCCGACCGGTCCTACGGAACCAAGCCCGCGCGCTCTTGACCCACGCTCAGCCGCGCACCGCGGCGATCTGCGCGGGATAGGCAGAGGGGTCGATCCGCACGTCGATGACGCTCGGCCCCTTTGTGGCGAAGGCCTCCGCGAGCGCGGCGCGGTAGGCCTCCTCGGTCTCGACGGTCGAGCCGTGGCCGCCGAGCGCGCGCGCGACCTCGGCGAAGCCGGGATGGCGCCAGCCGAGGCTTTCGTCCGGAACTGGCCGTCCGCCCTTCTTGAGCTCGATCAGGCTGAGCCGCGCGTCGTTGAACACCACGACGATGATCGGCAGCCGGTTCTCCGCGGCCGTCGCGAGCTCGCCCAGGCACATCAGCAGCCCGCCATCGCCGGTGAAGGCCAGCGTGCGCCGCCCCGGCTCGGCCAGCGCCGCGCCGATGGCGGCGGGCAGCGCGAAGCCCATCGTGGCGAGGCCGTTGGAGATCAGGAGGTCGTTCGGTTCACGCGCTGGCCAGAAGCTCGTGGCGCTGAACATGTGCGCCCCCGCATCCACGGCCACGCGCGGATGCACCCCGGCCTGCCGCGCCGCCTCGGCTGCGATCGTCACCACCTGTGCAGGTCCCGGCCGGGTTCCGTTCGCGCGCGTCGCCAGGGCCGACCGCCAGCCTTCGCGCGCCGACGCGATGTGCTGCCCATCCCACGCACCCGCCCGCGCTGCCCCGGCGAGAGCGGCGAGGGTGGCGGCGACATCGCCGGTCACCTGCACGTCCGGCGCGACGGAGTGCAGCGAGCGCGGAAACCGGGCGATGTCGATCACCCTGGCGCGGTAGCGCCAGGGTTGCGGGATGAACTCGACCGGGTCGGCACCGGCGAGCAGGATCAGGTCCGCCTCGGCAAGGAGCGGCGCCTCCGCCGCGCCACCGGTGAACACGCCCCCGAACAGCGCGTCCTCGTCCGCCACCACGCCCTTGGCCTTGTAGGTCACGAAGACCGGTGCGCCGAGGCCGCGGGCGAGCGCGCGGGTTTCCGCCGCCGCCTCGCGCGCCTCCAGCCCGACGATGATGGCCGGCCGCCTCGCGGCGTCGAGCAGGCGCTTCGCAGCCCCGATCGCGGCGCCGTCGGGCGCAGGCAGCCTCGTCACGGGCATCGCAGCGGGCGGCGCCTGCGCCTTCGCTGCCTCGTCGGCGATCTCGAGAAGCGCCGGGCCGCGGCAGGGGCCCTCCATCGCCTCGGCCAGCCGGGCGAGGCAGCCGGCCGCGTCCGGCCCAGGCGAGACCGCGCGGGCGCGGACGAGGGGGGCAGCGATCGCGTCGTGGTCGATCACCTGGTGTGTGACGAAGCGGCGCTGCGCCGGCGTGAACCCGTCCGAGATCAGCAGCACGGGGCAGCGGTCGAGATCCGCATGGGCGAGGCCGGTGACGGCGGCGGAGAAGCCGGGGCCGCGCGTGACCAGCACGACGGACGGGCGCCCCGTGACCTCAGCCGCGGCCGCGGCCATGAACATCGCGGCACTTTCCTGCCGCGCCAGGGTGAAGGGGATTCCACGCCCTGCCGCAGCGACGATCAGGTCGAGGCTGGAGCCGCCGCCCGGCATGCCGAAGAGCCGCCGCACCCCGAGCGCGGCCAGGCCTTCGGCGATCGCATCGGCGGCCGTCATCGTCTGCACGCGGTCCTCCTCCTGGATCCCTCGCCTCGGAGCCTACCTGCGCGCGGCACGCCGCGACATGGCCGATCCGCCTGCGCAAGGGTGCGTGACGCGACCATTCCTCCCGCTTGCCGCCGACCCGGCGGCGCGGCTTACTTGCTGCCCGGCTATCGTGCCGGTCACAGAATATCGGGAGAAGGGCATGCAGACCCCGTTGCAACACCTGCCGCCGCAGCCTGCCTGGGTGAAGGAGTTCAAGGCCTTCATCATGCGCGGCAACGTGATCGACCTCGCAGTCGGCATCATCATCGGCGCGGCCTTCACCGCCATCGTCGGCTCGCTGGTGAAGGACATCTTCAACCCCCTCCTCGGCATGCTGCTGGGCGGGATCGACTTCTCGAACGTCTTCATCGTGCTGTCGGGCGAGCGGCAGGCGACGCTGGAGGCGACGCGCGACGCCGGCGCGGCGGTGATCGCGATCGGCGTCTTCATCAACGCCTGCATCAACTTCATCATCGTCGGCTTCGCGATCTTCTGGCTGATCAAGGTGCTGTCGCGCTTCAAGGAGAAGCAGGCCGACACGCCGCCGCCGAGCCCGACGCCGACGGAGGCGCTGCTCACCGAGATCCGCGACCTCATGAAGACCCGCGCGCCCTGACTGTCGCAGGCCGAACGTTCATCGAAGACGGGCGGGCGCGGTGGACGCGCCCGCCCCCCCTCTGCGATCCTTCCCCTCCCAGCACCTTCCGGGTGCCGCACGAGGATGCGTGCCATGCGGAGCTTCCTGATTGCCCGGCGCATTGCCCGCCTGATGCTGCTCGCCCTGTTCGCCGTGCCCCTGCTCGCCACGCCCCCGGCCTCCGGCTTCGAGATCCCCGGGTTGCAGCGCGATTCGGACGCTTATGCGCAGGGCCTGCGCCCGGCAGCGCCGCCGACGGCCCAGGCGCGCGAGGCGGCCGACCGGCGCGTCGCCGAAGCGGCCGGGCGGAACGACTGGACCGCCCTCGTCTCCGCGCTCGAGGCGCGCATCGCCCTCGGCCAGGCCTCCGACGCGCTCTGGCTCCGCCTCGCCGAAGCCTGGCAGAGGCGCACCCCGCCTGATGGCGAGCGCGCGCTGCAGGCGGCCTGGCAGGCCTTCATGGAGGTGCCGGCCGGCGCGCCTGAGATCCCCTCGCTGCTCCGCATTTCCGACATCCTCGCCACCACGCTGAACCGCCCCGCGCTCGCGGCCGACGCGATGGCCGCGGTGATCGAGCGCGATCCCGGCAATGACGGCTATCGCCAGCGCCTGGTCGCGCTCCGCCGCGCCGCCGGCCTCGCCGTGCGCCGGGTCGCTGCCGAGCCGGAGAGCGACCCGCCGCGCGCCTGCATCGAGTTCGCCGGCATCCTCTCCCCGCGCCGCGACGTGGTGTGGGGCGACTGGGTGCGCCTCGACGGCGCGGCCTCCGCGGCGGTCACGCGCGAGGAGCAGCGCCTTTGCGTCGCCGGCCTCGCGCATGGCCGCACCTCGCGAATCACCCTGCGCCAGGGCCTGCCGGGCGAGGACGACATCCGGCTCGCGCGCGACGTCTCGCTCGAGGTCGCGATGCCCGACCGCGCGCCGAGGGTGATCCTGCAATCGGGCGCCTTCATCCTGCCGCGTGGCGATGCGCCGCGCATGACGGTCGGCACCGTCAACCTCTCGTCCGTCGCGCTGAAGCTCTACCGGGTGGGCGAGCGCAATCTCGGCCTCGAGCTCGGGCCGGACGGGCGCGTGCTGAAGCCGCTCGGCTCCTGGGCGGCGAACGAGCTGGCCGAGGGCCGCGGTACCCTGGTCTGGGAAGGCACGCTCAGCATCCCCTCCTGGCAGCGCAACGTCGCCGCCCGCACCACGCTCGACCTCGCGCCGATGCTCGGCAACGCCGCTCCGGGCCTGTTCGCGATGACCGCGACGGCCGGCGACGGCACGCCCGTGCAGCGCTGGGGCGATCTCGCGACGCAATGGATGGTGGTGACCGATATCGGGCTGACCGTGCTGCGCGGCGCCGATGGCATCACCGTTCTCGCGCGCGGCCTGGGCGACCCGCGCCCGGTGCCTGGCTTGCGCATCGCGCTCGTCTCGCGCGCCAATGACGAGCTCGCGGTCGCGACCACCGATGCCGATGGTGCTGCGCGTTTCGCCGCACCGCTGACGCGCGGCCGCGGCGGCGCGGCGCCAAGCCATGTCGTGGCGCGGGCCGACGGCGGCGACCTCGCCTTCCTCGATCTCTCGGCCGCCTCCTTCGACCTCTCCGACCGAGGCGTCGAAGGCAGGGCGCATCCCGGCCCGCTCGATGCCTGGGCCTGGACAGAGCGCGGCATCTACCGGCCGGGTGAGACGGTGAACCTTCTCGCCCTGCTGCGCAGCAGCGCGAGTGAGGTCGCGGACGTTCCCCTCACCGTCAGGCTCCGGCGGCCGAACGGTACCATCGCCTCCGAGACGGTGCCGCCGCGCGGTGCGGGCGGGTCGATCCATCTCGCCCTGCCGCTCGCGCCCGGCGCACCGCATGGCGGCTGGACGATCGAGCTCCTGGCCGACCCTGCCGCCTCGCCGATCGGGCGCGCGGCGTTCCGTGTCGAGGATTTCGTACCCGACCGTCTCGCGGTCGATCTCACCGCGCCTTCCGCCCTCGTCCCCGGCACTCCGTTGTCCGTACCCATCACCGCGCGCTTCCTCTACGGCGCGCCGGCGGCCGGGCTCGCGGCGAGCGGCGAGCTTCTCGTCGTTCCCGACCCGAACCCGTTCCCCGCTCTCGCCGGCTGGCGCTTCGGCCTGGTGCAGGACGCGCCCGAGCCTCTGCGGATGGACGTCGCGATTCCCGAGACCGACGCTTTGGGCCGCACCGCCGCGCCGCTCACCCTGCCGCGCGCGCCGGACACGACGCGGCCCTTGCGCGCGACGCTGTCTGTCTCGGTCACCGAGCCGGGCGGACGGCCGACGCGCGCGAGCGTGGACTTCCCCGTGCGCACCGCAGGCCCCTTCATCGGCATCCGCCCGCTGTTCGAGGGCGGCGCCATCCCTGCCAACACCGAGGCCGCATTCGAGGTCGCTGCCTACGACGCGGAGGGGCTCCCGGTCGCCGCGCCACGGCTCAGCCTGCGTCTCGTGCGCGAGCGGCCCGACTGGCGCATCGTGCTGCGCGAGCGCATCGCCCGCTACGAGACGGTGTGGCGCGACGAGCCGCTGCAGGCGACAGACATCGCCGTGACAGCAGGCTCACCCGCCCGCTTCGCCGCGACCCTCGACTGGGGCCGCTACCGGCTCGAGGTGTCCGACGGGGACAGCCTCGCCGCCACCTCCGTGCGCTTCCGCGCGGGCTTCGTGCCGGCCGCCGGCGCGGGCGACACGCCGGACCTGCTCGACGTCGCGGCGGACCGTTCCCGGTACGCACCGGGCGAGACGGCGCGTGTGCGCATCGCCGCCCCCTTTGCCGGCCGCGCCACGGTCGCGGTGCTGACCGACCGGGTGCACCACATCCGCACGCTTGACGTGCCTGAGGGCGGTACCACCGTCGAGGTTCCCGTCGATGCCGCCTGGGGGCCGGGCGCCTATGCGGCGGTGACGCTGCTGCGCGGCCGCGCCGAGGCTGGCACGGGACCCGTGCGCGCGCTCGGCCTCGCGTGGCTCGGGCTCGACCCCGCGCCGCGGACGCTCGCCGTCGCCATCGACGCGCCGGACCTTCTGCGCCCGCGCGCCGAGGCCACCATCACCGTCCGCGCCGCACCGGGAGCGCAGGTCGCGCTTGCCGCCGTCGACGAGGGCATCCTGCGCCTGACCGGCCATGCCTCGCCCGACCCGGCTGCCTACTTCACCGGCAAGCGCCGCCTCGGCATCGACATTCGCGACGATTACGGGCGCCTCATCGCGCCGGCCGAAGGCGAGACCGGACTGTTGCGCCAGGGCGGCGACGACGAAGGGGGAGGGGCCGGCCTGCCCGCGATTCCCCTGCGCATCGCTTCGCTTTTCGCAGGGCCAATCGCTGCGGGGGCGGACGGCATCGCGCGCTTCCCGCTCGCGGTGCCGGACGTGAACACCGCGCTCCGGCTCATGGCGGTGGCATGGGACGGCGCGAGTACCGGCGCCGCCTCGTCCAGCGTTTCGGTTCGAGACCCTCTCGTCGCCGAACCGGCCCTGCCGCGCTTCCTTGCCCCCGGTGACGAGGCGCGGCTCCTGGTCGCGCTGCACAATGTCGAGCTTCCGGCGGGCGAGGCGCGCCTTTCCTTCACCACCACCGGGCCGATCGCGATCGAAGGCGGCACGCAGACCGTTCCGATCGCGGCAGGCGCGCGCGGACGTGCCCTGTTCACCCTGCGCGGCACAGGCGCGGGCATCGCGGAGGTGACGCTGCGCGCGGAAGGACCCCAGGGGTTCTCGGCGATGCGTGTGTTCCCGATCACCGTGCGGACGGCACGCCCGGCTGTCACGACGATCTCGCGTCGGGAGCTTCCCGCGGGGCAGACGCTGACGGTTCCGGCCAATGCGCTTGCCTCCTTCCTGCCAGGCACTGGCCGCGTCGCGGTGTCGGTGAACAGCGCCGCGCCCTTCGACGCCGGGGCTCTGATCCGCGCCCTCGAAGCCTGGCCCTATGCGTGCCTCGAACAGGTGGTGAGCGCCGGCTTCCCGCTCGTCTTCCTCGAGGACGAGGCGGTGGTCGGCGCCGACCGCGCCGCGCGGCTTCAGGCCACCATTGCCGCCGTGCTGGAGAAGCAGCGCTACGACGGCAGCTTCGGTCTCTGGAGCGCGAATGACGGGCCCGAGCCGTGGCTCACCGCCTATGCCGTCGAGTTCCTGCTCCGCGCCCGCCGCGCGGGCGCGACGGTGCCGGATGCGCCGCTCGATGCCGCGCTGCGCTACCTCGCCTCCACCACCGAGGACAGCGCGCGCAGGCCATGGCCGAGGGCGCAGCAGGCCTACGCGCTCTACGCCCTCGCACTCGCCGGACAGCCGCGTCCGGGTGCCATGCGGGTGATGGCGGACCAGGGTGCGTCCCTGCTTCCCTCTCCCCTGTCGCGCGCCCAGCTCGGCGCGGCGCTGCTGCTCGCTGGCGATCGCGGCCGAGGCGAGGCGCTGCTGCGCGACGCGGCGGAGAACCCGGCGCGCGACTGGTCGGCCGAGGATTACGGCTCCACCGTGCGCGACGCCGCGGCGATGATCGTGATCGCGCGCGAAACGGGCACCATGGTCGATCGCATCCCCGCGCTGCTCGACCGGCTGCCGGCCGACGCCGTGCAGCCCGCCCGCACCTCGACGCAGGAACAGGCCTGGGCCGTTGCCGCGGCCGCCCTGCTCGGGCGCGACGGCCAGCCCGCGACCGTGGCGATCGACGGGGCCGAGCGTGCGCCCGCGCCCTTCATCGCCGTGACGCGCAATGCGGCGACGCTGCCCGTCGCGCTGCGCAACATCGGCACGCGCGCGATCTGGCCCGGCGTGGCGACCACCGGCATTCCCGTGCAGCCGCCGCCCGCGGCACGCGATGGGCTCGTCATCCGCCGCAACTTCTTCCGCCGCGACGGCTCACCCCTGAATCTCGACCAGCTTCGCCAGAACGAGGTGTTCGTGGTCGTGCTCGAAGGCAGGGCGGAGACGCGCATCGCGCATCAGGCGCTGCTCGTGCATGGGCTGCCTGCCGGGTGGGAGCCGGAAGCAGCGCGGCTCGGCCCCGGCGAGGTGCCCGCTTTCCCCTGGCTCGGCGAGCTGACACGGCCGGTCTACGCCTCGGCGCGGGACGATCGGCTCGTCGCGCAGGTCGACCTGACCGAGCAGCGGCCGAGCTTCAAGCTTGCCTTCCTCGTCCGCGCCGTGACGCCGGGGCGGTTCGAGCTTCCGGGCGCGATCCTGTCCGATATGTACAAGCCAGGCTTCTTCGCGAGGCAGGCGACGGGGCGGATCGTGATCGCGCCGGCCGAGTAGGCACCGATGCGCCGGTGCCTCCTCGCCGCGGCTGCCGGGCTCGGGCTCGCCGCGCTCGGCCTCGCGGCGGCGGATCGTGCGCTGCCACCCGATCTCTCGCGCCTCGAAACGGTCTCTGCCGAGTTGCATGACCGCGACGGGAGACTGATGGCGCTGACCCCCGTGCCGGGAGGCGTGTGGCGGCTGCGCAGCACCGTCGATGACGTGCCGCCGATGCTCGTGGCGATGCTGCTCGCCCGCGAGGATCGCCGGTTCCGTGCGCACCCCGGGGTCGACCCTGCCGCGCTCGCGCGTGCCGCGGGGCAGGCGGTGGCGCATGGGCGCGTCGTGTCGGGTGGCAGCACCATCACGATGCAGGTCGCGCGGCTTCTGGAGCCCCGGCCGCGCACGATGGGCGCGAAGCTCCTCGAGATGGCTCGGGCGGCGCAGTTGGAACGCCGCTTCGGCAAGGACGAGATCCTCGGCATGTGGCTCACCCTCGCACCGTTCGGGGGAAACCTCGAAGGCGTGCGCGCCGCCTCGCTCGCGTTGTTCGCGAGGCCGCCGATGGCGCTCGGCCCGGCCGAGATCGCGCTTCTCGTCGCCTTGCCGCAACGCCCGTCCGCCTGGCGGCCCGACCGGTTCCCCGAGGCGGCGGTTGCGGCGCGAGGGCGCGTCCTGCGCGATGCCGTCGCCGCCGACGTGCTCTCTGCGCACGAAGCGGGACCTTTGGCCGCGGCACCGCTCGGTGCAGCGCGTCATGCCATGCCGCGCCACGCCCGGCACCTCGCGGCATCGGCCACGGGCGTCAAGGCGACGACGCTGTCGCTGCCGCTCCAGGTCGCGCTCGAACGCCTCGCCGATCGTGTCGCCGAAGGCCTGCCCGAGCAGGCGAACCTCGCCGTGCTGGTGCTGGAGAACGCCACGCGCGCGCTCGTCGCCTACTATGGCGGTGCCGCGGGAGAAGCGCGCGCAGGCGCGCTCGACCTCACCCGAGCGGTGCGCTCTCCCGGTTCGGCGCTGAAGCCCGCCCTCGTCGCGCAGGCGCTCGCGCTCGGCCTCGTGCGCCCAGAGACGCGCATCGCCGATCTGCCGCGCCGCTTCGCCGACTATGCGCCGGAGAATTTCGACCGTGGCTTCGCCGGCGACGTGACGGTGGCGCAGGCGCTGGCGCGCTCGCTCAACTTGCCCGCCGTCGCGCTCGCCGATGCCGTCGGGCCCGTTGCCTTCCTCTCCTCGCTCAAGGCCGCCGGCATCGTCGCGCGCCTGCCACCGGGTGCCTCGCCCTCGCTCCCTGTCGCGCTCGGCGGACTCGGGCTGACGCTGCACGATCTCGCCGCGCTCTACGGCGCGATCGCCGCCGACGGCACCGTCGCGCAGCCTGTGTGGCGGGCAGGGGAGGAGGCGATGCGCCGCCCCTTCGCCGGCGCGGCCGAGGCCGGAGCCGTGCGGGCGATGCTTGCCGCCGCGCAGCCGCCCCCCGGCATCGCACCGGAACGCACCCCGCGCATCGCGTGGAAGAGCGGCACGTCCTGGGGCAATCGCGATGCCTGGGCGGTCGGCGTCAGCGCGACCCACACGGTGGCCGTGTGGCTCGGGCGGCCTGATGGCACGCCGATGCCGGGCATCACCGGCCGCGTCTCGGCCGGGCCGGTGCTGTTCTCCGTGTTCGGCCTGCTGCCCGACCCTGGCCCGCTGCCTGCCGCACCGCCGCTGCCGCCCGCGCCAGCGCTCGCGCGTCTCGGTACGGCGACGGCCGATCGGCTGAGGCTCGTGTTTCCGCCGCCGAACGCAGCGCTCGGCGAGGGCGACGTCACGTTGCGTGCCTCCGGCGGTCAGCGACCCTTGACATGGCTCATAGACGGACGGCCCATCGTGTCGGAACGTCATCGGCGCGAAACGAGATGGACCCCGCTGGGCCCGGGCTTCTATCGTGTGACGGTGATCGACGCCGAAGGGGTGGCGGCGGCCACGGAACTGCGCATCCGGTAATGGTTCCGGAGGGCGTCGAACGGACCAGGGGGAGTTCATCGATATGGCACTCACGGGTAGGCTGGCCTCGAGCCGCCGGCGCCTACTGCTCGGCGGTGCGTCGCTGTCTGCGGCCGCCTTCCTCGGAGCCTGCGCGTCTCCCATCCGACAATCGGCGGTGCCGCGTGACCTGACCAACCGCGCGACGGTGCTCGGCATCCCCAACGAACGGTTCTTCTATCTGACGGATGCCACCGCGATCGATGCCGAGTTCCAGGCCGCGGCCGTGCGGCAGGGCGGCCGGGTGGCGGCGCGGGGCGCGCCGCAGCCGGTCTCGAACTTGCTTGCCGTCTCCGGCGGCGGCGAGAACGGCGCATTCGGAGCGGGCCTGCTGAACGGCTGGAGCGAGACCGGCACGCGCCCGGTGTTCGATCTTGTGACAGGGGTCAGCACCGGCGCGCTGACCGCGCCGTTCGCCTATCTCGGGCCGGAGTACGATCCCCAGCTGCGCGCCGTCTACACCGACATCACGCTCAGCGATGTCGCCATTTCCCGAGGGCTCATCAGCGGGGCGTTTGCCGATGCGCTGGCCGACACCGCGCCGCTTCTGGCGACGATCACCAAGTATCTCGACGACAAGATGCTGGCCGGCATCACGGCGGCCTACGATTCCGGGCGCCTCCTGCTGATCGGCACCACCAATCTCGACGCGCAGAAGCCTGTGGTGTGGAACATCGGCGCTCTCGCGACGAGCGGCCCTCCGCGCGCGGCGGAACTGATCCGCAAGGTGCTGCTCGCCTCCGCCGCGATCCCCGGGGCCTTCCCGCCGGTGATGATCGATGTGACGGTGGATGGCGAGCCGCATCAGGAGATGCATGTCGACGGCGGTGCCTTCGCGCAGGCCTTCCTCTATCCGCAGGCGGTCGGCGAGGCGCGGCAGGCGCGGCAGCGACGTGGCGAGCGTGTCCGCGAGGTGCATGCCTGGATCATCCGCAATGCCCGCCTCGACCCCGACTGGGCGGTGGTGCAGCGGCGCACCTTCGGCGTGGCGAGCCGGGCCATCGCGACCATGATCTATACGAGCGGATTCAACGATGTCCTTCGCCTCTACAACCGTGCGATGGCCGACGGCGTGGACTTCAACCTCGCCTTCATCGGCTCCGACTTCGACAAGCAGCCCCCCGCACCATTCGACCAGGAGTTCATGCGCGCTTTGTTCGACTATGGCCTGGCGCAGGGCCGTCGTGGCGGCGGCTGGGTGAAGCGTCCGCCGGTCGCGGCGATCGACCCCCAGGCGCGGGTCTAACAGCGGCTGGTCAGGCCGCGGAGAGAAGCCCCGCGACCTCGCGCACGCGCCCCTCGCCTTCGAGCAGCGCGAGTTGCGCGGCGAGCGCGCCATGGGCGGCAACCCCGGTGCCGAGCAGCCGCGCCGCACCGGCCACCGCCGCCTGGCGCGCGACGGAGCCGCCGCCTGCCTCGAGCGAGGCCAGAAGGGCTGAGCGCAGTTCGACGGGCGCGATCCAGGCGGGCGAGCGCCACGCCTCCGCAAGCGCGGAACGATCGCGCGGCGCAACGGGCTGCGCGTCCTCGGCGCGCCAGAACTCGCCCTCCTGCACGAGGCCGGCGAGCTCCTTCGCGAGCCTGAGCGCCTGCGCCACGGCGGCACGCTCCTTCGGCGACGGCGCCTCGATGCCCCAGAGCGAGGCGGCGCGCGCGATCACCGCATCGCCGTGGATCGGCCCCTCGACGCGGACGATCTCCTCGATCGCCGTGCCGAGCTTCGCAAAGGGCATCTCGGCGAGAGGCGTGTCTCGCGGCACCTCCGGTGCGGCGACGACATAGGGCGCGGCCAGCGCGCTTGGCTGGGCCGGCCTTGCCGTCTCGGTGGAAGGTGCAGTGAGCGTCGCGCCGGCGAGCGCCGCCAGCCGCGCGGCCTCGGCGTGGGGCCGCACCAGCCAGTCGGCCGCCCAGCTTCGTGCGAGCCGCCAGCCCATCATCTCGAGTGCGCTCTCCTGCAGCCTGTCGCGGTCACGCGCCGAGCGGGCGGAGGCGTAGAACGCGCCGTCGGTGAGGATGCCGAGGCCATATCCTTCGCCCGAGGGCGCGCGCACGGCGACATCGACGAAGAGGCCGGCGAGCCCGACCCGGCGCGCGACGGACAACCCCGTTCCTTCCAGCGCACCGGCGATCGCGTCGGACAGGGCCGCATCGTCCTCGCCCTCCGCCGCCGCGATGCCGCCCGTGCCGGCGGCGTAGGCGAGGAAGTGCTTCAGCACCGCCGGGCCGCGGCCGGATGCTCGGGCGAGGTCGATGTCGTCCGCGCCGAGGCCGGAGAACACGATCGAACGCTTCTTCGCGCGCGTGATCAGAACGTTCAGCCGCCTCTCGCCTCCCTCGGCAGAGAGGGGCCCGAAGCGCATCGCGAGCCTGCCGTCGCTGCCCTTCGCGTAGCCGACGCTGATCAGCATCGCGTCGCGCTCGACGCCCTGCACGTTCTCGAGGTTCTGCACGAAGAAGGGCTCGCCCGAATGGGCGGCGAAGAACGGCTCGAGCGAGGGATCGGCCCGGCGCCTGGCTTCGACCGCATCGAGGATCGCGTCGCGCTGACGCACGCTGAACGCCGCGACGCCGAGCGTGTCGCCCGGCGTGTCGCGCGCATGCGCCATAACGGCCTCGGCCACCGCCTCGGCCTCGGCCGCGTTGGTGCCCGAGCCGCCGCTGTCGAAGCTGCCGTCGACCCGCACGAGCGACAGCCCGAGCCCCGCGCCGCGCGGGCGCGGAGAAGGGATCACGAGCAGGCGCTTCTCGTAGAACTCCTCGTTGGAGACGGCGATCAGGCTCTCGTGGCGCGAGCGGTAGTGCCAGCGCAGCATCTGCGTCGGCCAGCCGCGAGCATTGCAGAGCGACAGGATGCTCTCGACGTCCTTCGCCTGCACGTCCTCCGTCGCCTCGTCGTCCTCGCCAATCTCGCCCGTCATCCGGGCGAAGAAGCGGGTGGGCGGCATCTGCCTGTCGTCGCCGACGATGACCATCTGGCGCGAGCGTGCGATGGCCCCGAAGGCGTCCGCCGGTTCCACCTGGCTCGCCTCGTCGATCACGAGCAGGTCGAAGGCGACGGCGCCGGGGCTCAGGAACTCCGCCACCGCCAGCGGGCTCATCATGAAGACCGGCTTGATCGCCTGGATGGCGTTCGGCGCGCGCGACAGAAGCGTGCGGATCGGCATGTGGCCGCGCTTCTTGGCGAGCTCGCCGCGCAGCACGGCCATCTCGCGCACGCTGTCGGGCCCTTCGGCGATGCGTAGACGCGCGGCATGGGCGAAGGCGGCTTCGTCGCGTGCGAGTGCGAGTCGCGCCTTGTCGGCCTCGCGGAACTCCTCGACGAGGCGCGAGAAGGCGGGCCCGTCGAAGGCGGCCAGGGACGGGTTGGCGCGCATCGCAGCGGCCATCAGGCTCTCGGCGAGAGCGCGGCGGAAGCGGGCGGCCGCCTCCTCGGCAGCGATCGTGCCGTCGGCGAGACGATCCGCGAATGGGGCGAATCCGGTATCGGCAGCGTCCTTCGCGAGCCGCGCCCAGGCCAGCCAGTCGGCCAGCGACCCCTGCGGCGCCGCCGCCCAGAGGCCGAGGCGCTCGACGATCGCTGCGAGAGGCGGATCATCCGTGCCGAAGGCTGCGTGGAAGTCGAGCGCAAGGGTCTCGGCGAGCGGGTCGAGCGCGCCCGCGCAAGCGCCGAGCGCCGAAGCCAGCGCATGCTCCTGTGCTGTGTCCGCTGCCGTCGTCGCCGCTTCCGGGCTTGCGGCGAGCAGGCGCTGGCCTTCGACCAGCGCATCGATCAATGCCGAGGGGGCGGCCGGCGGGGCGCCGCCGCAGAGGCCCTCCATCGTTGCCCGGGCCTGGCGGTAGCCTGACGAGAAGCTCGAGAAGAAGCCGCCCCCGGCGGCGAGCGGTGCGCGAAGGGACTCGAGATCGGGCGCGCGCCATGCAGCTTCGGTGAGGCCGGACGCGAGGGCGGTGGCGCGGGCGCGGATCGCGGCGAAGGCGGCGGCACCGCGCAGCGCGGCGAGGCGCCGTTCCCCTTCTGCGCGCGTCGCGATGCCGAGCGCCGAGAGGGCACCGAGGGCGCGGAGGGCTTCGGGAATGCGTGCGGCGATGCGCTCCGCTTCCGTGGGCGCGAGCGCCGTCGTCGTCACGCCGCGCCAGGGGTGCCGCGCGGGAGGGCCGATGCGGCGGATGGTCGCTGCCATTTCGCGCACGAGCCGCGTCGCCGCCGCGAGCTTCTCGGCACTCCACGCTGCCGCGTCCAGCTTCGTCTCGGGCGCGGGAACGCCCGCCGCCTTCAGTCGCGCCGCCTCGCCGATGGCGCGAAACGCCGTCCATCCCGTCTCGCCGATGGGCGCGTGCATGGCGGCCGCGTGGCGGTTCAACCGGCCGCGCAGCGAGCCGAGGGCGGTGACGACCGCGGAACGATCGGGCTCCCTCGGACGCGGCGCCTTCAGCGTCGTGTCGAGATAGGCGAGCAGGGCGCGGCGGTTGGCCGTGTCGCCATGCAGCGCCAGGCACGCGGCACCGAGCCCGACGGAGGCGAGGCGGCGCTGCACCACCTCGAGCGCGGCAAGCTTCTCGGCGACGAACAGCACGGTGCGCCCGTCCATCACCGCCTGGGCGATGAGGTTGGTGATCACCTGGCTCTTGCCGGTTCCGGGCGGGCCCTGGATGACGAGCGAGGCACCACGGCGCACAGCCTCCGAGGCGAGCGTCTGGCTGCCGTCGCTGTCGAGCACGAAGTCGAGCTTCTCGACGGGGATCAGCGCGTCGATCTCGGTGTCGTCGGCGAAGGTATCCGCGGCAGGAGGGGGCGTCGCGCCGGCGAGAGCGGAGAGAAGCGGGTGCGCATCGGGCCGCCACGGTTCCGGCCAGGCATCGGCGTCGAGATCGCGGTACATCAGGAACTTCGCGAAGGAGAACAGGCCGACCGCGATCGCGTCACGCTCGACCGCGAAGCCGGGCTGGCCCTCGACCGCCTTGGCCACCGCGTCCAGCCAGGCGGACAGCGTCGCCCAGGCCCCCTCGTCGCGCTCGTCGAGCTCCGGGAACTCCGGCAGGCGGATGCGGAACGTGTCGGCGAGGAAGGCGGCAAGGGTGAGGTTGCCGCCGACCTCGCCCTCGTCCCAGGCAAGGCGGAACGGGTCGCGTGCCGTGCCGCGCTTCAGCGTCGCCGGCACCATGACCAGCGGCGCGCGGCGCTCCGCCTCAGGCGCCTTCGGGTCGCGCCAGACGAGCTGGCCGAGCGCGGCGGAGAGGATGTTCACGCCCTGCTCCTCGCGTACCGAGCGGCTGTCGCGCTCGAGCCGCGTCAGCACGCGCGCGAGCGCCTCCTCGGTCAGCGGCGCCGACAGGATGCGGTCATCCGGGTCGGCGTCCGCCACGCGCGCACCGGCAGCGACGGCGCGGCGTCGTTTCGGCGCCGTGGCATCGCCTGCCTCCGGCTCGGCGGCGACGGAGGGCTCGAAGCCCATCGCCGCGCGGTCGGAGACGAGCAGGCGGAACACCTGCTCGGCGCGTTCGCCGGCGATCGGCACGACGCCGGCGCTGCGGCCGGGGCGGGGACGCGAGAGGAGGCGGTTGCGCGTGGAGAAGTCGAGCAGGCCGCGCCGTGCCGCGAGCAGTGCCTGCCGTACCGCTTCCGTCATGCGCGTCTCCTCGCTGGGCCCGATGCCGAGTCTGCCCGTGCGGAGCGGCGGGAGGGAAGGCGGCAATGGAATCGGGCCCGCCGACAGGCGAGCCCGAACGGGCCAAAAGAATCGGGCCCGCCGAAGGCGAGCCCCAAGGAGACAAAAGAATCGGGCTCGCCGAAGGCGAGCCCGAGTGGCAGTTCTGGGTTTCTGCCGCGCCGGCGTGGCGGGGATCAGCCGCACCGTTACGCGTTGCTCGGGCTGGTGTGCGGGAGCCCGATGAGCGCATCACACCGCGTGCGCCGCGGCTCGGCATTGCGGTGGATCAACCGGCGATTGCTTCCCCTCCGACGCTGGGCAGGGTAGGAACGAAGGGAGAACGTGGGGTGGGCGTGTTAGGCGCCACGCATCCCCGTATGCTAGAAATGCGCGAGAATCGGCCGGGTGCGGCAACCTGGCGGCGAAGAACCGGAAGCGAGACGAGGCCCCCGACATGGACAAGAACAAGGCGCTCGACCAGGCCCTGCAGCAGATCGAGCGTGCCTTCGGCAAGGGCTCGGTCATGCGCATGGGCGGCAAGGACCAGCAGGAGGCGCGTTTCGCGCGGCAGTTGCACGGGGACCTCGGGCCCGACGGCTATCGTGGCCGGCGGCGTCGAGAA
>SXGQ01002773.1_pt1 | contig 15855 bp, 7 predicted proteins | sample 3178371 | NCBI WGS metagenome assembly SXGQ01 (sample SAMN11356859, study PRJNA531348) | freshwater metagenome | isolation source: freshwater sample F1-20 | place: China: Fuxian Lake, Yuxi | collected 2017-12-25
CGGCCACTTCGACAACGAGATCCAGGTCGTCCGTCTTAATGAGTTCAAGGGCGCCAAGAAGGATACCATCAAGCCGCAGGTCGACCGCTACACGTTCAAGGACGGCCGCCAGCTCTATATGCTCGCCGAAGGCCGCCTCGTGAACCTCGGTTGCGCCACCGGCCACCCGAGCTACGTGATGTCGACCTCGTTCGCCAACCAGGTCCTCGCTCAGTTGCATCTCTGGGAGACCCGCGCGACCGCCAAGCCCGGCGTCGTCGTCCTCCCGAAGCACCTCGACGAAGAAGTCGCCCGTCTTCACCTCGGCAAGCTCGGCGCCAAGCTGACGATCCTCTCCAAGGACCAGGCCTCGTATATCGGCGTCAACCAGTGCGGCCCGTTCAAGCCCGATAGCTATCGTTACTAAGCGCGGCGTGAGCCGCCGCGAGGGTCACGTGGGCGAGGGGACACGGTGACATGGGAAAGTGAAGAGGGCGCCTGCGGGCGCCCTTTTTGTTTTCGCAGCTAGGTAGGGTCGGGACCGCGTCACGACATAGCTGTCATGGGTAGGGCCGACCATCCTTGGTCGGCCGCGGCCAAGCAGGGATGCTTGGCCCTACCAAGAACCCAACTCAAAGGGAAACCGGAGACCGGATGATTGGCTTGGGGCTTCGGGTAGGGCGGCGATTGCCATCGCCGCCGCCGATGGGAAGTCACCGGATTCTAACTGTTAAATTGGCAGGGAAGGATGGAGTCGAACCATCGCCAGCGGATTTGGAGACCGCTGTGCTACCGTAACACTTCTTCCCCGTGAGCCCCCATTTAGGGGAATCACGTCCCCAAAAGCAACCAGAAGAGCGCGTCCCCAGTCGCCCTTTTTGTTTAAATACAGGAACTCCGAGGGAAACCGGATACCGGATGGTGTGCTGGGGGTAGGGACAGCACCACTTGCTGTCCTAAGTGCAAAAGTGCAAATCGGCCTGCGGCCTGTGCAAAGGTGTAAAAGTGAGAGACAAGGATTCGGGTGGCAGGTGGCAGCCCCAGGTGGCGGGATTCATTCTCAGGTCCCGGGTCTCGGCCATCGGGGATCAGGTTCAGGGGCTCGGGTTCAGGTACAGGTCCGGGGTAGGCGGTCGGCACTCAAGGGGAAACCGGAAACCGGGAAGTTAGCTGGAGATATAATGTCCGAAGCATCTATCCCGGTTTCCGGTCTCCCTTTGCTTGATGCCGCTGCTTCGCAGCATGCCAGCGTGCCAGCATGTCCCCTCGCGCCCCTACCTCCTGTCTCGCCTCCAGCCCTCGGGCCCTCTAATCCTCGGGCCCTCGAAACATGCGCTCCCTCCTCGCCCTCCTTTTCGCCGCTTCGCTCTTCGCCGCCGAACGTCCCGCGGTCGATCACGCCGCCTACACGGCCGCGCTGAAGGATTTCCGTAAGGGCACGTCGAAGTCCATCGATACGTTGAAGAGGGCCGATGCGCCCGTTGCCGCGCGCCTCGCCGCCGTCGATGATGTGCGCGAACGCCTCGTCGAGGAGCCGACCTCCCCGCTGGTCGGCGAAGTCGCCGCGCTGCTCGGCTCGACCGACGTCGAGACCGCCAAACTCCTCCTCGCCGCGCTCGCCGAAGCGAAGGCCGCTGGTGCCACCGCCCAGGTCGCGGCGCTCGCTTCGAAGACGGATTCGCCCCTCCGCATCCCCGCCGCGCTCGCCCTCGCCGAGGTCGGCGGTGCCAAGGCCGTGCCGGTGCTGGCTTCGCTCGCTAAGGACGAGGCCCTTGCCGAGAATATCCAGGACGCGTTGGTGAAGGTCGCCGGCCCTGGCGTAACCGACGCGTTCGTCGCCGGCATCAGCGATACCAAGGCCGCCGTCTCCGCGCGTAACGCTCTCATCAAGGCTGCCGTCGGACGTAATCTCCGCTCCGTCGCCGGTGCCCTGTGCGTCGCGATCAAGGAAGAGTCCATGCGCCTCGAATGTCAGAAGGCCTTGCTCAAGCTCGCCCAGCCGTCCGACCTCGTTGCTTTGCGCGACGCCGAGAAAGCTGTCACGAACGAGACGACCAAGGGCGCCCTCGGCCGCCTGATCAAGAAGCTGGAAGCGGTGAAGTAAGCGCGCTCGCTCCATGTCCGCCGAAGCCGGCATCAAGGTGGTGCTTGTCCATGGATTCCTGGACACTGGTTGGGTTTTCCGACGGATGAAGCTAAGGCTTGAGCGACAGGGCGCCGTCTGCCTGGTCCCGCGACTCCGTCCAAATGATGGGCGGGGCGGGCTCGCGACCTTGGCGGAAAACCTGAAGCGCGATATCGACGAATCCTTCGGTCCTTCAGCGAAAATCCGGATTGTTGCCTTCAGCATGGGCGGTTTGGTATCCCGGCACTATCTCCAGCTCCTTGGCGGGGCCGCGCGTTGTGAGAAGCTCTTCACGATTTCCTCGCCGCACCATGGTACCGCCACGGCGCGGCTTTATCCCAGCAAGGGCGCTCGCGATATGCGTCCCGGTAGCGCGTTCCTCCGCCGCCTGCGAGCGACCGAGGGGACGCTCCGCGGAGTCCAGCTCGTCTCCTATCGTACGCCGTTGGACCTGATGATCCTGCCGGCGACGAGTTCCGAGTGGGCGCCGGCGCTGAACCTCGATTTCCCCGTCTTGCTGCATCCCTTGATGCTTTCCGATAAGGACGTTCTGAGCGACGTCGAGCGGCGCCTGACGAGGTAGGGTCCGCGAGCGGATGCGATGTCATCGCATCCCTCCCTTCTCCCGCCACCTGCCACCCGGGGCTGCCACCCGCCACCTGAATCGAGTCATCTGCTCAAAGGGAGACCGGAGACCGGAAAGTATGCTTCGGTCATGTGCACCCTCGCCAACCATCCGGTTCCCCCATGGTGCCCCCTTTGAGTCCTGCCTCTCCCTATATTCGATACTCCATACCCTATTTCCGAAGCGCCCAGATTACCCCTCCGTTGAGGTGCTGGACGAATTCCGGCTCGGAGAAGGATTCCTTGGTGTGACCTCCGGCGGTGTAGAACATACGTCCTTTGCCGACGTCCTTGCACCAGGCGATCGGGTGGTTTTCGCCGTTCTTGCCGCCTTCGTACGTCTTTTCGTCAAGGAGGATGAGGACGACGTTGTCGGCCTGCAGGTTCCGGAAATTATACCACTCATCCTTGCGCTTCCATTCCGCCGGCAGGTGCTTGGTGGAGGGGTGGTCCTTGACGACCGGCCGCAAGGTGGCGGGCTGGATCTTCGGATGGCCGGCGAAATAGCCGCCGATCATCTGGCCGTACCAAGGCCACTTATATTCGGTGTCCGAAGCCGCGTGCACACCCACGAAAGCGCCGCCGTTTTCCATCCAGGCTTGGAAAGCCGCGCGACGGGGTTCAGCGGCCTTCGCCGCGGCATCCTTGGCTTCCTTGGGGGCGTCCTTGGCGACGACGTCGCTCATGATATCTCCGGTGGTGCTCATGAAGGCGACCGCACGATACCTCGCGAGGTTCTCGGCGGTGAAGACCGCGGCGTCTTCGGTGATGTCGACCTCGAGGCCGGCGGCCTTGAACTGCTTCGCGAGCAGCTCGTTGCCGAGCGGAATCGAATCCTTGTGCCGGAAGCCGGCGGTCTTCGAGAAGACCAAGGCGCGGTTAGGTTCGGCAGCCAGGGCGACCACCGAGGCGAGGAGGAGGGCGAGGAGGGAGCGCATCATGATCGAGGACACGTGGAATAGAGGGCACGAGGGCCGGAGGCAAGCGCGGCGGGGCCGCGAGGGGACACGCTGGCGCGCTGGCATGCTGCGAAGCAGCGGCATCAAGCAAAGGGAGACCGGAAACCGGGATAGAAGCTTCGAACATTATATCCCCAGCTAACTTCCCGGTTTCCGGTTTCCCCTTGAGTGCCGACCGCCTACCCCGGACCTGTACCTGAACCCGAGCACCCGTACCTGAACCCCGATGGCCGAGACCCGGGACCTGAGAACGAATCCCCCACCTAACCATCCGGTTTCCGGTTCCCCCTTGAGCGCATGTCTTTTCTGGTCCTCCTGTCCTCCGGCCCTCGTGTCCTCGAATCCGCTTTCCCTCCTTTCCTCGGAACGTTTCCCCTGTTACACCTGTCCTACCCTCACCCCTGCCCCCACCCCTATCCCTCCTCAGATGTCTCAACTGAATCGTCGTTCATTCTTGAAGAACACCGCCCTCGCTGGCGCTGTCCTCGGCTTCCCCTCCATCATCCCGGCCTCCGCGCTCGGTAAGGATGGTACGGTCGCTCCCAGCAATCGCCTCCAACTCGTCGGCATCGGCCTGAAGGCCCAGGGAGGCGGCGTCATGCGCCAGCTGATGTCCAAGAAGGGCGTCCAAGTCACCGCGGTCTGCGATGTCGATCGTCGCGTGCTGAAGTCCTCCGCCGAAGGCGTGGTGAAGAAGGGCATGGCCGCCCCGAACCAGTATGTCGATTTCCGCGAGATGCTCGCGAAGGAGAAGCCCGACGCCGCCGTCCACGGCTTGCCTGACCATTGGCACGGCGTCATCAGCTGCGCGCTCCTCCGCGCCGGCATCGACGTCTACGGCGAGAAGCCGCTCGCGAAGACCTGGGCCGAAGGCAAGGCGATCACCGATGCGGTGAAGGAGAACGGCCGCGTCTGGCAGACGGGCATGTGGCAGCGCTCCACCCCGAATTTCCGTCGCGGCGTCGAACTCGTCCGTAACGGCATGCTCGGCAAGATCATCAAGGTCGAAGTCGGTACCGGCCCGAACAAGCACGCCATGCCGCCCGCCCCGCAGCCGGGCGAGAAAGCTCCGGCTGAAGTCGACTACGATATGTGGGTCGGCCCGTCCGCCGATTTCGCCTACGATCCGCGCGTCTTCCATTTCCACTGGCGCTGGCACATGAATTTCGGCGGCGGCCAGCTCCTTGACTGGGTCTGCCACCATCCCGACATCGCTGCCTGGGCCATGGGCAAGGATGCCGAGTATCCGGTGTCCGTCGTCGGGTCGGGCAAACTCCGCGAAGGCCCGTGGGATTCCCATGCCGAATATGATTACACCGTGGGCTACGCCGACGGCTTCCAGATGTCGGTCAGCAGTTCCTTCATGGGTATCCGCTTCATCGGTGAGAAGGGCGAACTCTACGTCAATCGCGGCAAGCAGGAATGCTCCATCCCCGGCCTCTGGGAAAAGGACCTCGGTCCGGATGCCTGGCGCTGTCCCGGCACGACCGATCACTTCCAGGATTTCGTCGACTGCGTGCAGTCCCGCCGTCGCCCACTTGCGCACGCCATGGCCGCGCACTATACCACGACCATCGGCCACCTCGGCAACGCCGCGGTCTTCACCGGCCGTAAGCTCAAGTTCGACGGCGCCGCCGGTAAGTTCATCGACGACGCCGGCGCGACCGCGATGCTCTCGCGCGAACTCCGCAAGCCCTGGTCGCTGGAGAAGATCTGACGCGGCGAAGCCGCGCTCAGAGTATGGAGTATCGAGTATAGAGTATCGGGGGATGGTAGGGACGGCTCTCCGAGCCGTCCTTTTGTTTGGGCTGTCTTGAGGTAGGGTCGGGACCGCGTCACGACATAGCTGCCTCGGGTGGGGCCGACCACCCTTGGTCGGCCTCGGCCAAGCAAGGATGCTTGGCCCTACCTCATTACATGAACTCAAAGGGAGACCGGAAACCGGAAATCATACTTCGGGTATTAAAACCCCAGCCAATCATCCGGTCTCCGGTTTCCCTTTGATTGGTGGTCTCTGCTTCGCAGCCGTTCCCCCATGCCAGCATGCCCCCGCTGTCTCTTTCGCCTATACTCCATACTCGATACTCCATACTCTCCGTCTTCAACGATGCTCCTCCGCCGCACAGCCCAGATTGCCGTCGTCCTTGGCCTCGTGGCCGTGGGCGTCTGGGTCGTGCGCGGCAAGAAATGGGAACAGCTCCGCAAGCCCACCGAAGTCGCGGCGAGACCCGCGATCAAGCTGCGTTCAGCCGCCGACATTATTCCGCAACTTAAAGATCCGCCCAAGCGCACGGGTGTCACGATCAAGGAGTTGCTCGAGGGCAAGGTGCCGAAACTCAATCAGCTCGAGGTCGAAGCGTTCCTCAAGAATCAAGGTCGCACGACCATGAATCTTCTCGTGGCTTCGCGGCTTCTGAATGACCTCGGCTTCGCCCGCGAGGCCGCCAAGGATGACCCTAAGAATCCAGCCGTCCAGCTGGAGCTGGCGCTTCGCGGCGAGACGCCGGAAGAGAAGGCCGCCGCGGTCGCCGCCTTTCGCGAAGCCGCCCCCGGCAATTCCCTCGGCGATTACCTCGCCGCCCATCAGGCTTTCCTGGCAGGCGACGCCGGCGCAGCCGGCGCGGCGCTCATTCAGTCATTAGACAACCCGCTTTTCGCCGATTACTCGCGGCAACTCGTGGCTGGTTCGGAACAGGCCTACCTGGAGTCAGGCTACGAGCCGAACGCCGCTGCCGGTGCGGCGATGTTCGCCCTGACTATGCCGCGCGCAGGGCCACTGATGGAGGTATCCAAGAGCCTCCTGTCCCTGCAGCAGGAATTCATCCGTTCGGCCGACTTCGACGCTGCGGAGCCAACGGTCATCATCGGGCTTACGCTCGGCCAGCGCATCCAGGACCAAGGGCCTTACCTTATCGACCAGCTGATCGGCGTCAACATCGAGCGCCAATTCCTCCAGCAACTCGATCCGCTCACCCAGGCCGGCCCTGGCGGTCAGTCAGCCGGCGAACGACTTGAGGCCTTGGACGCCAATCTCATGGAAATCCGTTCCTTGAGCTCCGCCTTCACCGAGAAGTTCGCTTCCGCCGACGAAGTGACGCAGTCGCAGTATCTCGAAAAAATAAAGTCCGAAGGCGAACTCTCCGCGATGCGGTGGTTGGTGAATGGGAAGTGAGCGCAAGCGTAGCTTGCGCGGGGATCCGCTGGCAGGGTGAACTGCTGCGAAGCAAAGGCATCGACCAGGTAGGGGCGCGACTGCGTCGCGTAGGTGTGATTCGGGTAGGGCCGACCATCCTTGGTCGGCCGCGGCCAAGCAGGGATGATTGGCCTTACTAAGACGCAGATGAACTAGGACGGCACGTGGTGCTCTCCCTACCTTAAAAAGCTTCGCAGCAGTTCACCATGCCAGCAGTTCCCCCACGAAGGCCTTCAGCCTTCGTCACAGGATGACCATCGCATCCCCATAACTGAAGAACCGATACTCTTCGCGAATCGCTTCGGCGTAGATTTCTTTCAGCCAGGTGAGGCCTGAAGGATCGCCGGGCGTAAGGAACGCGGCCACGAGGCAGAGGAGGGTGGAGCGGGGCAGGTGGAAGTTCGTGAGCAGGAATTCGCAGCAGCCGACGGTATCTCCCGGGCGGATGAAGAGCGACGCGTCCGATAGGAAATCGCCTTCGTGCGCGAAGCCGTGCGTCTTGCGGAAGGCGTCTTCGCTGGCGCGGACCGACGTCGTGCCGACCGCGAGGCGCGAGCGGCGCGTCTTGAGCGCCTGCATCGTCGCGGCCGGGATACGATACGCCTCGGAGTGCATGACGTGCTCGTTCAGGTTTGCGACGGAGACCGGCTGGAAGGTGCCCGGTCCGACATCGAGCACGAGGTCGAAGGCGTCGTGGCCGCGCGCCTTGAGCGTCGCCAGGAGTTCGGGCGTGAAGTGCAGTCCCGCGGTCGGCGCGGCGGCGGCGCGGGCCGACGCCGGATCGGCATACACGGTCTGGTAGCGCGTGGCGTCATCGGCCGGCGCGAGTCCGCGGTCTTTGCGCGCTTCGACGATGTAAGGAGGCAGCGGGAGTTCGCCGACGCGGTCGGCGAGCTGGCCGACGGTCTCGCCGGCGGGCAGGGTGAAGCGCACGCGGTATTCGCCGTTCTTGGTCTCGACCGCGACGGCGTGGCGGCCGTCGACGGAAAATCCCGACGCGTCCGAGGCGCGCTTGCCCGGGCGCAGCATGCACCACCATTCAAACGGATCGGAAGTCGGACGCAGCAGCAGGCACTCGACCTTGCCTCCCGTCGGGCGCACGCCGAAGAGGCGCGCCTTGAGTACCGTGACGTTATTGCGGATGAGCACCGTGCCCGCGGGAAGCAGGTCGGGCAGTTCGGAGAACAGGCGGTGCTCGACCGTGCGCGTGGCGCGTCGCACCACGAGCAGGCGCGACCCGTCGCGACGTGGCGCAGGCTCCGCGGCGATGCGTTCGGGCGGGAGGTCGAAATCCAGCTCCCGGACGTCCATGGCTTACGCTCCGGTCTTCGGAGGCGTGATCAGCAGCTGGCCATCGATGGCGCGCAGGGGCATGAACTCGGCGCCAGGAGGAGCCTTGCGAAGTTCTTCTTCCACCGCCGAAAGCTTGGCGTCCAGGTCGTCGATTCGCGCGACGAAGACCGCCTCCGGCGTCGAGGGCGTGGCGCAGGCGCCGTACTCGCGCATCGTGTGGTGGCTGAGTAGGATGTGCTCGAGGCGTTCCATCAGCGAGGCTTCGAGGCCGACCTTCGTGCCGTGTGTGCGCACGATGAAGGCGCCGAGGACGAGGTGTCCGTGCAGATTGCCCGCGCGGGTGAAGCTGGCTTTGGCCATGCCGGGTTCGAGGCGGGAGTATTCCTGGACCTTGCCCATGTCGTGGAGGACGATGCCGGCGACGGCGAGGGCGTGGTCGACTTTCGGGTAGAGGGGGAGGAGGGCTTCGGCGCACTTCGCCATGCGGAGCGTGTGCTCGAGCAGGCCGTGGCGGAAGGCGTGGTGCATGCCGAGCGCGGCGACGGCTTCGTGGAAACGTTCGCCGTGTTCTTCGAAGGCGGATTCGACCGTCGCGCGGAGGCCGGCGTGCGGGATGCGCGCGATGATACCGAGGAGGTCGGCCTTCATCTTGATCGGGTCATGTTGCGACACCGGGGTGAGCTTACCCATGATCGCCGGGTCGGCGCGTTCGGCGTCGGTGATCGGCGTGAGGGAGTCGACCTTGAGGTCGGGACGTCCGTTGAAGTCGCTGACCGTTCCGCCTACGCGGACGATGGCTCCGGCCTTGAGGGAGGTCAGGACCGGCTTCACCGGTGAATCGCCAAAAACGCGGATCTTGATGTCGTCGGTCGCGTCGGCGATGACCGCCTCATAATAGGTCGAACCAGTCTTCGCGGTCTTGGTGGCGATTTCTCCTAGGGCGCAGATGGCTTGGAAACGAGAGCCGACCGGGGAGGTCTTGCTTTCACGAAGGGTCAGAAGTGGTTCGGACATGGGCGGGAGAGTGGCAGTGGGGGAATTGTTTTCGAGTATGGAGTATGGAGGTGGGGCGAGAGTATCGAGTATCGAGTATGGAGTATAGGGGGCTTGAGCCGTTTCGGGTGGCCGGTGGCGGGGCGCATTTTCAGGTCTCAGGTCTCGGCCATCGGGTATCAGGTACGGGTGTTCGGGTTCTGGTGCAGGTACGGGGAGATAGATTGCCCAACCGCCATCCGCTAACCGCTTTCACCTGTCATGGGTAGGGCCGACCATCCTTGGTCGGCCGTGCGGCCGCCGTATGGTGGCCGAGGGTAGGGGCAGGACTACGTCATGCCCTATCGAGCGAAGTGGGCGCGGCGTAGCTTCGCCCCTTCCTTGGCGTTCACCATCCGGCGAACGGACGCGACGCCGTCGCGTCCCACCCCGTTGCATTTCTGGCCAACTATTCAACAAATCAACTCATGCGGCATCTTTCAGGTCCCGGGTCTCGGCCATCGGGTACCAGGTTCGGGTCCTCAGGTTCAGGTGCAGGTGCGGGGTAGTTAATACTTAAACCATTAACCAAGAACAACTTAACAAATAACACGTTCATTTGCCTACTTTTAAGCACCTGCCTCGAGGTAGGGACAGTACTGCGTGCTGCCCTAGCTGCCTCAGTTCGCCACAGGGCGGCCGGATTTGTTTCGCAGCAGATCACCATGCCCCCATGTCCCCTCGCGGCATAGCCGCGTGGGGTAGGGCCGACCATAGACCCCGATCCGGCCCTCGATTTGCCCCCACCCCTCCAAACCGCTCCTAATCCTTTTTATTTACATATATTATTGTCTAGGGGGTGTCTTTTAGGTCAAATCATACACCCCAATCTCCCCATCCCACCCTTTGGTCCCCCGCCAAAGCCCCCCCCCTTTGTTAATAAACTGACACAGTAGATGTCCGAACCCCGCCGACAGCGCCCTCGTGGAGCTTTGTCGCGTGCCTCCCTCATGGTGGCCGCGGCCCTGCTCGGCGTTGGTGTGTCCCGGGCGCCCCAGGCCAAGGCGGCGAATCTCTATTGGGACAGTGACGCGACCTCGGGAGGAAATAATATTTCTACTGGAGCCGGCTTAGGTGGCGCCGGCACATGGGACGCCGTCGAGCAGAAGTGGTTCGACGGCACTAACCAAAGCGTCTGGTCCAACAGCGCCCTAGATGTCGCCTACTTCACTGGCACCGCGGGAACCGTCACGCTAGGCGGACCCATCACCGTCGGCGGCCTGAACTTCGGCGTCACTGGTTACACGCTTTCTGGGAATACGCTGACACTTTCGCCTCCGACCGGCAGCGCATCGCCCGCCATCACCGTCACCAATAACGGCAACTGGACTAACCGCGCCACCATCAGCTCCGCTTTGGCTGGGACGAGCGGCTTCACCAAGACTGGCAACGGCACCTTGGTGCTGACCGCCGACAACTCCGCGGGACTTTCCGGTGACATCGCGATCAAGGGCGGCAGCCTCGTCATCACGGCCGCGAACCAGCTTGGCGCAGCGACTGGCTCGGCCATCTCCGTCACGGGATGGGGGACTCGTGGTGCGCCTGGCTTCTCGGGCGGCGCGCTTGTCCTTCAGGGGGCGGGCGGTGGTGCTAGCTCGACGAGTGGAGTCAACCTAAGCCGCGAGGTCACCATCTCGGGCCGTGGTCCCGGTATGAATAATGATTCCGGTGCGTTGATCAGCATCGGCTACAATACTTTAGCCGGCGGTCTCACGACGGGCCACACCCTGGGAGAAACGCGTTTCTGGGCGACGCATGGAGCTACGACCGTCAGCGGTCCGGTGAATATCGGCACCGGCGGCCTCTCATATTTTTACGGTAGCGGGAACTTCATCATCTCCGGTTCGGTCAATAGCGCCGAGAACTCGGGTGATCGCTTTTATAAGACCGGCAGTCTGATCGGCAGCACGCTCTGGCTGCAGAATGCCGGAAACTCTTATGCCGGTACCGTGCGCGTCGATTCTGGCACGGTGCGCGTGCAGTCCAATGGGGCGCTGGGAATCAGCAACGCCGTCAACGCCGTCGACCTGGTGAACGGCTGGCTGGAAGTCCGTACCGATGCGCCGGGCGGTTTCGTAACGCGCAACGTCCGCGCGAGGAACAACACCGCCAACTCGGTCATCTTTGTCGACCGCGACGTCGCCGGGCCTCTGGGCATCGGCGGGTCTCTGATCAATCAGACGGTCACCTTCGGCACCTTGCTGCGTGAGGCGGGTGGAAACGCGACAACCATCACCTTCGCCGGTAGAAATGGATATAGTGTTTCTGGCAGCACCACCGGTGTGGCGGCAGGCGATTATCGTGGCTACACCCTGACCAATAACTCCAGCGGCACGGTCACCATCAACGGCAATCCCTTCAATCACAACAATACGAACGTCATCACGTTCACGGTCGGCGGTAACGCCGAGACCATCATCAACGGCAGCGTGCTTGCGTCCACGACGGCAGCCCATGTCTTCACCAAGAGCGGCACGGGCACCTTGATCTACGCGGGTACGGCGGGAACCTATGCTGGCCCGACGAATATCAGCGCCGGTACGCTGTCTTTCTCCGACGTCGGTGGTTTCGCGAATACCTCAGGTATCCTCATCGGCAATGCGACCACCACCCCTGGCGCGCTCACATATACGGGAGCGGCCGCAACGTTAGCCAAGCCGATCACCATCAATACCACCACGGCCAACGCGTATCTTAATGCCAGCGGTACCGGTGCGCTTACGGTCAGCGGTGCTATTTCGGCGGTCGCCGGCGCCAAATCTTTTGTCCTGGGAGGAACCAGCACCGCGGATAATACCATCACCTCGGCGATTCCGCTTAACGCGACCAATCTCCTGAAGGTCGGCGCAGGGACCTGGGCGTTGGCTCCGACTTCGAGTAATCTTTTCACAGGGTCGACGACCGTTGGCGCCGGTACCCTGAAACTGACCGATGCCACCGGCATCGACCTGCTGCCCGACGCCGGAGCAGTCGTCTTCGGCACGGATACGTTGACGCAGACGGCGGGAGGAACCCTGAGTTACACCGGTGGAGCCAACGCCGAGACCGTCGGCGCGCTGACCGGCACCTCCGGCGTCGGCACGGTCACCGCGGTCTCCGGCACCCTCACGTTCGCCTCGCTCGGCGCCCGTACGGCCGGCAGCTCGATCAACGTCTCCAACACGGGCACTGTGAACGTCACCGGTACGTCCGGCTTCCTTAATGCGGGCACCTATTTCAATGGCGTCGACTTCGCCTATTCCAATGCGGGCACCCTGCGCGCACCCGTGTATGGTACGGATGCGGGCTTCGTCGATGCGGCCGCAGGTGCGGCGACTCTGAACGCCACGAGTCATAATCGTATCACGGGTGCCATCACCGCTCAGACCACGGCTTCGATCAGCTCCCTCAAGATCGACGGAGCGAATAATCTGACCCTCGCATCGGGGCAGACGCTCACGGTCGGCGTCGGAGCCGCCGCGGCCGGCGCCGGCATCCTTCTGACGGGCGGAAGCAGCACCATCAGCGGCGGGACTTCGATCATCGCTTCTGCCGCGGGCAATGACTTCGCCGTCCGTGTGGATGACGCGAATACCCTGACCATCAGCACACCGATGACGGTCAGTACCGCCGGACTCACCAAGAGCGGCGCAGGGACTCTCGTTCTAGGTGGCGCCAACACATACGCTGGGACTGTCGCGGTGAACGAAGGCACTCTCCAGTTGACCACGGGCGGCCTGCTCGGCGCGACCGGCATCGGCCTGGTCGTCCGACAAGGCGCGACGTTCGACCTGAACGGAATCAACGTCGGGACCGCCGCTTCTAATGCTAATGCCGTCAATGGACTGAACGGCGCCGGCACCATCACCAATAGCAGTGGCACCGCTGCCTCCCTGCGCATCGGGGAGGGTAATACGGGCGGTAATTATACGGGCCTGATCACCGGTAACCTAGGCCTGATCAAGGCTGGCACTGGGACGACGCATCTCAGTGGGATAAACAGTTTCACGGGCCCGGTCACCTTGCTCGCAGGTAACCTGGACGTCACGCGACTGGGCAATATCGGTCAGGCCAGCGGGCTTGGCGCCGGCGATGCCACGAGCGCCGCCACCAATGCGGCGAGCCTGGTGTTCAACGGCGGGAATCTCCGTTACGTGGGAACCAATGGAAGCGGCGCGGTGGAAGCGACCCAGACCCCTTCGGTCGCCATCGACCGTCTCTTCACGCTCGCGGGCGCCGCCGGCATCTTTTCCTTCGGCAGCTACGGCAACGTCGTCCAGACGCGCGCGCAGAATAACGCCGCGCTCATCTTCAATAATACCGCCGACGTAGCCTTCAGCGGTTCCGGTACGCGCGCTTTCACGCTCGGCGGCGACTCGGTCGGTGATAACGAGCTGAGGATTCGTCTGCGGGACAACCCGAGCGCGGCCACCGACTACCTGTCTCTCACCAAGGCGGACGGGAGTCTTTGGATTCTCAATCCCGCCACTTCCAATACCTATGGCGGTACGACGACCATCTCCGGTGGCGTGTTGCGCGTCGCCGGTTCGGCCTCGTCGGTGCAAGGGCTTTCTGCCACCAGTCCGCTGGTCATCAATGGTGGCGTGCTGGAAACCTCAGGTTCCTTCACCCGTACCCTGGGAGCCCCGGTAGCAGGCACGGGCACGACCGTTCAGCTCCCTGCAGGAAATTCCGGTTTCGCTGCCGGCACAACGGACCGCCTGGTCGTCACCCTAGGCGGCGGATCCCTCACGTGGGGCAGCACGAACTTCTCCCCCGCTCAGCTCGTCCTTGGTTCTTCCACCGCGCTCGGGGAGACCGAAATCACTAACGCGATCAATCTCGGCACCGCCGCCCGCACGGTCACAGTTAATAACAACGGTAACACCGGCACGATGATCACGGCCGGCATCCTGTCGGGCGTGATCAGCGGCGGAGCCGGTGGGACTCTGACCAAGAACGGCGGCGGTGTGCTTATCCTGGGCAACGCGAACACCTATGTGGGGAATACTCAGGTAGATAGCGGGAACCTCATCGTCACTTCCATCGGGACCGGGACTTCGAGCTCGCTCGGAGCCTCCGGGACTTTCATCGCCAACATCCCCGCGACTGGTGACCTGAATCCCCTTATTTACGTCGGCCAGGGTGAGGTCGCTAACCGTAATCTTACGCTGCAGGGAGGCAATTTCACCGGAAACCGTTCCATCCGAATCGTCGCGGACGGGTCTGGAGCTCTCGTCTGGAACACGGGTACTTTTGCGAACACCACCCGAGGTGATACCGTTGCCCGTATCGTGGTCTTGGACCTTCGAGGCGCCAGTACCGAAGGCAACCAGATGAACCTGGCGCTCGTCAACTCTACCAACGCCTCTTTCCCAAATATCCTCAATCTGCAGAAGTCGGACGGCGGCACCTGGATCCTGAATCCCGCCTCCGCGAACACTTTCACCGGCAGCATCACCGCCGCCGGCGGTAATCTCGGACTCACCGCCAACGGCATCGGCGCGGCGTCGGGCATCACGCTGTCGAACGGTGCCATCTTCGCCTTCGGCGGCACGCTTACTACGGCCAAGCCGATAACCTTGGCGAACAATACCACCGCCATCTTCAGCGGTCAGCACCCCATCACGATCAACGCGACCGTCACCAAGGCGGCTGGTGTCAACGATCAGACCATCAGTAACAACCTCGAGGGAGGTGCGTTGCTCGCCATCAACGGGAATTTCGTTAACAACGAGACTGCCTCGGCCACCCGCACCATCAATCTTCGCGGCACCGGTTCCACCGTCTGGAGCGGCACCATAGCGGACAACAGCGCCACTTCGCGCACCGCCTGGAGCATCGCCCTCGACTCCGCAGCTTCTTTCACGGTCGCAGGCGCGGCCAATACCTACACCGGCGGCACTACCCTCACCGATGGCATCCTGATCCTCGATAAGGCCACGACGCCGCTGGGCACCGGAACCTTCACGCTCCAAGGCGGCACCTTGCGGGTCGGCTCGTCTCTGGCCAGCATCAGTCTGGATAACGCCGTGACGATCAGCGACCGATATCCTAAGCTGGACGGCGCGAAGGACATCACCTTCAGCGGGGCGGTCAGCATGGGCGCCAGCCGGGTCATCCAGAACGAACTGTCGGGAGGCGCGAAACTGGTCCTTTCTGGCAGTGTCTCCAACTCCGCCGCCAGTACGCTTACCATCATCGGGGCGGGTAACACCCTCTTCAGCGGCGTCTATTCCGCCGGTACGGGCGCGAACGGTCTCACGCAGCAAGGCAACGGAACGCTCACCCTCGAGGGTGCGAACTTGGCCACCGGTACGCTCACTGCCAGCCGTGGCACCACGATCTTGGGCGGCGCCAGCGGTGCGTGGGGCGCCGGTAATATCGCCACCCTCGCGGGCGGCACCCTTAGGTTGGACAATGGTCTCACCAACAACAGTAATCGTCTGCTAAATGCCGGAACCGTCACCATGACGGGCGGTACGCTGGATGTCATCGGCAACACCACGGCCGAGGTCACCGGTGCGCTCACGGTCAATTCCATCGACGGCGTCATCACGATGTCGGGCAGCGGGTCCAGCCTGACTTTCGCCTCGGTCACCTTCGCCAATACCGGTTCCAGCCTCGATCTTTCCGGCGTCGGCTCGAATTCGGTCATCTTTACCACTGCC
>SXGQ01674310.1_pt1 | contig 15855 bp, 14 predicted proteins | sample 3178371 | NCBI WGS metagenome assembly SXGQ01 (sample SAMN11356859, study PRJNA531348) | freshwater metagenome | isolation source: freshwater sample F1-20 | place: China: Fuxian Lake, Yuxi | collected 2017-12-25
CATGCGGCCCGCGTCGATTAAGTGACTGCTAATCAGCGTGTCATTGCGCAAGCCCGCAACGTGAATGTTGTGGCGCGCAAGAACCATCATGTCAAACTTGGCGTTGTGGCCGGTCTTTGCAATGCTGGCGTCTTCAAGCAGTGGTTTTAAGATGGGCAGAATCTGCTCCCACGTCATGTGCGACTCTGGCTCGGGACTGCGCACAGGTATGTACACGCCGGTGCGAGCTGAGATGGAAAGCGACACGCCCACCAAGCCCGCGCGCGACGGGTGAATGGAATCGGTTTCTGTGTCGAAGGCCAGCATTACATTTTTTGTTTCGCGCACTTGCTGTACAAATGCGCGCAGTTGTTCTTGCGTGGCGATCATGTTGTACACGCCGTCGCGCGTGGCGCTGGAATCAATCACATACGCCCCCGCCCCCGGACCCGCCCCCGCTTGCGTTTGTGAATTCGTATCGTCTTTAGACATCGCATCAAACAAACTTGGACCCGTGTCCGCACCCTTCTTGCGCTTGGCGGGTTTTTCTTGCGCGCTATCGGTCCCACGCATTGCGCCACGTGTTGCGCCCGTATTGGAACGCGCGCCGCCACCTTGCGCAGATTTCTCGCGCGCTGAAGTTGCATCACTCACCGCAACAGGTACGCCACCCAACAGCGCGTCCATTTCACCTTTGAGCCTGTGAAAGCCAAGTTGACGCATCAACTCAACAACTTGCTCGCGATTCTGTTGGTTCAACTTTAACGGCGCGTCTTCAATGCCAACTTCAACGGCGCAATCACTTTTTAGCGTGACCAACTTGCGGCCTAGCACAAAAAGCGCGCGCGCTTCCTCAATGGCCTCGCGGCGCTTAGGCGTGAGCTCGTGCACATGCGCTAGCACGCCATCAAGTGAACCATATTGCGTGATCAGCGCAACGGCGGACTTTGGTCCAACACCCTTTGCGCCAGGAATATTGTCGGCGGTGTCACCCATGAGCGTGAGCATGTCAATCACTTGGTCGGGGCGAATGCCTTTGGTTTCCCACAGTGCGTCCGCGGTCAACACCGCGCCGTTGGAGGCGTCAAAGAGCGCGGTCTTCTCATCCAGAATTTGCGCAAGATCTTTGTCGCGACTGGCAATGCGAATTTCCCAATCGGGGTGCGCGGCGCGAACGCGCTTCACAATGGTGGCGATGGAATCATCGGCTTCCACTTCTGGAATTGCGACAACGGGAATGCCAAGCAACTTGCACAACTCAACGCAACGCGCAACTTGCGGACGAAAATCATCTGGCGGCGCCGAGCGATTGGCCTTGTAGTTTGGATCAATCTGCGAGCGAAATGTGCCTTGATCGCCCGCTTGGTCAATGACAAGAATTAAACGCTGCGGCTTCTGCTCGCGCAGCAAGCGCAGCAACACGCCCGCGAAACCAAACACCATGTGCGTGGACTCGTTGGTGATTGGGCTGGTCATGCCCGAGCGAATGGCGTGGTAGGCGCGGTGAAATTGCGCGTGACCGTCGATGATCCAAAGATTGTCCACGATTATTTCCGCGTTGAATGGCTGGCAGAGGCCTTGGCGTGCAACTGCGTGATCAACGCGCGCTCCTGCGGCGACATTTCCGTTTGGCGGCGCGCCATGACAATTTCCGCCACGGACAAAAACTTATCTAGGCGATACATGGCTTCGCCCGCATCTGTGCGCCAGGTAAATCGCTCGGTGTACAACGATGGCGGCGTGCTTGAAGCAATCATGGAACCAGTTCCAAGAACGCATCCCGTCATAATGCGCGTGCCGATCGCGGTCTTGACATGATCGCCAATCACGCAACCCATGAACACGCGCCCCGTTGACTCCGCCGCCTCACCCGCGCCCAGTTGCATGGAAACTTCCGCGTATGTGTTGAGCAAATTTGAATTCAGCGTGCCCGCGCCAAGGTTCACCCATGAGCCAACAATCGCGTCGCCAAGATGGCCGTCATGCGTCTTGTTGCTGTTGCCCTGCATAATCAGCGAGCCAACTTCGCCGCCAACTTTGCAGCGCGGACCAATCACAGTGCGCGTTTTGATGGTGGCGTGCGCGGCAATGTGCGTGTCCTCGCCAATGGAAGTTGGGCCCACAATGACCGCGTGGTGGCCAATGTGCGCGCGCGGACCAATCACAATCGCGCCTTCACTTGCGTCTAGCACCACAAATTTGCCAATCTCCGCAGTGGCGTGAATGTGCACTTCGCCCGTGATTGCGACAAGTTTGTCGGGCTTGGCAAGTTCGCCGCTTTGCTTCCATGCCTCGTGCGTTGCCTTGGCGTCAGAGGCCATGCGTCGAGCAAATCCGTCGGCCTCCAACAAATCCCAGGGCCTGCGCAAAATAGAAAGATCGATGCGCGGCGTGGTCTTAAGTTTGGAATCAAAGGCGTGGCCCGCGATGAAATGTTCCGCGGCCTTGCGCGACAAATGCACCGCCACAATGCTGCCATCGGCGGAGTCCGTCATGGCGTGACCAACGGCGAGTGAATTCAAACTACTTGGAACTTCCATCAAGCGGCCGGACAAGAACATGAAACTTTCGCCAGCGGCCAATTCGTTCACGGGCAAACCGGTGCGTTGCTCTAGCAGCGTGGCCCACTCATTGGGAGCGCACAATGCAGCCACACCAAGCCGTTGATAATTGCAGCGCACGCCCGAACGCAACTCGGCGGCCACGCGCAGATCAAGCATGGGTCCAAATTTTCCAGCCGCGTCGTGAAATGCAATCCGTGGAGTTGCCATGGCTCACAATGTAGCTTTGTGCGGGCGAATTTGTGGCGGCGCTTGAACTTCTTAGCGGCGCCTGCGCGCGCCAAATGCGCTTGCCATGATCAACACAGCCACACTTGGGGCTGGAATATTTTGCGGCGTAGTGGAAGAACCAAACACCCACGCATCGCTTGCACCACTGAACAAGATGCGATCAGACGCTCCGAACATGGCTTGCTCCCACTGCCCGGAATCTTTGGTCCAGAAATGCCAATAATTTTCGTAAGGTTCGACATCGCCTTGGCCATAATTGGTGTCGGCGTCAATGGTCACGCCGGTTAAGAACACGCCAAATGAATAGGTGTCGTACTGCATGGACATGTTCGATAGCGCAGTATCAACGGCCAACATGGCGTCCCAACTGCTTTGCGCGCTTGCGCTCCATGAATAATTGATCAAGTAGCCGTTGCCATTCTCAAAATCAATTTGAATGCTGGCGCTCTTGTCGCCGGAGCCAACGGTGAATGTGTCCACAATGGCGGCGTGAACGGATGTGCAAAAAAAAACAGAGGTAATCGCGGCGACGCCGCGGGTGGCGAATAAACTAGACATGGAAAACTTTCTCAAATGCGGATGACCTGTTTCGCGCAGGATCCAAGGAAGGGAACAAGCTGAGCCGCTTGATTTGGTCGACCCGACTTACTCGCCAGCGAAATATTTTCGCGGGCGCGCTTACGGTGACGCGATCGTTGCGGATTTGCACCGCATTCCTCCAAAGCATTCGGCATCAAAGAACTTCTTTGACATTCACAGAGTAGCCTAAAATTTCTTCGTGTGAAATAATCTCCGCGCAATTCTTGCGTGAACAAGCTTCGCTGATTGCGAGCGTAAAGTGGCTCAATATTTGCGCGGGCCGACGCCGGGAAATCCCCACCACGAATAGGTGCGGTTCAACGCCCAGCCAATTGGCAGCGCCATGACCGCGCTTGATAAACACCAACCCATTCGCTTGCCCAGTTCCTGCAAAGCGCTTCCAGCGAAAGGCACCGAGCCGTCGGGCCAAATTCCGCGCATGCTCCAGATGAATACCCACACCAAACTCACGCCCAGCAACAACACGAATGTCATGGCGGACACGGTGAGCATGCTGCGGCGTAGAAGCAGCGCGCGCACAACGGTGACCGACGCGGATCCAAGCGCGAATCCTAACGTGTTGGGGCCGGGCAAAAACAAGAGCGAGCCCGCGATCAATTGCGGCGATGAAAGATCGATCAACAATCCAATCACAAAGCATCCCCACCATGCGCAGCGGCGCGACGCGTTCAACGAAACAAAAGCCGCCAACACTCCCGCCAAACTTGGCGACGCGCCGGCGATTGAAAACACGGGCATGAACGCGGCGTCCATGGGCAACACAATCGCCACGGCCAAAAAGAACACGCTCCACCTCATGCGAACTTCCGATCCGTGCCCGCATGCGCCCGGGAAATTTTGGCCGCGCAATTTTCAGCGCCAACGCTTTCAAGATGCGGCATCATGGAATTGCCTCGGCGTCGATTTTTAAAGTCACTTGACGCAATCGATCGGGATCCACTTCGGTCTTCACTTCAATATTCATTCGCAATGGATTTTTATCGCTGCGGCGCACGCTCACAACCGTGCCCATGCGCATGCCTTGCGCGGCGGACTTCCAAGTGGCGTCGGCCAAGCGCGCGATATCGCCTTCAAATACTTGCTTGCTGGCCTCCACTTCACCAACTAAAAGACCGCCTGAATTTGGGCGCAATTGAATCAAAACAGATTCAGCTGGACCGGCCTCGGGTCGATCAGCAGGCGCGATGAAGGCGTCCACGCGACCCGTTGATGGATCCGTGAGCGGCGCCAACCAACAACGAACACCGGTTGGTTCACCCACCAGTCGACCAACTAAAATATCGCCGCCAACAACCGCGGGATCACCGCTTTGCACGCCGTCGCGCGTGCCCGCGTTCAGGGCCAACATGCGCTCACCCGGACCCTCGCCGCGCGCGGTGACGCTGACCAACAATGGAGCAACCTCGCGTCCACCTCGATCCATTTTTTTGGCGCGGTCCAATTGCTGAAGCCGTTGCTCCAAATCACTTGAATGAATTCGCTCCGAATGCCACAGCGCGCGAAATCGATCGCGCTCATCGCTGAGCAAGTGCGCGTCCAAATATTTCGCGTCATCGCGCGGCGGTCGCAGCCACTGTCGAAGCACCATCAATCCATGCGCTGGAGGCGTGAGTGGCAACCACAACACCGCGGCCACATCGGTTGTCCAGGGACTGACGCGCGCGCTGGGCAACAAAGAAATTGCAGCGGCGACCAGAAGGCACGCCAAGTACAAGCGGCTCGGCTGGTCAGGACCTCGTGCCAATGTTCACATCAAGTTTCCCGCGGATCAATATTCGTCCGCGTCCGACTCAAGGGTGGACTTCCACGCCTCAAGACTTTCAAGATAAATCGCCGTGCCGCGCGCCACGCAGGTCAACGGATCGTCGGCAATCTTCACGGTAAGTCCAGTGGATTGATTCAGCACCACATCCATGCCGCGCAACAATGCGCCGCCACCTGCGAGCGTGAGTCCGTTCTCCACCAAGTCGGCGGACAATTCTGGATCGGCGCGCTCAAGCGTGCGCCGAACAGCCTCGGAGATTGACTTCACTGGCTCGCTCAACGCCTCGCGGATTTCGTCGCTTGTCACCGTGGTCTTGCGCGGCAAACCAGTCACCATGTCGCGACCGCGGACATCCATGTTCATCTGCGGTCCAACTGCGGCCGCTGAACCAATCTCTATCTTGATGCGTTCCGCGGTCTGCTCGCCAATATTCAAGCCGTACATTTTTTTCATGTGGCCAATGATGGCCTCGTCAAAATCATCGCCGGCCACGCGCACGCTTTCACACGCCGCGATATCGCCAAGACTCATGATCGCGACTTCCGTTGTGCCTCCGCCAATGTCCACGATCATGCTTGCCGTTGGTTCAATAATCGGAAGCCCCGCGCCAATACCCGCGGCCATTGGCTCCTCAACAAGAAAAACTTTGCGGGCGCCGGCGCGCTCGGCGCTGTCAAGAACGGCGCGCTTTTCCACGGCGGTAATTCCACTTGGAACCGCGATCACAACGCGCGGACCAAAGATGCGGCCGTGTCCATTCACCTTGCGGATGAAATACGCCAACATGGCCTCGGTCATTTCAAAGTCGGAGATCACGCCGTCTTTGAGCGGTCGAATCGCTTGAATGGATCCCGGAGTCTTGCCCAACATTTCCTTGGCCGCGAAACCCACCGCTGTGCCATCGTTCAAAACCTTGTTGGTTCCCTTGCGCACGGCAACAACACTGGGCTCGTTCAACACGATGCCTTCGCCACGCACGCACACCAACGTGTTGCAGGTACCGAGATCGATACCCATGTCAACGCTAAACCAACCCAGCAAAGATTTAAGACCCATCGAAGTTCCGTTCCCTTTCGTTTGTCGATTGCATCGCAGAAAAACCGTTCATGCGAAACGGACCGCCAGCAGTATTATTTTTTGTACTCAACGTATTCAAAGGCCCCACCTTGATTTCCAGAGCCAGATGTAATGTCGATATTTTTCAAGGCGATCCATCCGCTTCCAATTAAAAGCAAAAGCACGCTGGCGGCAAGCAACGCTGAATAAATATCAAGCCTTGGTTTTCGCTGCGGAATATTTGGGTTGAATTGACTCATGTGGGGCCTTGCGAAATACTTACTCGCCCTTGCGCGCGATGGCGCGCAGACCTGTTCGAACTTCACCTTTGCTGGCTTGCTCCAACTCAACCACGCCCACCGAGCGATTCACATCCACGGTGGTGATGCGAAGATTGCCAACATATTTTCCGCCGTCGGCGATGCTCATCACCCATCCTGGCTGCACGCCGTCGCGGCTTCCCGCGTTGATTTCGGCCATGGTGGAATCCGCGCCGCGGCGCACATTGATCACTGTTGCGCTTAAGGATCGATCCGCGGGAAGTTTGACTTCGCCGTTGGTTCCACTTGTTGCGCCGGGACGAGCTTGCGGCAAAGCGCCAGCGTACGTTCCGTACTTCTTCAATTGATCGTTCGCGCTTTTGGCATCGGCCGCGGTCTTGTCCTTCTCGTCGTTGGCTTGCTTCAGTTGCTCCTGCACTTGACGCAACTGGGCCTTGAAGACTTCGTTCTCGCTTGTGAGATTGGCCACTTGATCATCCAACTGAACATTGTCGCGATTCGCTTTGGTTAAACCAGATCGAAGCGTGGTCAATTCTTTGGACACATTTGAAACCAACTCGCTCTTGATCTTGTCGCTCTCGGAAAATACTTGAAGGTTGCTGGCGAAGCGATCAAGTTGCGCTTGCGTGCTGACAAACAATCCATTCACGCGAGCGGCTTCGGCGATGGCGGTGTCACGTTCAAATTGCGCCTTGGCCAATTTGATTTCAAAATCCTTGGCGGTGTCTTGCACGGAACGAACTTCCATCTCGCGATTGCGCTGCGACGCGTCTCGTTCAAACACGGCGGCGGTGGCGCGAACTTGCTCATCCAACCAACGCGTCTTGAAATTCTCATCGCTCGCGGTATTCAACATCACAAGAGGAACCAACGCCACGGTGAGTAGCGAAGTCAGCACAACAAAGATCTTTGTCAGAATATGCACAGCCAAACTCCAATCAGAAGGAATCCAAACGGGTCTTACGGCCTACTGCCCCCCGAGCCGTACAGGTAATTTGCCTCATTTGGGGGGTTGTGTCAACGAGGCAATTGAATATTTGAGTGATTTGTGTCCACGGATACCGGTTCAGCGGGCGTTTGCACAGGCGTATTTTGAGCAGCGGAAATATGCGATTGGCGGCGCAAAATGCTTCCCGCCGCGGCGATTTGCACTTCTGGTTCCCGATCGCGAAGCAGCTTAGACAGCGTGGCTTCCGTCTCGGATCCGCCAACCACACCCAGGAGTTTTGCCCCCAAAGTTCGAACCCGCACACTGGGATCACGCGATGCGATCACCCCAAGTTCCGCCAATCCCAAAGGCGCGGGATTCATAAGCTTGCACGCGGCGATCGCCGCAAAAAGTCGAATTTCAATTGGGCGAATATCCGCGCCATCCGCCTCGATCAATCGCTGCAACATGGGCAGCGCCGCTTGATCACGCAACCGACTTGCGATTTCGCACGCCAATTCAATGCACTCGCTTTGATCCGACCGGAAAAACAATGCGGCATGGACGGGTTCAATTTCTTCTTGATCGCCAAGTTGCACCATGGCCTCGGCGATTTGCAAATTCACAATTCGAACCGCCGCCGGATTTGCGCGGGTCATTGGCTGGAGCGTCGCCTCTTTCAATAATGGAAGCGCGGTTTTATTTCCAAGTTCGCCCAGAACCATTGCGGCGTTGCCACGAAGCTCCGCGCTTGGAGATAAAATCATCGCGGCAAGCGGTGATGGATTCACCTCCGCGCCAGATCGCGAAAGCGCCAAGATTGCGGCGGCTCGAACGCTGTCGTTGGGATCAAGTTTCAGTGGTTCAAGCAATGGCCCCACTCCTTCCATGCGCAACTTCGCGACGCACATGGCGGAAACAAAACGAACGCTTGGCTCCCGATCAGCAAGACCGCGCCGCACGGCGGGCTCGAAAATACTCATGTCATATTGCATCGCCTCTATGGAATGCGCGCGCAAGGCACGATCGGTGTTACGCGAAGCCTCGTCTAGAACCAACCTCGCATTGCGGGCCCAATCACTGGAGTTGGACACTGGTATGGGAGCTTTGGTTGTGAACTTGCGCGAGAGCGAGGCGTCATTTTCTGGCGAAACACTTTGATCCCTGCTGCTCCACGATGGAAGCTTGCCTTGATTGGTGTCGGAGCAACCAACAATGAGAAAGCCAGCAACGATCACGGATGTGACCAAGCCCGCGGAACGCAAAGATGATTTATTAATGTTTGGAAAGCAATACATTAGGAATGACGCCAAAAACATTGTCCATGAAAATACATCGCCAATCGTAGCAAAAATGGTGCGCTTTCGTTCCAATGGAAGCGACGCGAGCATCCACGCGCTTCGCTGTGAAGGCAACGAACTTTCCACGCGCGCTCCCCGCGTGTCAAACGCGCCGCTGATTCCTGTGTTCACCACGCGCAGCATGGATCGACGCAATTCCACGCAACGCCAACGCGCGGCTTGCTCATGATGGCGACGCGCGGGATCGAATGAACCAAACCAACCATCGTTGCTCAGGTTCACAATCACATCGGCTCCGTCATCGGCGTTCACCAAACTGCGCGTTGCGCGCGAGACCGTGTCCTCGAAACAAATCGGAACCGCGATCGAAATTCTCCGCGAGGCTGTTTGCATTGAAAGCGTGCGCGGTCGCTCGCCAGTTGAAAGATCAAACTCCATTCCGCGGCCGCCGAAATCAAGCATGGCCTGTTCAAGCGCCTTCCAATTGGAGATGTACGGCATGGTTTCGCCAAAGGGCGTCAGGACAACTTTGTCCACGCGCTCATGCCGCCCTCCGCTCTTCAACAAATAGCCACTGTTGAAATGTTTTTTCCACGCGTAACGATTTCCTTCGATGCGCAAGCCTTCATAGGCGCCGCTGCCCACCAGCAACGGCGCGCCGCATTGATTGACCAGATTTTCCAATTGCGATGTGAAATTGTCGGCGGGCCACAAACCTTGCTCGCGCTGCAACATGATCGCGTCGCTTTCCAAACCCACGCCAGGCAAAACGGTCTCCGGCCAAGCGATCAAATCTGGCGTGATTGAGCGCGATTTCAACTCGGCCAAGGCGTCGGTGGTTGCCGTGAACGCGTTGTCAAATTGCTCCTGCTGCATGGCGCGCGTGGGCGCCATCTTGTTGCTTTGCGCGACGTTGGTTTGAATCACAAGCACTTTGAACATGTCGGCGTTGTCGATTGCAACGGGCGACGAGTTGAAAAATCCATACGTCAACGCCAGCGCCACGCATGCGGCGGTGGAGATCGCGCCCGCGCGCCAATGTGATTCACGTGGAGCGATCATGCTGGCCAAGGCACCGCTGATCAATCCAGGAATAATTCCCAGCCCCGCCGCGCCAATCACGTCCGCGCCTTGCGCGAGCCATGGAAAATCAATCAACGGTTGTGCTGGCATGAACCAGGGATAACCATCCATGAACACGCGGCCGCGGAACCATTCGCATCCACACAAAATAATTCCGCAGCGGATCGCCAAAGGCCAAGCGTGAAATCTCTGACCTCTCTCAACGCGCGACATGACCACGGCGAAGATGGCGTCGAAGGCGCCCATGACAATCGCCAATGCTGGCCAACCGTAATCGCTCACCGGACCAATCCAACTTTCCAACCACAGCCAACGCAGGCTTCCAAACAGCCACGCGATCAACGCCAGTCGCCATGTTGCGCGACGATCGAGTGGCGATGAAACATTGTTGATTTCCCCTGAATTGCCGCGCCAATTCGCCGTGATGCGCGCCGCAACCACCAACGGCGTCCACGCCAATAACGCGATCCAAGAGGCGTTGAATGGATCCAAGGCGAGCGTGTTCAAAATCGCGCCAAGCGCGCACAGACTTGTGATTTGAATCAGCCGAATAAATTTGAAATGCGGCGGACTACTTGCCTGCAAAGTCAATCACTCGCCCAATCTCGCTGCGCAAGGTGGATCGATGCACGATGCGATCCACAAATCCCGCATCAAGCAGAAATTCAGAAGTTTGAAAACCATCGGGAAGTTCCTGGCGGATTGTTTGCCGAATCACGCGCGGCCCAGCGAAACCAATCAAGGCGCGCGGCTCCGCAAGAATCACGTCGCCCAACATTGCAAAACTTGCGGTCACGCCACCCGTGGTTGGATCCGCGAGCACGCTGATGAACAAACCACCGGCTTCGTCGAAGCGCGCCAACGTGGCGCTGGTCTTGGCCATCTGCATCAGAGAGAAACCACTCTCCTGCATTCGCGCGCCGCCCGAGCAACAAACAATGATCAGGGGCAAATCATGATCCGTGGCGTACTCAATCAGGCACGCCAATTTTTCACCTACAACGCTACCCATTGATCCAGCTAGAAATGTGAAATCCATGCAGCCCAACGCCACTTTTCGTCCCTTGATAAACGCGGTGCCGGTTTGAACGCCATCGTTCTCGCCAGTTTTTTGCTGCGCCTCCTTGATGCGATCCAAGTAGGCGCGCACATCATGGAACGCAAGCGGATCGCTCGGAGCCATGGTGGCGTTCATTGGTTCGAATGAACCGGGATCAACCAAAGTTTCAACGCGTTGGCGTCCAGACATTCGGTGGTGGTGCTCGCACTGCGGACACACCATTAAATTTGATTCGAGCGCTTTGCGAAAAAGCGTGGCGTTGCACTTGTCACAAGAAACCCACAATCCGTCGGGAACGGATTTCTTGGAGAGCAATAGATCGGAGGTTTCCCAACTTGTCTGTGCCATGGAAATTTTAGTCTACACGACTTGTAGTTGAAAACGAATCAAGCAACGCCTTGGCGGCCAACGCTACATTTGGCTTTCCAAATAAGGCGCTCGCCGAAACCAACACATCGGCGCCGGCGGTCACGCAGCGCGCGCCATTGCTTGGATCAACGCCGCCATCCATTTCAACGCGGGTGCGCGGACCAACGCGTTCCCTGATCCACTTGGTCTTGGCAAGCGAACTTTCAATAAATCCTTGACCGGAAAAACCAGGATGCACGCTCATGACTAAATGCAAATCAAAATCATTTAGAAACGGCTCGATGGCCAACACGGGTGTTTCTGGATTGCTCGCCAAGCCCACGCTTGCGCCAAGATCACGCGCGAACTTGGCCAACTCCTTTGGATCCTTCACAGTTTCCACATGAAAAGTGACGGAATTCGCCCCCGCTTTTATAAACGCCGCGATGAAATCTTTGGGAGTGGTCACCATCAAGTGAATATCTAAAAATGCTTCGGGACAGGCGCGGCGCACGGCGGCGCACACCAGTGGTCCCATTGAAAGATTGGGAACAAAATGTCCGTCCATGATGTCCACATGCAATAGCGCGGCGCCGGCATTCAGGGCCGCGTTGGAGTCGCGGCCTAGGTTTGCAAAGTCCGCGGAAAAAATACTGGCCGCCAACATGGCGCGCTCCGGAGGACGCCGAAATAGATCTCGATCAAGCGCCACCTTAGGGCTTCTTTTCTATTTGGTTTTTGGCGGCGGCGCGATACTCATCAAGTCTTTGCTTGGCCATTGGCTTGTCTAGAACCGTGGCGCCCATCCATGCGTCGGTTTGCAAGTCGATGGCTTGCGGCCAATCTTTTTTGGCGGCAAAAACCATGGCTTTGGCCTGCAACCCAATGGTTGGATTTTTCCCCGCGAAGGAATCCGCGATCAACAACGCGGATTCCAAATCACGTTTCTCAATTTCTGGATCAAGCACAATGGCGCTCACGATTTCATATTGCGCCGCCACGGTTCCAGATTTCTTGGCCGACTTTTGAATCCACTCGGCGGCGATTTGGGGATCAGTCTCGTTCTTCAATGTTGCTTTGTAACGCTCCACAATAATGTCAACAAAAAACACGGGATCCATTTCAATTACCTGATCGAAATGCTTGTAGGCCTCCTGGACATTGCGAACTTTCAACGACTTGCGCGCGGCATCCAGCAAAGGCTGCGCCTTCTTTTGCAATTGTGGATCGTATTTGCCCATCACCGCCTTGCGTACGATGGTGGAAAGCGATTCATCCAATGGATTTCCAACCCAAACTATTTTTCCACGGCTCACGATAAATCCCACCGGTAATTTTTCTTGCTTGGCGGCGTCAACCCACAGGCGCCATGTGGCTTCCGAATCATCCGCGCCAACGGCGATGGCCATCGAATTTTTTTCAGCTTTGGAAAATGATTTGTTGATGTCCTCGGGTTTGTCCTTGGCCACCAAAAGCACTTGCAGTCCCTTGAGCGCCAGTTCCTTTTGAAGCGAGTTCAACGTTGACAACAACGAGGAATTTTTTTCCTCACCCAAGGTGAAAAACACCAACACAACGCAGCCGACATCTTTGACTAAATCAGGCGCATCACCCTTTACGTATTTGGCGATTTGCAGCGCTGGTGGAGCCTTGCCAACGCCCAACGGATCCTCGTCTTCGCCAAGGGCTGGCGCAGCAACAAACGCCAAACACAACACGAATGCAAACTGCGCGGTCATTAGATATTTTTTAAACATGAGTCGAAACCTGTGTGTGATGTACGAATCGAATGAAATAAGTCTAGTGCACAGCGGTGAAAGTTACGCAAAGTTACGCCTCGTCAATAGGAACCAAACTTTCAAATTTTTTACCCTCGAGCATTTCCAAGCTGGCGCCGCCACCGGTTGAAACATGCGATACATCCGAGGAAAGACCAGCGATTTCAAGGGCGGCCGCCGTGTCGCCGCCGCCCGCCACGGTTGTTGCCCCGGACTTGGTCGCTTGAATCACGGCGTGGGCAACGGCCAATGTTCCCGCGTCAAAGGGCGGCATTTCAAACACTCCCATGGGACCGTTCCAGATCACGGTCTTGGCTTTGGCAATTTCACTGGCGAACAATTTGGCGCTCTGTGGTCCGATGTCAAGCCCCATCCATCCATCGTCTATCGCTCCGGCGAAAATATTTTTCTGGGTGTCGGCTTTAAATTCACGTGCGCAGTTGTGATCCGCGGGCAATAGAATTTTTGTGGCGCGGGATTTTGCCAATTCCAAAATGCCCTTGGCTTTTTCAACCAAATCTTTTTCCACCCGACTTGAGCCCACCGCAATCCCTTGCGCCAACAAGAATGTGTAGGCCATGGCGCCGCCAACGATGATCGAATCCACTTTGCCAATCATGTGCTCAAGCGCGGGCAATTTGTCACTCACTTTTGCGCCGCCCAAAATCGCCACGAACGGCTTGCGCGCGTTCTCCAATGTCTCGCCTAGAAATTTCAATTCCTTGGAAAGCAAAAAACCCGCCACGCAAGGCTTGGGTTTCATGGCCAACGGCAACGCCAACATGCTGGCGTCATTGCGATGACTTGCTCCGAAGGCGTCATTGCAATACGCGTCGGCGTACGGCGCGATGGCCGCGGCAAACTGGGCGTCGCCTTTCTTCTCGCCTTTTTCAAAGCGCAGATTTTCTAGCAGCAGTACTTCGCCCGCCTTCAACGCGGCCGCCTCCGCGTGGGCTTGACTGGGCAGCACGCTGGACAAATGCACAGTGCCAGCAATGCCCGCGAGCAATTCCCGCAGGCGTTGAGCGACTGCTTTCATGCTGTACTGGGGCTCATGGCCCTTGCCTTCAGGGCGCCCCAAATGACTCGCCACAATCACGCTTCCACCACGCTTGAGCACGCTTTCAATAGTGGGAATTGTGGAGCGAATCCGCCGATCATCGCTAATGGATCCGTCATCATTTTGCGGAACATTAAAATCCGCGCGAATGAATATTTTTTTGCCGCGCACGTCCAGTTGGTCGATAGTTTTCTTTGACACAATATTCTCCAGACAAGGATGATAGAAACTCTTTGGCAATTTCGATGCCACCGCAAACGCAAATCAGCATTCGACACACATCGACACATTCAATTCAGACTGAAAGCCCCAACACAATTCCACCACACATGCAGCGCAAAACAATTGTGATCGCCGGCGAAACCGCCTCGGGCAAGAGCGCGCTCGCGTTGTGGTTGGCGCAGCACATTCCTGGCGGCGGCGAAATTGTGGTGGCCGACAGCATGCAAGTCTGGCGCGGCATGGACATTGGAACCGCCAAGCCCACCGCCGCCGAGCGCGCTTTGGTGGCGCACCACGGAATTGATTTAGCCGATCCACACCACGAGGCCTTCAGCGCCGCGGATTGGTTGCGCGAAGCCACCCGCGCCATCGCTGATATTCAAGCGCGCCAACGCAGCGCGATCGTGGTGGGCGGAACCAACTTGTATTTGCGGCTGCTCTTTGAAGGATTGGTTGAAAGCGCCCGTCCAGACGCTGAATTTCGCAAATCGCTTGATGCGCTGGACGCCAACGCGCTGCGCGAAAAGCTGATCCAAGTGGATCCCGAAACCGCCGCGCGCTTGCACATCAACGATCGCCGCCGCAGTGTGCGCGCTTTGGAGATCGCCCATGCAACAGGCCAGCCCGCCAGCGCCGCGCGCAATCAATGGAACAGCGCGACAACAATTATTCCAGACAGATTTCAATTGATCTTGTTGGATTGGAGCACCGCCACGTTGAATCAACGGATCAATTCGCGCGTGCAACATTTCGTGGACGCCGGTTGGCTTGACGAAGTGAATCAACTCACGCGCGCCGCGCCGCTTGTGGCGCAAGCCATGGAGGCCGTGGGCTACCGCGAATTACTCGACGCGCTTGAAAGCCGTTGCAGCCTGAAAGAAGCCGTTGAAAAGATAAAAATTCGCACGCGCCGCTACGCCAAACAGCAACGCACTTGGTTGCGCCGCTTCCAAACTTCGCCTCACTGCGCCACGCTGGATGCGGAAAATAAAATATTTGAAAAAATTTCACAAGAGGCGCTCTCGGTGCTTTGCGGGGCGATTTGACCCCCATGAAGCGTGGTTCTCGGACAACATCTTCACCCTTGGTCACTTGACTCAGCGCAAACATCGGTTATTCATCGCATCCTTATATATGGCAAAGTCCAAGGCAAAAACTTCAGCAACCAAGGCAAAAACAGGCAAAAAGCCTGCATCTAGAGCCGCAAAGAACCCAGTGGCCACCATTGGCGGCTCCCACTTGGTCATTGTTGAAAGTCCCACCAAAGCCAAGAAATTACAGCAATATTTGGGCAGCGGCTATGTCGTCATCGCCAGCGTTGGCCACATTCGCGACCTTCCACCAAAAAACGAAAAGGGCGTGAAGCAGCAAGTGCCGGGCGTGGACATTGAGAACGGAACATTTGAACCCACCTACGTGGTCGATGGCGAAAAGAAAACACTGGTGGCGCAGATTAGAAAATTGGCCGCGGCCGCGAGCGACATTTGGTTTGCAACCGATCTTGACCGCGAAGGCGAAGCCATTGCATGGCATCTTGCCGAGCTTGTGAATGTTGATCCGAAAACCGCGAAGCGCGTGGTCTTCAACGCCATCACCAAACAA
>SXGQ01126112.1_pt1 | contig 15851 bp, 15 predicted proteins | sample 3178371 | NCBI WGS metagenome assembly SXGQ01 (sample SAMN11356859, study PRJNA531348) | freshwater metagenome | isolation source: freshwater sample F1-20 | place: China: Fuxian Lake, Yuxi | collected 2017-12-25
ATCGACCACGGCCAGCGCTTCGCGCCCGATCAGATGCGTCTGCGTGCCGGTATGCGTATAGGGCGAGGCGTTCCCCGCCAGCACCCGCGTCACCAGCGGGCCGAGCGGCACGGCCACGCCGACCGGATATTTTTCCATCTGTGTCATGTGGCTGCCCTCTGGCCCAGCGGCAAGGGCTGTCGGATGGTGCCCCATAGAGGACAAAGATGGGCACTCAAATTGTTGGATAATTTGCGCGCCGAGACGCTGAGCTGATCCTGTGAGCTCCATTGGAGTTCTGACTGCGCCGAGCTTTACCTGGTGCCGAGGCTTAGTCGTGGCCCCTATCCGTTTCCGCAGTGTTACCGGCGTTCATCGTTCCAGCCAAGGCCAAGTGCCTTGTGGAGACCAACGAACGCTCGAGCGAGCTCACCAGATACTTGCACAGATGAACCATCGGCAGCCAGCGCTGCTCGCTGCGCGTCGAGGGATGCTGTGAGCGGGACCGCGCCGCGATCGAAGCGCTGCGCCGCGATTTCGGCCGACTGGCGCGCACCCTCGGCGCTGCGATAGGCGTTCAGGAGGTTGGCGCGCTGATTGCCGAACTTCGACAGGCTCGTCTCCGCGTCTGTGAGCGCGGCGAGCACCGCCTTGCGATACTGCGCTTCGGCTTCGTCACGGTCGGCGCGCGATTGCTCCACGCGCGCGCGGTTGCGGCCGAAATCGAGGAAGCTCCAGTTGATGCGCGGTAGCAGCAGGGTCGACACGTTCTCGGTATCGACCACGTCTCCGATATTGGGACCGCCCAGGCCGATGATGCCCATGATGCTGACCGACGGAAACTGCCGCGCGACGTTGACGCCGATCTGCGCGTTCGCGGCGGCGAGCTGACGCTCAGCCGCGCGGATGTCGGGCCGCCGGCGCAGCATCGCCGCGGGGTCGGCGATCGCGACCTTCGCAGGAATCGTGGGGATCGGAGCCGGCGCGGTGAGGGCCGCATCGTGCGTTCCCGGCTCGTCGCCGGTGAGCAGCGCGAGCTGGTCGAGGGTGACCGCGATCTGCCCTTCGAGGGGCAGTAGCGCGCCCTGCGTGCGGTTAAGTTCCGTTCTCAGGCGCACGACGTCGTCAACTGACGAGGCGCCCCGGCGCTCGCGCTGTTCGAGCAGCGCCAGCGCCTGTGCCTGTAACTCGGCGGACCGGCGGGCCAGGATCAGCCGCTGCTGGAGCTCGCGCAGCGTGACGTAGTTGCTGGCGACCTCGGCCGACAAGCGGACCTGCGCGTCGGCCAGGTTGGCCTGCGCCGCCTCAGCCTGCGCGGCGGCCCCCTCGGCGGCGCGGCGGCGCCCGCCGAACAGGTCGATCTCCCACGAGGCGTCGAGCCCGACGTTGTAGAACTCCGCCTTGATCCGGTCGGACTGCTGGCCCTGTGGCGAGGGCAGCGCCAGCGAACCCGCCGGCAGGTCGGCGACGATCGCGGTGCCGGTCGCCGACACGCTGGGCAACTGGTTTGCCCGCTGCTCGCGCAGCGTTGCGCGCGCCGTGCGGATGCGCGCTTCGGCAACCGCGACGTCGGGACTGGCCGCAAGCGCACGCTCGATGAGCGCGTTCAGCTGTGTGTCGTTCAGCGCCGTCCACCATTGGGCCAGGGGCGGCTGCGGGACGGTCAGCGCGGGGTCGGCACGCCGGAACTGCGCGCCCGCGCGCTCGGCGCTCGCGACCGGACGGAGCCCGGCATAATCGGGGCCAACAGTGCAGCCAGCGAGCAGCAGCAGCGACATCGGTATGTATCGGGTCATCAATGCATCGCCATTTGCGCGCCGGAGGGGATCGGCCGGAGGAAGAGCGCCAGCGGTGTGGTGATCGCGATCGCGACGCCGAGCGCGAAGAACAGGTCGTTATAGGCCATGACGGTCGCCTGCTGAAGCATCTGGCCGGCGAGCTGGTGATAGGCGCCGGGCTCGCCCGCCAACCCCGCCGTCGACCGCATGAACCATTCCTGCGTCGTGGTGGCATTCGCCGACACGGTTTCGGCGAAACGGTTAAAGTGCAGGAAGGTCTGCCGATCCTGCAGCGTCGCCATCAGCGCCAGCCCGATCGAGCCGCCCAGGTTGCGTCCCGCATTGAACAGTGCGGAGGCATCCCCGGCATCTTCCTGCGACACCGCGCTAATAGCGGCCTGGTTCAGGAACATCATCGCGAAGATTTGCCCAAAGCCGCGCACCAATTGGGAATCGGTCAAGTCACCACCCGACGATTGGGCGGTGAGATGCCAGTCCATCGCGCAGCTGGCGCCGATCAGCGTCATGCCGACGATCACAGCGACCCGCACGTCGAGATATTTGAATGCGAGCGGCAGGAACGGCATCATGAAGAGCGCGGGAACGCCGGACATGAAAACGACCTGGCCGGATTGCAGCGCACTGTAGTCGGCCATCACCGCGAGAAACTGGGGGATGAGAAAGGTCACGCCGTAAAGCACCACCCCGATCACCAGGCTGAGCACGAACACGCTGCCGAACGCCCGGCTGAAGATGAGCCTGAGCTTGAGCACCGGATGCTCGGCCTTGACCTGCCCGACCGTGATCAACGCGAAGCCGAGCACGGTCGCGATGGCGAGCTTGATGATCATTGCGGATTCAAACCACATCTCGCGCTGGCCCTCCTCCAGCATCACAGTCAGTGAGCCGAGGCCCACCACGAGGCCGGCGATCCCAAGCCAGTCGGCCTTCTTGAGTTCGTCGAGCCGCAGCTTTTCGTGGTCCAGCCCGAACAGCAACAGCATCGCCAGCCCGGCGCACACCGGCACATTCAGGAAGAAGGCATAGTGCCAGCTGTAATTGTCGGTCAGCCAGCCGCCGATGATCGGCCCCAGCACTGGGCCGAGGATTGCGGTCCCGCCGAAGGCGGCGGTGCCTATCGGCTGCTGCGCGGGCGGCAGGCGCGTCGCGATGATCGTCATCGCCGTCGGGATCAGCGCGCCGCCGGTAAACCCCTGCCCGACCCGACCAGCGATCATCATCGGCAGGGTTGTCGACAGGCCGCAGACGACTGAGAAGCCGGTGAACGACACCGCCGCGCCGAGCAGGAAGTTGCGCAGGCCGAACAGCCGCACGAGGAACGGGCTGAGCGGGATCATTACGATCTCGGCGACTAAATACGAAGTCGCGACCCACGTGCCCTCGGTGCCACTGGCGCCGATTTCACCCTGGATGGTGGGCAGGGCGGCATTGACGATCGAGATGTCGAGCAGCGCCATGAACGATCCGATCGTCCCGGCGGCGACGGCGATCCAGTCGCGGGCTCGCGCGCGTTGCTGTGCCATCAGCGCGGGGTCCGCGCCCCGCCGCGCTGGAGCCGCTCGCTCTCGTCCTCGATCCGCTGCTTGCTGCCCTTCGCGCTGATCGTATCGACCGTGACCTCGACTGACAGGCCGGGCCGCAGCACCTTGCGCGCCTCCGGACCCGCCTCGATACTGATCCGGACGGGAACCCGCTGGATGATCTTGGTGAAGTTCCCGGTCGCGTTCTCGGGCGGCAGGACCGAGAAGTGCGCGCCGGTGCCCGGCGAGAAGCTGGCCACGCGACCGCGCAGTTCGGCGCCGCCGAGCGCATCGACCTTGATCGAGACGGGCTGTCCGATCCGCATGAGCGCGACCTGCGTTTCCTTAAAATTCGCCTCGATGTAGAGCCGGTCGACCGGCACGATCGACATGAGGCGGGTCGCCGGCTGCACGAACTGCCCCGCGCGCACGGACTTGTCGGCGACGACGCCATCGATGCTGCTGCGTAATTCCACCGCGCCGAGGTCGGTCGATGCGCGCGACAACTGCGCTTGCGCAGTCTGGCGCTGGGCCACCGCCTGCCCGATCCTGGCATCCTGCGTGGCGAGCGAGCGGCGAGCGGCGACGGCGGCGGCGCGCTGCGCACGCAGGTTGGCGACGGCCCGGTCCCGGTCCAGCACCAGCGCGGCCAGGCGTTCGCGCGATTCCGCCCCCGACTGCGCGAGCGGCTCGTAGCGCCGCACTTCGTTCGCAGCCGCCGCGGCCACCGCTGCGGCGCTGGCGACCTGCGCATCGGCCTGCACGATGGAGGCGCGCTGTTCGTCGAGCGTGCGGCGCGCGGTGCGGATGCCGGCATCCGCGGCCGCGACCTGAGCCGGCGCCGCGGTCACACCGGCGCGGTAATCGCGGGGATCGAGCACCGCCAGCAGCTGGCCGCGCCGGACCGGCTGGTTGTCGCTGACCAGCACCTGCTCGACGTAGCCGCCGAGCTTTGGCGAGATCGTGACGAAATCGGCGCGGACGTAGGCGTTGTTGGTCGATTGTCGATATTGTCCGCGCTCGCGGTAGTTCAGGTACCAGATAGCCGCGACGACGATGCCCGCTATGAGCGCCACGATAAGCCCATAGCGAATGAACGGGTAACGCGTCAGCAGCCCGGGCTTGCTCGAATCCTGCTCTCCGTCAGACGGTTCACGGTCCTCGTCGTCGTGAGGACCTGAGCTCCGATGCTCGCTGCCCCTCGAACCCGATCGTTCTTCCGCCACGCTGAAACCTTGCACTATGTAAACCGTTGCGTGTCATATAGTGGACATTACGGCGAGGCCAGTGACGATTACGCTAATTTCATCAAGGAGCAGTCGGAAATGAAGCCGCACCCATCTTCCAAAACCTGCCCACGAGCGGCAGCGCTATCGTTTGTGGCGATTGGCACCTTTGCAGCCTGTGCTGCCAACGCTCAGAGCGGTGAAACGGTCGATGGCGACCGGTCGCGATTGACGATCGGTGCCGGTGCAGCGACGCTTCCCGATTACGAGGGTGCAGACGAAAACAGCATCACGCCGGGCGCCATTGTCGTCGGCAAGGTTGCCGGTCACGATTTCTTCACGCGCGGGACGCAGCTCTATTTCAACCTGATACCGAGCCGCTCGGGACCCGGAACCAACATCGAGGTCGGCGTCATCGGGGCAGCTCGACTCGACCGCACGAACAAGGTCGACGATCTCAGGGTCCGCGCCCTTGGAAAGCTCGATACCGCGTGGGAAGCGGGCGGTTACGTCGGTATCAGCCGAACGGGAGTGGTAACCAGTGATTACGATACGCTGACGGTTCGCGTGGCGTATATTCATGACGTGTCGGACGTGCATGACAGCTACGTCGTCACGCCGCAAATCAACTACGCAACTCCGCTGTCTCCGCGCACGCTGGTCTCGATCGGGGCTTCAGCCGACTATGTCGGCAAAGGGTATGGACGCACCTATTTCGGCGTGACCTCGACCGGAACGCTGGCGAGTGGGCTTCGCACCTATTCCATCAACGACAGCGGCTGGAAGCGATACAATCTGACCGCCTTCGCGCTGCAGAGCTTGAGTGGCGATCTGCGGCGCGGTCTCGGTGTCGGTGCGGGCGTGCTCTATGGCCGATTGCTGGGCGACTACAAGCGCAGTCCGATCGTCGCCGATGCCGGCGACGCGGATCAGCTGGCAGGCGCGGTAGGCCTCACCTACACCTTCTGACGCGCCATGCCGGACCGTTCCCGTGGACGGTCCGGCATGCAACCGCCGCTTAGGCGATCAACGAGCGCCTTCTATCGCGATCCGGCAGCCGCGGACTTCGTAACCGGTCACGAGCGGGTTCCAGCGCACGGTCGGCGGCCGCTTGAGGGTCAGACCCGGAACCTTCATCAACTCCGTCAGGAAAATGGTCGCCTCCAGCATCGCGATGCTGGCGCCCGGGCATCGGTGCGCGCCGTCACCGAACGCCAGCCCAGCGCCCGGCACCCGCTCCGCGCGCCGTCGATCGGGATCCAGGCGCATCGGACATTCGCCCATCGCGTGCTCGTCGACATTGGCGGCGCGGACGTCGATTGCGAACCGTTTGCCGCTCTTGGGGTCGCGGCGTCGCAATGTGCCGACGACGGGCTCCAGCCGCAGAATCTCCTCCATGATCGCGATGCGCCTGGCCTCATCCTCGGCCAGGAACCTGGCGCGCCAGTCGGCATCCTCGAGCAGGTGCCAGCCAGCGATAGTGATGAACTCGCGCGTCGTGACCATGCCCGCCGCCGCGTAGGTGACACACTCGGTCAGCAGGGCGCGCGGCCCATAGCCCTGCGCCAGCAGATGGGAGATCACATCTTCGCGTGGCGTGACCCGGCGGGCACGCACTGCCGGCAGGACGTCGCGCAGATAGAAGCGCCACATCCGGCCCTGCGCCTTAAGGAAGCGAGCGAAGTCGAGGACCACCCCGGCACTGACCGCCGCACCGTCGTCGAACAGATTGTCTAGCCGCCGGGCCATGCCCGCCCGGTCGCTGTCGGTCAGTCCGACGACCTCGGCGGCGACCGACACGGCCAGCCGCAGGCTGAGATCATCCAGATCGACTTCGCCGCGACGCCGGAATTCGGCGAGCAGGTCGGCGGTCTCGCGCTCGATCACCGCGCGATATTGCGTGCTGACGACACGCGGCGAGAAGAACCGTGCGGTGGCCGCGCGCTGGGCGCGATGTCGCTCGCCGTGCTGGAAGATGATCGGCGCGAAGCGCGCATTGCCGAACCGCTCGATCAGGTCGGCACGAAACCCAGCCTGGCGCAGCGTATCGTCGCGTAACAGCGCCTTCGCGTCGTCGAACGATGAAACGGGACATTCCCGCGAACGGCTTACGACGGGGTCGCTTCTGCGGTCGTCCCGTGTGATGGTGCGCGCGATGGTAGCCATGAGAAATCCTCCTTGTCGATCGTCCGCGCGTGAGGTGCCGAACACCAAACGAGCACGGGGTAGCGACGCAACTATGATACATAGTGTCTCATAGAATGGCTAGCGCCTCGAAACGTTCCACCGATCCCCGGTTTGTCCGCACGCGCCAGGCGCTGCGTGCCGCGCTGCTGCGCACGCTGGACCGGTTTGAACTTGCGCAAGTGACCGTCCAGATGATCGTCGCCGAGGCGGGGATCGGGCGCGCGACATTCTTTCGTCACTTCGCTTCGGTGGACGCGCTCCTCATCACGGTCGCCGAAACGATGATCGGCGACATCGTCCAGCGGATCGGCCCCGCGCTTCTCAAGGGCGACCGGGAAGCGGTGCTCGAGCTTGCTGCCACCTATATCGCAGAGCAGCGCCGCCCGATCGCCGCGATCCTGATCGGGGGCGGAGAGCGTACGCGCAAGGAGATCACCGATCGAGCGATCGCGCGCGCCGCCGACCTGCCGCTCGCGCTCGATCCCGCGCTTCCGCGCGATCTCGCCGTCGCGCACATCGTCTACAGCGCGATCAACGTGGTCGCTTGGTGGGTCACGATCGGCAAGGCACGGGATGACCAGCAACTGTCGACGCTGTTGCGTCGGCTGTCGCTCGATCCCGTCAGCGCGTCTCAGTCACCGTCAGCCAGCTAGCGAAAATTCACATTGCACGGCACAGACTGGTTGCTCCCGGTCCGCTTGCCACGCCTCGGCGTGGACGACCGCAACGCGCCGCCCGATGCGCCGGATGACCGGCGTGGTCGATATGTCCTGCAGCCGCATCGGGGCCAGAAATTGCACATTGGCGCTGATGAGACGCGGCAGCACCGAGAGGTCAGACGCGTGTGTCACGGCGGCACCGCAGGCAAGCTGGATAAAGGCCGTGACCGCGCCCCCATGCAAGGCCGGAAGAAGCGGATTGCCGATCAGGTCGTGAGACGGTGATAGCGTCCAGATGCGGCCATCGTCCGCTACAGCGATCATCTGCTCCAGTTTGGCGCCGAACCCGCACGAAACGACGATCGCCTGCAGCGGTTCGCTAGCGATCATGGTGTGATCGGCCGGTTTATCGAAAACACGCCCTGTGCGGCCGCGAACACTTCAGTGGAATCGCGATCCCACAGTTCTGCACGGACGAACGCCCTGCCTTCCACGAGGCGATAACAGTGCGCCCACACCGTTACCGGACACCCTGCCGCCGCTGGCCGAACGTGATCGATCTTCAGGTTCAACGTCGAAATCAGCAGCGGCCGTCCCAGCCGAGACATGACGGCAGCACCGCACCCGTGATCGATCAGGCTCGCCAAGGCGCCCACCGCAATGCCGCCATCTCTTTCAGAGAGGTCAGCGCGCCACGCCATCCTCAACGCGGCGAGCCCATCACCCGAAGACAGCATTTCGATGCCTAGGGCTGCGCTCCACGGGATCGCGATCATCCCGGCCTCAGGCACCACTGACAACCACAACCTCCGACGGGATTGACTAAAGCCCCAATTCCACCAAGCGAGGCCCACCGTCAAGCCAATGAAACTATACCGGACGGTTTACATGACACGATCTAGCGGTCTATCGGTGTAGGCCGCCATGGAAACGCGATCCAATCGAATGCTGGTGTTCACCGTTGTCGGCACCCTTCTGCTGACTCTGGTCGCATTCGGATTCTGGCTGTTTGCGGCAACCAATCCGGACGGACGCGACTACCTCATCCGCTTCAAGGGCGGCGTAGCCGGTTTGGAAAAGGGGTCTCCGGTCACGTTTTCCGGGGTGCCCGCGGGCACGGTGATTTCGGTGCGGCTGGCGGATGACGATCCATCGACAGCGTTGGTCCAGGTTCGCCTCGACCCCGAGTTGCCGATCCTCGGTGGGGTGAAGGCGTCGATATCGCGCTCGCTGGTGGGCGGCGATGCGACGGTCACGCTGGATGGCGCGGAAAAGGGCGCGCCGCCGATCGGGCGGCTGAGCGGTCAGGCGCTCCCCGAAATACCCGCCAAGAAAGGTGGACTGCTGGGGGCTGGCGGCGACCCTATGGCTCTCATCGAAAAGATCAGTCGTTCCGTGGACAACGTATCGGCCAATCTCGACCCGGGTGGACAAGATCGTCTGCGCGAGCGCCTGGCGGCCTTGAGTGACGATACGAGAAACTGGCCAAAGAAAGCGGCGCGGATGTCGGATTCCTTGACCGGAGCCCAAGGCAAGATTTCGCGCGCCGGTGATTCGATCGCCAGCGTAGGACAAGGAGCCGAACGGTTGAACGCGAGGCTGAGGGGGCAGCGAGGCACGGCGCTTCAGTCCGTTAATGAAGCGTTACGCGGCGCGCGGCGAGGTACACAGTCTTTCGAGGCGAAAGTTCGTGGCGCTCGTCCCCTGATCGCTGCTGTCGAGGCGCAAAGGCGGGCGGTTACTGGGCAGGTGCGGTCGGCGCGCCTCAAGACTCGTGGCATCGCTGACCAGGCCCAGCAGATCGAGCAATCAGGTCTGCAAATCGGATCGTCTAAACTGCCGGATTACAAGCCCCAGAAAAAGGCCGCTACGCCGCCCAGCGTCTTGCCGCCCAACCAATGACCACGCCGCCGAGAAGGCCGGTCGTCAAGATCGGTACATACGCCTTCGTGATCACGGCGTCAGGAAGGCTGATCAGCGCCCCCCCGACTGCACCAATGGCCCAACCCGACATTGGCAGCTTAACCAAGAGTATCAGGAAGCCGATCGCGAACCGGCTTAGAAAGGCACCCAGAAGCGCCGTTCGCTTGTCAGAAAGTCAATCGGCAGCATGAGCGCCATATCGACTGCGCCAAATACAGCGCCAGCGATGATACCGAACGGCATCGGATTCATTGATTCCCCCCTCCCTCAGTCACGGCATGCTTTAATGCCAGGTGCGGGCCCAGCCGGTGGGCAACAACGGGGCGGCTTCCACCCCCATTTGGACAACCGTCCAAATCGTGTGATCGAGCGTCCGCCAATACCCTATCTTCAACAACATGCCGCGCGCATAGTAGGGCAAGCGGAGGCGATGTTGAACGAGGCTAGCGAGCGGCGCCCGAAGGGCGCGAAGAAAATGGGGCGTCCGACTGCCAGCGATGCGATCCGGCTTACCGGGCACATCCTGAAGAGCGCACGCGAGGTCTTCTTCGAGCGCGGCTTCGATGGGGCGAGTTCTGACATGATCGCCGACCGGGCGCGGATATCGAAGCGCACGCTCTATGCAAGGTTCGGGAGCAAGGCTCGGGTGTTCGAGGCCGTGATCCTGGACGAGATCGACACACAGCTGCGCGCACTGGAGCCGACGATCGACGACCGTCTCGACGTGGCCGCGCGGCTAAAGGCCATCGCCGACGTGTTGCTCGAGTGGTTGCTGACGACCCGCATCGCGTCGATGGAGCGCGTCGTTATCGCCCAGGCCGTCCGCTTTCCCGCGCTTGCGGCGAACATCCACGACTTCGGTTATCAGCGCGCGGTGCAATGGGTTGCGAGCATCCTCGCCCATGCCAATGCCAAGGGCGAGCTCGCGCTGGCCGACCCGGTCTTCGCTGCCGAACAATTCGTCACGCTCGTCGTCGTGGCGCCGATGCGTAGATCTGCGCTTGGTCTGGCGCCCGCTGCTTACGATTCGGCGGCTCAGGAGCGCGTCCGGCGGGGAATCGATCTTTTTCTCGGCGGGTGCCGCCCCGCGCCTGTGAAACTCGCATGACGATCGATGAGGATGCGCCGCTCGGCGAGCGAGCGCGTTTTGCCGAGCTCGCCCGGATCTTTGCGCGTCACGGCCTAAGCGAACTGGCGGCCTGGCTGGGGCTTGCCCCAGGCAAGCCGGACCAGACGGCGGAACCGGACGCGCCGCGTCGGGTGGTCGCCATGCTGCGAGATCTCGGCCCCGTCGCCGTAAAGCTCGGCCAGGTGCTCGCGACGCGGCTGGATCTGCTCGGGCCGGAATGGGTGGCGGCGCTGTCGACGCTGCAGGATCAAGTGCAGCCGCTGCCGTTGGTCCAGATCGAGCCCGAGTTGGTGGCCGGGCTGGGTGCCCCGATCGACGAGGTGTTCGCCAGCTTCGACCGCGAGCCGATCGCGGCCGCGTCGATCGCCCAGGTGCACGGGGCAACGCTGCACGACGGCACCGAAGTGGTGGTCAAGGTGAGGCGCCCCGGCATCGCCACACGCGTCGATGCCGACCTTCGCCTGCTGCGACGGGTGGCGCGGCTGGCGGAGCGGCGATCGCCCGAATTGAGGCGGCTGAAACCGGACGAGCTGCTGCGCGCTTTTTCCGAAGGCTTGGCGCAGGAAATGGATCTGAGCGCCGAGGCCGCGGCCTGCGAGAGCATCGGTGCCTATCTCGATACTTTGGGTGTCCGCACGCCCAGCTTTTTCTGGGATCATATCGGTCGCCGGGCGAACGTACAGCAGCGGCTTGAAGGTACGTCCGTCCGGGCGCTGATTACGCAGGGCATAGACCGGTCGGCCGCGAGGAGCATTGCGGGCAGCTACGCCGATGCGGTCCTCCGAATGATCATATTCAATGGCAGGTTCCACGCCGACCCGCACCCCGGCAATGTGTTCGTGCTCCCGGATGACACGATCGCGTTCATCGATTTCGGCGCGATCGGCACGCTGACGCCCGCGCGACGTTCGGAACTGGTAACGCTGATACTGGCTATAGCCGCGGACGACGCCCGCGGCGTCGCCGACGTCCTGATGCGCTGGTCAGGAGATTATGCCGTGGATGTTCAAGCGCTGCAGCGCGACCTCGACGCGCTGATCGGTGAATTTCGCGGCGCTGTCCTGCAGCAGATCGAGTTCTCGGTGATCTTCACCCGCGTTTTCTCGCTGTTGCGGGAATATCGCCTCGCCTTGCCGCCTGACCTTGCGCTGTTGCTGCGCACATTGCTCACGGCGGAGGGGTTCGTGCGCAGTCTTGACCCGGACTTCGATATCGCGGCACGGGTGATGCCGATCGCGCGCGAACTGATGCGAGAAAGGTTGTTGCCGGCTGGCTTCAAGCGGGGTGGACGCCGGTTAGCCACTTCTATTGCACGCCTAGCGGCGGCATCGCCTGAATTGGCCTCATTGGCTGAACACATCGCGCGCTCTGGTGCGCTACCGGTGCAGTTACGTTCGGGCCAAACGCCTTCCAGATCGCGCGGCCGACTGACAGCCGATCCTAATGTGCTGACGGCTGGCCTGTTGATCGCTGGCGCAATAATGTTCGACGAGCACCCGATGATCGGCACCGGCATCTTGGCCGCAGCTTTCGCGAAAGCTGCATGGTCATGGTTTATTTCAAGATCGAATCTGGATTAGAGTAAGGAGCCATTAATGTCAGGGCAGCGATCTGATTTGAGTCTCCGCAATTAGAGTGATTATGCGCGACCTGTTCTGGCTGACGGACAGGCAGATGGAGTGTGCCGTCCGTTCGTTCCCGAGAGCCACGGCAGCCGCGAGTCGATGACCCCAAGGTGTCGAGTGGCATCGTGGTCGTCAACCGCGACTGACTGCGCTTGCGCGATGCGCCGGCCGCCCACAGCACGCTTAAGACGCTGTATAATCGAGCGAAGCGCTGAGAACAGGCGCGCATGTTGACGCGAATGATGCAGGGCTTGGCAGCGGCGGATGCTTAGCCGAACACGCTGATGATCAACGCGACCTACCTCAAGCCGCACCGCACGGCATCGAGCCTGCGGGTAAAAAAGGGCCTCGACCGCCTGATTGGCCGCACCAAAGGCAGTACGAACACGAATCTCCATGCCATCGCCGATGCGAACGGTCGCTCGTTGAGCCTCTTAATAACGGCGGGTCGCATCAGCTACTACACCGAAGCGGCAGCGGTGCTCGACGATATCCCAAACGCGCAGTGGCTGCTAAGCGACGGTGGCTACGACACCGCCATTGCCGGCCTCCGGTTCCGCTTCGCTCCACCCCCAACCGGGAATGGCGGCGGACAAGACAATGCACTAACTATCAGCATGGACCACCCGGCGGGCGCTGCTCAGGTCTCGCAGCGGCGCCGAAGTCAAGATGAAGATGCTACCAATATGCGCTACGCTCACCGATCCAGATGCTAAATGAACACATTCTTAGTCTACGTTAATTGCCGCGCTTGGTAGACTGATTTTTCGAGCACCGTCAGGCATTTAGCAAGCGCCGATCTGTGGCGCTCGGGTAGCCCCTCAATCCACTTGAGCAATCACAACCATGGTGCGCCTTCCACCAAAGCAGGAGGCTACAATGAATAACGACAGCAACACCAGCTCGACGATCGACGGAGATGATGATGGGCTGGTCGATCTGGCGATCGAGGTGAGCGAGGCACAGGTATTCGAGCGCAAGGCCAAGCGCGACGCAATCGAGCGAAAGCTGATGACGAAGGCAACGGGGATCTCGATGATCCCGGTCAATGCACTCGTCGTCTGGAATCATGCCGCACATCAGCCGAACTGCTTGAATGCCGAAGATATCGAACGCGAAATCGACATACTCGAGACGTCGGGGCAGCTAACGCCTGCCGTCGGCCGCCGGCTTGCCGATGGAACTACCGAGGTCATCGGCCGCAGCTACCTGGTGGAAGCGGTGCAAGCGCATAACGACCGTCATCCCAATGCACCGATCGACCTGAAGGTGGATATCCGCCTGCTGGACGAGGAGGCCGCGTTCCGTCTCGTTGCGCAGGAGATGAACGAGACCCCGCGCATCTCGGCATGGGATCGGGGCCGGTTCTACAGCGCCGCTATCGCGCAATTCGGGAGCGAGGCAGCCGTCGCGCGCGAGCTCGGCGTGCACAAGAGCACGATCTCGCGCAGGCTCGACGTGGTGCGCACGGTAGATCTGCTGGCAGACAAGCTCATCGTGCCGCGCGACGTGCGCCAGCGCGAGGCCTCGTGGTTCGTCCAGATCGCCGGGCGTGCGTTCGACTGTTCGGATGCGCCAGATCCCGAAATGGCGCGCCATCTCCTGGCGACTGCCGCCGATCTCGAACCGATGCAGGCAAAGCCGCTGTTCGCTGCACTGCGCGCCGCAGTGAAGGCGGAGACGCCGAGCCCTGAAGTAACCTCGCTCGCGCACGACGGGCACCCGATCGGGTCGATCCGGCGCAAGGCCGGTGGACCGATCAGGATCGACCTGACCGATGCTGGCGACGTCGAGCTTGACACGCTCATCGAACTGCTTCGCGTCGCGCTCGACCACGTTCGCAGCGCCGCCACTCTCTAAACTCAGAAGGGGCGGTTGCGCATGCGCAACCACCCCTTCTCTTTGCCTAGTCAGCACGAACACCGCGATCGAAATGATCGCCAGACAGCAGATTGATCAAGAACAGAGGGGTATAGTTATGGGGCGCGCGATAATGTGTCGCGGATTTCGCGTATGCTTCATCCCGACTTTGCGGCCCCATAACTCAAGGCGGAATTCGTGAAGGTGAAGCCGCGCTGGTCGGTGGGTGGTCGTAATGCCGGTGACCGTGATCTAATCGAGGCCGTCGTGCAGGCGACCCGCCACCGCGCAGCCATTGCGAAAAGGCTGCGCGAAACGGAGCAGATGGATCGCGATGCCAAGGCGGTCGGCGCCGCGATCCGTCGGCAGACCCGCGCGCTTGAACGCAAGACTTGGGTACGCTGCTGGTTTTCGCCGGTCGCTGGCAAGCGAAAAGGCAGCCTGCGCAGCCGGCGCTTCGAGACGATGGCCGGTCTCACGCTGCCGCGCCCGTCGCACGTCGCGAGCGACGGCCTGTCGTCGTTCCACTTCAAGGTCACCTCTCGCGGCATAGGTCGCAGCCGGCGCGCAAAGGACCGACCATACATGCACGGCGAAGCGGTTCGCACTGTGCGCTACATCATGCGCGATGCTGCCCGCGAGATCGCCGGGGGCGGCATTATCTCCAACATCAGCCTGGATCCCGATCAGATCGCCGGCCTGTTCGCCGCGCTGGAAGACCTTGAGTTTGTCACCGGTGATGCCAACGGCAACGTGTATATCTCCATCGTCGTTAGCCTGCCCGCTGAACTCAAGGATCGCGAGACGCTGCTCGCAGATATCTGCCGGCCTCTTGCAGACGAGGCGCTTCCCTACGCCGCTGTGCTGCACGCACCCGATCCCGACGGCGATCAGCGTAACTACCACGCTCATGTCATCGCCAGTCTGCGACCGTTCCGCCACGAAGATGATGGCAGCGCGTCCTTCGCAGCGGTGAAGTCTTCGGACTTGAACGACGACAGCTATATCCTCTGGCTACGCAATCACATCGCCGAGCGGATGAACGCGGCGATGCAGCGGGAGGGTCATAAGCGCCGGTTCACCGCCAAGTCCCGCGCCGATCGGGGATTATCAACTAGCGACCCGGCGGTTGCCAAACTCACTCCAGGGCAAAAGCACAGTCAACGCCGCGCTGACGACATCGCGCGTGCAAAGGCCGAGCGTACCTGGATCGCCGAGCATGATGCCGCACGCCGCGCATTGCGCGAACAAGTGGTAGTGATCGCGCATCAACCGGTATCCCGCCGCGCCGAACAACTGGCGGCAATCGCGGAGCGTGAACGCGCGATCACTAAAGCCAATCAGGCTGCGGTTGCGCATGCGCAACCCACACGGCCTGAGTCTTCGTCAGACAGGAAAAGAATTCCGCAGGGCTGGGATGTGGCGCGAACCCGGCGTCTGCAACGCGCCATCGACCGCTTCCGGCAAGGCACGATCTATCGAGACCTTCCCGCCAACGATCGCGCTGCCCTGGAGGCAATGATCCAGCCGCCACTTGCCCTGCTCGCATCCGGCCAGTCACGACTGCACCTTAGCGATGACGGCGCTATCGATCTGGCAGGGAACGACGAAGCAGTGGCAGTGTTTCGGCGCCTTTCCGCGCTAGCGGGTGGGCAGGATGTAATCGCTAAACTGGTGGCAGCAGCCCCGTCCGACCGCGACGGCGCTGTAGCATGGCACGTGTTGCGTGAAGCGGAAAGAGTGTCGATCGAGACCCAACAGGCTTACCTCGACGGCGGCATCGGCAGAAAGTGAAGGGTGGCGGGGGAGTGTCAGGAATTTCGTGTGCGGGCGGGCATAATGGGAAAGAAGGAGCCCCGAAATGTCCCGACGCAAAGAGCCTGCGATACCGAACGATCTGCTGGATCAGCTGCTGGCTGGCGCTGATGCTGGTACCGCGCTGGC
>SXGQ01585387.1_pt1 | contig 15851 bp, 16 predicted proteins | sample 3178371 | NCBI WGS metagenome assembly SXGQ01 (sample SAMN11356859, study PRJNA531348) | freshwater metagenome | isolation source: freshwater sample F1-20 | place: China: Fuxian Lake, Yuxi | collected 2017-12-25
CGACGCTCGCAGCCCATAATCAGGTCAAGATTGCGTAAGCCAACGTCAAAGTCGATCACTGCAGCTTTTTTGCCGCGTAGCGCCAGACCAGAAGCAAAGCTGGCGCTAGAGGTGGTTTTCCCCACGCCGCCTTTGCCAGAGGTAACGACAATAATTTTTGTCACGAACAACTCCTTGTCTGAGTTCGTCAGTTCACTCAATAAAAAATTAGCTATTTCAGCGCCATGGGGCGTAAATCAAGCCGGTCTTCTTGTAGCAGGACTTGCACTGGTTTACCTTTCAGTTCTTTCGGCCAGCCATCGTCGAAGGTGCGGTACACGCCGGCGATCGAGACTAATTCCGCTTCCATGCAGGTGCCGATGATGCGAGCGTCAGAGGCGCCAGCGGCGCCCGCTAACGCCCGGCCCCGCAGCGGCGCGTAGACATGAATGCTGCCATCGGCGATGACTTCGGCGCCAGGGTTGACGGTAGCCAGAATGACCAGATCACCTCCGCGCGCGTAGACGCGCTGACCACTGCGCACAGGCATATCAATAACTTTGGTTGCAACGGGTGCGGGCGATGCGGTGGTGTCGACCGGGGGTGTGCGCGGAGTGTCAAGCACCGGCGCTATCGCTGGCGCTGGTTCGGACTGTGGCGGTGACGGAGGCGGCGTAAGTTCGAAAGTACGGGATTGATCCATGCCGTCAATTGATAGCCCGTGCGCCCGGATTTCTTGCTCAAGCGCTTCTGGAGCATTGCGCACCGCAACCGGGTTCAGCCGGTGGGATCGGAACAGTGCGATCAGCGCTGACCAGGCGATGCTATCGGGCGAGGGAGGGGCTTGCAGATTACCAAGGTCAATGACGGTGAACTCGTCTTCAAAGTAATCTGGGGTGCCGCCGGTGACCTCTGCCAGCGCAGAAGACAATTTATCCAGATCGGTGTCGCCGATCAATGCGGCAACAGCAACCACGGTAGAAATTTTGATCTCCAGGGGCTTCCTGGTTTGGTTTTTCGACATACTGTCCCGGATGGTGGCATCGTCAACGGCTAACAAAACAATTAGCCGTTCTCAAGTCTGCGATTTAGCAAGACTTGCGTTGATGCCAGTGTCAACTGACGCGTCCAGAGCAATATTATACCTGCGCAACCCGAGCTGATTGCGCACAAATTTTTTCTTTGCTTGGTAGCTAATCTTGCTGAAGGCTGGCGGCGGTGTATGCGCGATGCGCGCGTACTACATTGTTGAGGTGAGCAGGCAGAGCCGGGAGCATGATCCCGGCTCAAGAAAGCGACGGGTTACGCGCTCGCTGCAGCACTTCCCGCCAGCTTGCTTCGGCGAATTGCAGCCTTGGCACGCACACTTGAAGGAGGAAGGCGCCGCAAAGTCCGCAGGGCATCGATATCCTTAATCCCGATGGAGCGTTGATCGACGCTGATCAAACCGATCTCGTTGAAAGCAGACAAGGTGCGGCTGACGGTTTCGAGGGTGAGCCCGAGGTAGCTACCGATCTCATGCCGTGTCATACGTAAATTGAACAGCTTGCTGGAGTAGCCCATTTCGGCAAATCGTTCAGATAGCGACACCAGAAAGCGTGCGACTCTCGCCTCGGCTGATAATACACCCAGCATGCTGACCATGGCCTGCTCCCTGACCAGCTCTCGGCTCATGACGGTGTAGACCGAGTGCTCGAACTCGATATGGCTACGACCGATTTGTGTGAACTTCTTGAAGGGGATCAGAATCAGGTCGCAATTCGACAAGGCAACCGCTTCGGACATATAGCGCTTGGTATGAATGCCATCCACACCGAACATATCCCCCTTCATGGGAAAGCTCAGCACTTGCTCATTGCCAAATTCATCGATCAGCACAGTTTTAAGAAAACCTGAGTGAACGATAAATAGCGTATCAAATGCCTGGCCTATGGTGTGTATGCGCTGACCTGTTTTGAACTGGACATGCTGAAATAGAAATTCTTCCTCATCGTAATTGGACACCGGCGGTATACGAAGCAATTCACAGATCTCGGTCAGATTGGACCAAAGTTTGCCTTGTCTGAGCCAGCCGGATTCCGAGCCGGTACCGATCTCGTTAAGTTGATTCGTGCCTGAAGATAAATCAGAGTGCTGAAGAAGTGTCATGCTCATCTCCTTTTTTGTTTGAGCCAATGAGTTCATTCGTTAATGCTGATTTTTATTTCTGAGCTTTTATTTCATGTGTTGTTGTTAGGGTCAGGCAGTATCAGATACTTATTTTTCTTGCGCTATCGGGACAGACTGAATACAGCAAGCGCCCGAACCGAAAATCTCTCAGGTCATTCCTAAGTGTTCATCCCGGTGCGGGCGTTACATCATTCTTGTTTATTGGCTTCATCATGTGGTACCAGACGCTAGTTTCATCTTGATGGTGCTCAAGGCTTGAATTTTTCCAGCAGTCCTTGCGCTACTGCGTATTGCACTAACTCGGCCAGTGACGGGGTTCCTAATTTGTGCAAGATATGCGCTTTATGCGTACTGATTGTTTTTACTGATAAATGCAGTGACTCGGCAATGTCAGTGACCGACTTACCACTCACCAGCATATTAAAAACCTCGAACTCTCGATTAGTGAGCGATTTATGGGGAAGGTCTTGCCGGTTAGGCATGGCATCCATGGCAAGTTGCTCCGCCACTTCCATGCTGATATAGGGTCTTCCTGCATGAACCTTACGGATGGCGACCAGCAGATCAGTGCCAGCGCTTTCCTTGGTTATGTATCCATGCGCACCGAGCCGGATAGCACGCGCCGCATATTGATCTTCGTCGTGCATAGTAAGCACGAGAATTGCGATATTGGGTGCTTCCTCCTTGATTTGTTTGATCAGGTCCATACCGCTGCGACCCGGCATCGATAAATCCATCAGTAAAACATCGAAGCCACCCCGCCTGACAAGTGCCAATACCTCAAAGCCGTCGGTCGCCTCTGCCACCACCTCGATATCGTTTGCTTTACGTAAGATGTACTTAAGACCTTCGCGCATCAGCGCATGGTCATCACCAAGAACGACCCGAATCATTCTTTCTGGCTCCGTTCGTTCTTGGCACACGAACCGTGCGAGTCGCACGCTGAACTGTGTTCGGTAAGGGTATTGGCTGAACGTGCCGCGTAGCAGGTTGGCATGGGGATATCCTTTAGTAACAAATTTGCAACATTTTTGGGGAATTTATCAGGTTTCCACAAACTAACCAAGCTGATTTGGATCAAAATTGACGATGCGCGCGCGAATGGTTGCTTGCGAATAAAAAATTGAATTCCGGCAGGAAACACTTTCGATTCGCATCAACAACAATTCAGGTGAATGCATTAATGCGGCTGATAGACTCCGCGCTGCTCTGATTGCCGCAAAGTCGACCGGTGGATTTAAAAGGCAGTCGCTATGTCGAATTTCGGCTTTGAAATTCGCCAAGATTTTTGGCCGTTATAATGATTTTTTATTCTGGGTAGCGACGATGCAAGCGGACGAAATCGGTCACATTATTCAGCTCGCAATCGCGCCGGTGTTTTTGTTAACTGGCGTTGGTACCAATATGCTGGTACTCACGAACCGTTTGGCTCGTATCATTGATCGCAGCCGCTACCTTGAGGAGCGCCTCGAGACTGAGCAGCACATCGTGCCCGAAAAAAATGCACTGTACCGGGATGAATTGGCGATTTTATTTCGGCGCGCAAAAAAGATAAACCGAGCGATTTTGCTATCTACCTGCTGCGCATTATTGATCTGTGTGGTAGTTGCCGGATTATTTATTGCCGACGCGCTGAATTTACGTTTGGCGTCAGTCATTGCCGGCATGTTTGTGCTGGCAATGATGGCATTGACCGGGAGCTTTATTTATCTGCTGCGCGAGATTTGGCTGGCTACTGAGTTCATGAATACGCAGCAGGGCCCGCTCAAGAGGAAGTAAGTAACTTCCATCTCGACCAGCCCTGCATGTTGCCGAGACTCAGAGGGCAGATAGCAGCTCGCAGCTCGCCTTGAATAGCTCGTGAGATTCATCGCCAAAGCAATCGCATATCGAGAAATGGTTCTCCTGATGCAGCGGAATTTCGCGCTGAAATCCACGCTGCCAGCGGGCGCCAATCAGTGCTGTTTGCCGCTTGAATTCATCGGATTCCAAATCGCCGACGGCGGTAATAAAGGGCGCGGCATTAGGCTGTGGCATCCACGCCGGCGACAGGCGTAATGCGCTAGCTTGATCCAATTTCAGATCGACATTAATGAATTCCGCGTGACGTACGGGTTCAAGGTCGTACAGCCCTGACATTAATACACCCGCCTTGATCAAATCGGTCGGCAAATCCTGACCAAATACTTTCCAATGGGCAGCCATCATCATGGCAGCCAAATGACCGCCCGCTGAATGACCGGCGATCATAATACGGTCGCGGTCAAAATCCAGCCGTGCGGCGCGTCTGTAAAGCCAAGCCAATGCGCGCAGTTGTTGGCGCGTGATTTCCTCCATCGAAGCATGTGGCGCCAAGGTGTAGTTGGTCAGTGCGACATTAAAGCCCGCTTTGCGATAGCCGGGCACAATGAACGTGAAATCAGACTTGTCGAGCGAGCGCCAATAGCCGCCATGAATGAATACCAGTAGCGGGGCGTTCGGCTGCGCAGCCGGGAAGAAATCGAGCTGCTCCATCGGGGCACCGCCAAAGGCAAGATCCAGTAAGCCAGCCTCTGCGCTTCTCACCTTGGCGGACTCTCGCTGCCAGCGTTGGATAATGTCGGTATGCTCCGGAACCGCTGCGCGTGCATTCAGCTGTTCAGCGTAATAGGCGGGCGAGCCTAGCTTGGTGCCGATGCTGTTGTCATTTTTATTGGACATGAGTATCTCCTCGGTATGGATATGGTCTTGGCTCGCAGCAGCGCATTCCGTCTGCAACGTAACTGTTGTTGACCGAACGCAATACACTAATCTACACTAAACCCGTTTTGGTGCTCGCCTGTCGGTTCTGACAGGCAGTTAAACGGGAAACACGGAGCCCACTCCTGCTGATAGGAGTAGCCAACGTGTGCTGCCCCCGCAACGGTAAGCAAGCGCATGACCATAGTCATGCAGTTGGTTCAAATCGCCACTGTGCCGTACGCATGGGAAGGTTGAATCGATTCGCTTGTTAGCCCGGATACCGGCCAACACAGGTGGGAGCGGCGGACGGGGTGGTTCGTTGTTCATCGAATTTCGATGTGCTGACACCGGTCGCGCTCCTGTTCGGTCTTGCTTGCGGGGAAGCTGGCGAGACGACTCTTCATTTGTCGACTATGAAAGCCATCTCCTGTTTGCCGAGGCAAGGGCGCTCGCGTGTGCTCAGCCCTTCGTTTGCCACCTGCTTGCTGTTACTGCCCGTGGCGCACGCCAGTACGCAACTGCCGGAAGTTGTCGTTACCTCCTCTCGCACCGAGCAGTTACAAACCGATACCCTGCTGCACACCACGGTAATTACTGCGGATAGGATCCGACAGAGCCAGCAGCAAGATCTTCCTTCCCTGCTGCGCGCGGAGGCAGGCATACAAATTACCCAAACCGGCGGCATTGGTAGTGCCACTGGTTTTTTCATGCGAGGCGCAGCAACGCGGCAAACGCTGGTCTTGGTCGACGGTGTACCTATTACCAAGCAGGATGCTACCGGTACGGTCAGTATCGAGCACTTGATGCTGGCCGAGATAGACCGGATCGAAATTGTGCGCGGGAATGTATCGAGTATTTATGGTTCGGGCGCGGTGGGCGGCGTTATTCAGATTTTTACGCGCAAGCCGACTGAAAAATTTCAGAGCAGTGTATCGGCTGAATTCGGCTCGCGCATGAGCTACAGTACGGCTGCCTCGGTTCGCGGCACGGTAGACGGTGTTCGCTATGCTATCTCGGCATCAGCGTTGGGTACCGACGGATTTTCCGCGATCAACCCGCGACAGCTTGTCAATGGCAACCCGGACGCTGATGGCTACCGGAATACAAGTGCCAGCGGATCGCTGTCAAAAGTCTGGTCGGTTGATCAGGAGCTCGGCATTCGCTTCTCGCAAAGCCAGGGTCGGTTCGATTTTGATGGTGGTACTTCATTTGATCAATCTACTGATAAACATACCGGTAAAACCAATGTCAGCACGGTCTCGGTATTTTCACATAATCGTTTAACCGACCGCTGGACCTCGCAGCTGAATGTGTCGGAAGCAGTCGATAAAAATTCGAATCGTTTCCAGTCTGCGTATCCATTTGAGAATGCCTACAAAACGCAAACTCGTCTGCTTGATTGGTTGCATCGCATTACCCTGCACGAGAGCTTGCGTGCGACAGCGGGGCTTAGCTATCAGCGCCAATCGTTGTTTGGAAACGATGGCTTTGGTGGCGTATCTGATTTTTCGCGCAATGCCTGGAGCACCCAAGGCGGGCTTGAGTATGCTGACAATAATGGCCACAGTGTTCAGTTGAATGCCCGCCATGATGACATTCAGGGCAATGTGGCAGCGAATACCGGATTACTGGGGTACGGCTACCGCATCAATGAACAACTCAAGCTGATCGCAAGCGCTTCGACGGGGTTCATGGCGCCACCGCTTGGCTATCTCTATGGTCAGTACGGCAATCCGAGTCTGCGTCCCGAGTACTCACGTTCCTGGGATGTCGGTGCGCAGTTAACGTTGCCCGATGTCGAGCTGCGCTTGACATGGTTCGATGCAAGAATCCGCGACCAGATCGAGTGGCGCAATCCGAATGGGTTCACCAATGTCAGCTCGGCGCGTAATCAGGGCATCGAGATCAGTGGCCAGACGATGCTGAGCGATTGGGCGATTCGGCCAAGTCTCACGCTGCAAGACCCGCGCGACGTAGATTCTGGTCAACTACTCAACCGACGCGCCAGAGAGTTGGCAAGTATTTCAGCCACCCGTAGCGATGGCCCGTGGGTGATCAATCTGGCAGCGTCTTACTCTGGTCAGCGCTTTGATGGGGCAAATCGCTTAGGCACGTATTTAGTGGCATCAATGGGCGCCAGCTACAAGCTATCGAATGACTGGTCACTACTTGCCAGGCTCGATAATGTCTTCAATGAAAACTACCAGAGCGTATATGGCTACAACCAGCTACCAAGAAGTTTCTTCATCGGGGCGCGCTGGCAGCAGTAAGGTCATCAATAGTCATTAATATAGATGCCAACTCATAGTATGCCCTTGTCGAAGTCTGCGCGTGCTGGCACACCCGGCGCACGCAGCGTTCGAGCTATTGGATCAACGCTATTGCCGATGGGTGTGGTACTGCTCGTGAGTGTGTCGGTCGGTCTGGTATGCGGCTCATCAGGTTGTGCCATTGATATCGTCAGTCATGATGACCTTTGGCAGTTGCGGTGGTCAAGGGTTGCAATGGCATGTGTGGTTGGCGCATTGTTATCTTTGTCGGGTGCATTACTTCAACTGCTGCTTAGAAACCCGCTTGCAGATCCTTACACCTTGGGTATCTCGAGTGGCGCTGCGGTGGGTGCGTTGCTCATGACGGTCGTGCCCATGTTTGGCTTTGTTGCGGCAGGTATGCAATTAGGGGCGATAGTCGGCGCGCTACTGTCTACAGCGCTTCTGTTTTTGCTGACACGACGTCGGCTTCTGGCGCCGCCGACGCTGAGTGAGACGCCTGGAATAAGTCTGATCCTGACCGGGGTCATGCTTGCAGCAGGCTTGGGGGCGATAAGCAGTTTGCTACTCGTGCTCGCGCCGGATACTGCGCTGCGGGGTGCGCTGTTCTGGTTGATGGGTGATCTGGATGTGGAAGGCGTTGGTAGCTGGATTTGGCTAGCGCTACTGATCGCAGCTGGCTGGTCGCTGCTGCAAGCACCAAAACTCAATGTATTGGTGCATGGCGAGGCAACCGCCTATTTACTCGGCATCTCAGTGCCAGGTCTTCGCTTGCAGGTGCTGTTGATAGCCTCCCTTGCGACAGCGTTAGCCGTATCTGCTGCCGGTGCAATCGGTTTTATTGGGTTGGTCGTGCCCCATGTGTGTCGTATGGTGCTGGGTAACGACCAACGTCGGCTGTTACCTGCCTCGATGCTGCTCGGTGCAGCGACCTTGGTACTGGCTGATCTATTGGCGCGCACCATCGCGGCGCCAGTGCAATTACCGGTCGGTGTACTGACCGCCTTGTTAGGCGTACCCGTCTTTCTGTTGATTTTGTCGAGGAGGGCGTGATGCTGGCGCTCGAGGTAAGTAATCTCAGCCTGTCGCTTGGTAAAAGGCGCCTGATCACTCGCTTGAATTGGCAGGTACAGGCCGGTGAGATGTGGTGTGTGCTTGGCCGTAACGGTGCTGGCAAGAGTACTCTGCTGCACGCGCTTTCAGGATTACAAGCCATCGATTGTGGCGAGATTCGAATCATGGGCAGGCCAATCGATACACTATCGCTGACTGAATTAGCCCAAGTGCGTGGTCTGATGCCGCAGCATATCAATGACCGCTTTAGCTGCTCGGTTGGCGATGCTGTCGCGATCGCCCGAACACCGTGGCGTTTCAGCGCATCGGTTTGTGAGGATGAAGTGCAGATATCGGTTTCCGACGCACTGGCACAGGTCGATATGCTTAATCGCATTGATGACGATATCACGCAGCTATCCGGCGGCGAGCGGCAGCGCGTCGCACTCGCCGCGCTACTGGCACAGAACCCCTTGCTAATGCTGCTTGATGAACCTACCTCGCATCAAGATATGGCGCAGCAGCTCTTGGTCATGCGCCTGATACGGCAGCGATCGGCTGATCATGCGGTGATCGCCTCTTGTCACGATATTCATCTTGCGGCACGATTTGCGACGCACTGCCTGTTATTGGGCGAGGGATTTTACGATGCAGGTCCGGTATCAGAAATGCTGAATGCGCAACGATTAAGTCGCGTATTTGGGTGCGAATTTGATCACCTGCCTGAGGTAATGGCAGCGGTTTGAGGCTCAGGCCTTCGGCCATAAAATCATTTGAGTGCAACGAAACAGCGCGATGGTTTTGCCGGCAGCTGTAACTGTTGCATCCCACACCTGGGTTTGACGCCCTTTATGTACCGGTATCGCCTCGCACTCGACCCTGCCATCGCGTGCGGTACCAAGATGATTACTTTTGATCTCGATGGTGGTAAAACTCTGCGCGCCTTCTGGCAGATGCAGCATGCAACCAACGCCACAGCAACTATCTGCCAGCATGATGATGGAAGCCGCGTGCAAATATCCATTCGGTGCCAAGTGATGCCGCTGCACCTCGAATGCCGCAGTAATGCGCCCATTTTCGGCCGAGATCAGCTCAAAACCCAGGTGCTCAGACAAAGTACCTGCCACGGCTTGTTTCATTTTTTCTGTGATCGCGCTTTGCATAAGTTTTCTCGTCTAGTTTTTAACCCTGCCCCTGATTTCTTATTTCAGCCCTGATTTTTTAGCGCGGACCTGATCGATTTTTTCACATAGTGTGGCGGTCGCCCCAACTATGCGGGGCCCTGCGCGGTTCATTACGCTACCATCAATACGATAAAAGTCAGCATTTTTGACAAACTTGATTTGCTTGTACCGCTGCCAGTGCGTCGGATTCCCGGCGTTTTCATCACTACTGATCAGCATATCCGGGTTCGCCATAACGACCGCCTCGCGGCTGACGGTAGGTACAAGCGGCTTTAGCTGCCCGAAACTATTCACACCACCGCAGAGCTTGATAGCCTGTGAGATCACATGGGTGTCATTCAGCGTCATGAGTGGCGTCGACCATATCTGATAAAACACGCTGACCGGCGATTTATCAGCATAGCGCTGTTGCAGGGCATATAAATCTCTACGAAAACTTGCCGCTTGCAAGTGTCCTTGATTGCTTCCAACCAGCGTGCCTAATCGCTCCATAGTGCTGGCGATCATGTCAAGGCTACGAGGCTCGCTTTCAAATACTGTCAGGCCGAGTCGCCGAAGGCGCGCAAGCTGCCGCGGATGATTGCCGCTTGCCCAGGCAATAATCAGATCCGGCTTGAGGCTGGCAATCGCCTCTATATCCAGCTGACCGCTACCGCCAACCGATGGTAGGTATTTGGCTTCTGCAGGAACATCACTGTACGCTGATACGCCTACTAATTTTGCGCCACCACCAGCGGCAAATACCAACTCGGTGGCGTGAGGGGCAAGACTCACAATACGTGTCGCAGGAGAGGCAAGGCTTATGGTATTGCCGGTGTCATCGACCACCGAGATTTGCGCATGAACCTGCGCAGGCGTGCTGGCCGTGAATACGGTTATTACAAGTACGACTACACTGGCAAGCGATAGCTTCGGTGTCATACCTTGAGGTTATACCTCAAGATTATCGATCAATCGTGTAGAGCCGAGTTTGGCTGCGGCCAGCACGACGAGCGGCTCACGTGTTGCAATATCGCCAGCTGTCGGTGGCTGCAGATCGCTACGTTTTCTGATGGCGATGTAATCGGGTTGCCATCCACGTCGGGCCAGGTGGTCAATGGCGCTTTTTTCAAGCAACGACACATCTAGGTTGCCACTTCGAAGCGCATCAGCGACGCGATTCAGTTCGCGAAAAAGGGTAGGCGCCTCTGCACGTTCACTCTCTGACAAATAGCCGTTACGTGACGACAGCGCCAGACCATCGTCGGCACGGTAGGTTTCAGCAGCGATAATCTCAGTAGGTAAGGCGAATTGCCGCGCCATATTTCGAATCACCATCAGCTGCTGGTAATCTTTCTTGCCAAAAATCGCAACCCGCGGCTGCACACACGAGAACAGCTTCATGACGATCGTTGTCACGCCAGTAAAAAAACCTGGCCTGAAATGCCCTTCCAGAATATTCCCGAGATCATCTGGCGGTTGAATACGAAATTCTTGTGGTTCAGGGTAGATATCTTTTTCAGTGGGCGCGAACAGCACATACACACCCTCTTTTTCGAGTTTTTCAACATCTGCCGCAAATGTGCGCGGATATTTATCAAAGTCTTCGTTGGGACCGAACTGCAAGCGGTTAACGAATATTGAAGCGACCACCGGGTCGCCGTGCTTACGCGCCAGACGCATCAGCGATAAATGGCCATCGTGCAGATTACCCATGGTGGGTACAAAGGCGGTACGTAATTGCCCCCGCAGCTGGTCATGTAACTCTGCGATCGACGAAATGATTTTCATCGTGAATCTATAAGGTTATTGCTGATGGGTGAGTGCAGAATCGTGAGTACCAAGTGGTCATTGCCGATGGCTAGCGGCCAGTTAGATTATCGGGTCCGCTGTGTTGCATCAATTAGGCGAGTAGGAAAGACGCACATAGATAGGTGCAAACGCCTCGGCCTGTGTGATCTCGATCAGGGTTTCTTTCGCCAACTCGAGCAGGGCAATAAAATTCACCACCACAACCGGCACACCACGCGAGGTCTCAAATAAATCCTGAAACTCGATAAATTTGGCGGTTTGCAGCTTACGCAGAATCTGCGTCATGTGCTCACGCACCGACAGCTCTTCACGCGTGATCGTGTGTCTCTCAGTTAGTTTGGCGCGACGTAACAAGTCGTTCCATGCCGCTTGCAGATCAGCGATCTCGACATCCGGAAAGCGTGTGACGACGGTCTGATCAATATAGACCTGGGTGCGCACGAAGTCGCGCCCAACCTGCGGCAAGCTGTCGAGCTGAAAGGCGGCTAACTTCATCTGTTCATATTCAAGCAGCCGCCGCACCAGCTCGGCGCGCGGGTCGAGTGCTTCCTGCTCACCGTCCACCTTCTTGGCAGGAAGTAGCATGCGCGACTTAATCTCGATCAGCATGGCCGCCATCAGCAGATAATCAGCGGCCAGCTCAAGATTGCGTTGACGAATCTGCTCGATGTACTCAAGGTACTGCAGCGTTACCGCTGCCAGCGGAATATCAAGGATATTAAAATTCTGTTTGCGTATAAGGTATAGCAGCAGATCGAGCGGCCCTTCGAAAGCCTCTAAAAATACCTCGAGCGCGTCGGGCGGAATATAAAGATCGTTTGGCAGTTTGAACAGTGGCTCGCCATACAGCTTGGCAAACGCGATACCGTCAATGACATCCTGCGGCTGATCGCTGATCTCGGTACTGGTTTCCACGTGTTGGCCTTACTCGCTTTGGTAGACGTAGGCCTTTTGCTTGACCCGTGATTCTTGCGAGCGGCGCATTTCTTCCAGATCGATTTTCTGCTTGTCCCAAAGACGAGCGCGGCCGGCCAGTTGCTCGGCTTCGAGTGTGGGGTGACTTTGCTTCAGCTCGGTGATGAAGCGAGTAACTTCAGAAACATAGGCGGCTTGCTTATTGAACATTGGCATGGCGGGTATTGGGGCAGTCAGGAGGCCGTATTCTACTCTCAGCGGATGCGCATTCCGGGCTTGGCGCCTGGCCACGGCTCGAGAATATACAGGCCAGGCTCCGCTTTCTCATCTTTGGCGCTGGCGGCAAGCACCATACCCTCCGAGATGCCGAATTTCATTTTGCGCGGTGCCAGATTGGCAACCATCACGGTCAGTTTGCCTTTCAGTTGCTCAGGCTGATAGGCCGACTTGATGCCTGAGAACACATTGCGCAGCCGCCCCTCGCCAACATCGAGCGTGAGCCGAAGTAACTTATCGGAGCCTTCCACGTGCGCGCAGTCGACAATGTGTGCGATACGCAGATCAATTTTCATGAAGTCGTCAATCTTGATCTCTGCATCGATTGCTTCTATCGCCCCAACCGTGTCCACCGCCATCGCAGCATTTTCCTCAGCGGGCGCGGCGGGTGGCTCGAATAAATCATCCAGCATCTTTGGTTCGACGCGTGTCATCAGGTGCGCGTAGGCTTGTACGATATGTTGATCGGGGAGGGCGTTATATACATCGCCCCACTGTAGCGGCGCGATATTCAGTAATGACTCAACCTGCTCGGCCAGCGTTGGCAGTACCGGCTTGAGGTATAGCGTGAGAATGCGGAAAGCTTCCAGTAGTCGCGAGCATACTTCCTGGGTGCGTGCGTTATTGGCCGGGTCTTTGGCAAGCTCCCAAGGCTTGTTGGCATCAACGTAAGCATTGACGTGATCAGCAAGCTCCATAATCGAGCGTAGTGCCTTGCCATACTCACGCGCTTCGTAGAGCGCGGCAATATCATCCGCAGCGCCAAGCAACTGAGACAAAAAGCGATCGTCTTGGGTTGCCCAAGCCATCGATAATTTGCCGTCGAATTTTTTGGTGATGAACCCAGCAGCGCGACTGGCGATATTGATGTACTTGCCGATCAGGTCGCTATTAACGCGTGCGATAAAGTCATCCGGATTAAAGTCGACATCTTCAACCCGTGCATTCAGCTTGGCAGCGATGTAGTAGCGCAACCATTCCGGATTCATGCCAATGTCGAGATAACGCAGCGGTGAAATACCCGTACCACGCGACTTTGACATTTTTTCACCACTGACCGTGATGAAGCCATGTACGAACACATTATTTGGCACCTTGAAGTCTGCGAACTTCAGCATCGCTGGCCAGAATAAGGTGTGGAAGTAGGTAATATCCTTACCGATGAAATGGTACTGCTCAGTCGATGGGTCAGCCAAAAACGCATCGAAATCGCGACCCGTACGAGCGAAATATCCCACTCACCCAGGCCACTATCGCCCTCAAGCCACTCGCGCGCTTTATTGGCGACTTCGGGCTGCAAGCGTTCTGCATCAAGTGCCCATGCGCGTAGAAACTCAACGCACTGTGGGTCTGACAATTTGAAAAAATAATGCTCCGAGCTTTTCATGACCGGCGTCGCACCGGTTAGCGTCGAGTAAGGCTTCTTCAGCTCGGTAGGCGCATAGACCTCACTACATACCTCACACGCATCACCATACTGATCTTGCGCGCCACACTTCGGGCATTCGCCTGTGATGTAACGGTCCGGCAAAAACATATTTTTTACCGGATCGTAAAACTGATCGATAGTTCGAGTAGCGATCAGACCCTTGGCACGCAGGCGACGATAGATTTCTTGTGACAGAAAATGATTTTCCGGGCCATCAGTGCTGTGCCAGTTATCGAATGAAATATGAAAGCCATCCAGGTAGGCCTTGCGCCCTGATGCGATATTGGCCACGAAATCCTGCGGCGTGACGCCCGCTTTCTCCGCCGCGATCATGATCGGCGCGCCGTGTGCGTCATCGGCGCAAACAAAATGAACCTCATGCCCGCGCAGCCGCATGAAACGCACCCAGATATCCGCCTGGATGTACTCCATGATGTGGCCGATGTGGAATGGGCCGTTCGCGTAGGGCAGGGCCGTTGTGACGAACAACTGGCGCGGCGCGGAACCGGCGGCGGTCATGCTCATTGCGTTCAGTCTTAAAAAGTGCAAACCGCGATTCTATCAGCGCGGGGCATGGCCGTTGCTGCGGATAGAATGTCGGCTTTTGCCTTGCGAGCTGCTCCATGACCGTCCGTACCCGCTTTGCGCCGAGTCCCACCGGCTATTTACACCTCGGCGGCGCACGCACCGCCTTGTTTGCGTGGGCGTATGCGCGACGCTTGGGCGGCACCTTCATCTTGCGTATCGAAGATACCGACCTTGAGCGGTCAACGCCTGAGGCGGTGCAGGCGATTATCGATGGCATGCAGTGGCTGGGTTTGAAGCATGATGAGGGCCCGTTTTACCAGATGCAGCGCATGGATCGCTACCGTGAGGTGATTGCGCAAATGTTGGTCGATGGTGCCGCGTATCACTGTTATTGCTCGCCGGAGGAGGTTGAGGCGATGCGTAATCGGCAGCGCGCCGCAGGCGAGAAGCCGCGCTACGATGGTACCTGGCGACCCGAACCGGGCAAGGTACTGCCAGCGGTGCCGGATGGTGTCAAGCCAGTGGTGCGATTCCGTAATCCACTCGAGGGCGATGTGAGTTGGGATGACGCTGTCAAGGGCACCATCACGATTTCAAACCGCGAGCTGGATGATTTAGTAATTGCGCGCCCCGACGGTACGCCTACGTACAATTTTTGCGTAGTGGTCGATGACTGGGATATGCGCATCACGCATGTGATTCGAGGCGATGATCATGTGAACAACACGCCACGGCAAATCAATATCCTCAAGGCCTTGGGAGCGCAGTTACCGGTTTATGGCCACGTGCCGATGATTCTCGGTGCTGATGGAGAAAAATTATCCAAGCGCCACGGCGCGGTAAGTGTGATGGAGTATCCGGCGCAAGGCTATCTGCCAGAGGCGATGCTGAATTATCTCGCACGATTAGGGTGGAGCCATGGTGACGACGAGATTTTCAGCATGGCGCAGTTTTGTGCGTGGTTCGATCTTGATCATCTGACGAAATCGCCAGCGCAATTCAACCCCGAGAAGTTGGCTTGGTTGAACAATCACTACATCAAGCACAGTGATAACCCGCGACTTGCAGCGTTGGTCATGCCGCAGCTGATGCGCGATGGTGCCAAGTTTGAACATGCGCCGGCATTGGAGGAAGTGATTGCGCTATTGAAGGATCGCGCCAACACAGTGAATGAGTTGGCCGATGCGATGATGCTGTTTTATCGCGAACCGAAGCCGGACGCTACACTGCTGCAACAGCATTTAACGGATACTGCTCGATCTGCCCTGACCAGTTTCGCCGCGGCCGCACAGGGCATCGATTGGACCAAGGAAGCGATTGCCGCACTGATCAAGCAGGTTATTACCGATTACGCGATGAAGATGCCACAACTCGCCATGCCGTTACGATTGCTGGTGACCGGGCAGCTGCAAACCCCCTCGGTCGATGCGGTGTTGGCCTTATTCGGTCGGGAAGTGGTGCTTCACCGGTTGGCGCCCTATCTGAAATAGTTTCAAGGTCAGATTGTCAGACATTCAAAGATTTGGCTATAATCGC
>SXGQ01307629.1_pt1 | contig 15847 bp, 19 predicted proteins | sample 3178371 | NCBI WGS metagenome assembly SXGQ01 (sample SAMN11356859, study PRJNA531348) | freshwater metagenome | isolation source: freshwater sample F1-20 | place: China: Fuxian Lake, Yuxi | collected 2017-12-25
GTAAGCGATCGAGGCGTCAACCAGCGAATCCCATCAGGGACAGTGGCCCAAAGTCACACAAAAAGTCCGAATGTACGGGTGCAATCTTTACCTTCGAGTCGTCATGAATTGAAAGCTTGGCATACCGGGAGCGTCCATGTACTTCTAGCCGTGCCGTCTTGACGGCCAAACGAATCAGGGGCTATTGACCTCGTCGATGGTCTCGCCGTTGTCGTAGTACCGACCGATGGCGCTGCCCAGGCGCTTAAGCAGGGCGTTCAGCGATCCCCCATTTCTGCGAGCGAGCATGGCGATGGTGTTGTGGTCGTCTGCTGCAGTAGCGATACATCCGACGCCGGGGAGGTAGCCCATCGTAATGTCGCCGCCGTCATCGATCAGGGCTTCGATGTGCTTCATGTTTTGGCAGTCGAGTTTGATTCGAGCGGTTGCCACCGATGCGGCAGCAACTCATCGATTCGATGGTTCGGATGTGCGAGCAGCCGCTCAAGGACATCCCTGAGGTAGACCCATGGATCATGCCCATGCAACCTGGCAGACTGCACTAGGCTCATCACCACGGCGGCACGCTTTCCCGCACTCTCGCTGCCTGCAAATAACCATGCCTTACGTCCCATAGCCCAGGGCCGCATCAGATTCTCGATGTGGTTGTTGTCCACACTGACCGCCCCATCACCCAGGAAGCGGCCCAGCGCCGCCCACCGCTTGAGGCTGTAGTCCAGCGCGCCGGCGATTCCACCACCATCGGCCACTCGGCTGCGCTCCAACTTCATCCATGCATGCAGTTCGTCCCACAGCGGTCGGGCGTACTGGCGCCGGTGCGCCAGCCTGGCTTCGGTCGTCATCTCGCGCGCCTGGGCCTCGACCTGGTAGATCCTGGCAATGCGTGTGATGGCCTGCTCCGCCACGGGGCTCGCGCTGGCCTTGGCCAGTTCATCGAACTTTCTCCGCGCGTGGGCAAGGCATCCTGCCTCGATACAGCCCTCGCGCTTGAGGACGACGCCATACCCCCCGTAGTCGTCGCATGTCAGCGTCCCACTCCACTGCTTGAGGAACTCGGCCGGGTATCTGGAGCCGCGCCCCGTGCAGAAGTCGTAGATGACGCCGGCCGTGTCGTCATGTTCGCCCCTGGCGTATGCCCACACATAGGCTTTGGCTGTCTTGCCCGCACCGGGATCGAGCATCCTCACCGGCGTCTCGTCCGCGTGCAGCACCCTGGCACTCAGCACGAAGTCACGATGCGCCTCGTACAGCGGCACCAGACTCGCTCCGCCGGCCCCCGCCCACGACGCCAACGTGCTGCGCGGCGTGTGCACGCCAGCCCGGGCATTGATCTGCTCCTGGCGGAAGTACGGCAGGTGGTCCACGAACCGCGCCACCAGCGTGTATGCGATCAGCCCCGCTGTGGGCAGCCCCTTGTCGATGATCTGCGGCTTGACGGGTTCTTGCACGAGTTGCTCGCAGCACTTGCACACCCACTTGCCGCGGATGTGCCGGTGCACGAAGAACTCGGCCGGCACGATGTCCAGCCGCTCGCTGACGTCCTCGCCGATACGCACCATCTGCTGGCCGCACTCGGGCGTCGGGCACTTGGTGTCCAGCGGCTCATGGCGGTGCTCGACACGGCGCAGGTGTTCGGGCAGCTTCTCGCGACGGGGTTTGCGTTTGGTGTCTGCCGCCGGCGTGGCGGGAGTCTGGTCGCCGTCACCCTGTAGGGCTTGCAACTGTGCCTGCAGGTCTGCCTCGTCCTCGGCCAGCGTGTCCTCGAACATCTGGCGCTGCTGGGCGTTAATCGCCTCGGTCTTGGCGCCAAACTTCCACGCCTTCAGCCGGGCCAGCTCGAACGTGATGCGCTCGATCTTGGCGTCCTTGAACTTGATCTCGCGGTCACGCCGCGCGATATGTTCGTCCTTGGCCGTGAGTGCGGCTTGCTGGGCCGACAGCTGTGCAATCAACTGGGCGGCCAACTCCGTCACGGCGCCTTTGCTCAAAGCCTTGAGGTCTTCGGTCTTGAGTGCGGTGACATCGAACATGTGCCCCCATTGTCTGCAGCCGTAGCCCAGCCGTCATTAGGGCAACTTCGGATTGCCCTGCGTGATGACCATTTGTCTGCCCGCGCGCAGGGCTCAGGGTCACACGTGCGTGATGAACTGCATGTGTTCCAGGCGCTGCCAGGGCAGGCCCAGCACAAGGGCGTCGAACTCCACCCTCGTGAGCGCGGGCAGGACGCCCGCTGTCGCACCGGGCCAGATGAAGCGACCCTGGTTCAGGCGCCTGGTGGCGCACCACACCCCAAAGCCGTCGTGCACCAGCAGCTTCATGCGGGTGCCGCGCGAATTAGCGAACAGGTAGCCGTGGTTCGCCTGCGCGGCGCCGAACACCTCGACCACGCGGGCCATCAGCCGATCTGCGCCGGCACGCATGTCCAGCGGCTCAACGGACAGCCACATGGCATCGATGCGGATCATCGCAGCAGCTCGCGCATCCAGGCTGCGCAGGAATCGGCTGCTTCGCTGGGCCAACTCATGGTGATGGAGGTCGCGCCTCGGCGCAGTTCGATACGGATGGCAGGCGCAGCACTGGGGGCCGGAAGCTGCATCGGCACGAACGCTGCGCTCGCCGTGCGGGCCACGGACTTGGGTGCCGGTAGCATTGCAGGCTTGGAGGCACCGCCACCCGTCTCGGCCTCGCGCACCCAGCGCCGCAGCAGGTTGGCGTTGATGCCGTTGGCCAGTGCCACTGCGGCGACCGATACACCTGTAGCCCGGCAAGATGCCACCGCATTGGCCTTGAATTCGTCACTGTGCATGCGACGGCGCCGGCGACCGCCGGCGGCTTGTTCGGAGATAGTGTTCACGTGTCCACCAAGAGTTAAGGGGACACGAGCGTCCTATGCTCCTATCGGGAATTCAAGATGGCACCGCTGGACGCTTACGCTGAATCCGCCCAGACTTGTGTACTTCGGCCCTCTGCGGGTTCTGTTGCAAGGCTTTTCAGGCCCATTCTTGGGCCGTTCTATGGCGTTTGAAATTCCTATCCCCCGTCCCGGCGCGCGTTGTCGGCGTCGATCAGCAGGGCTTTGGTAGCCGTGGTTGAAACATCGGTGCCAGTGAAGTAATCCATGATTTACTCCAAGCCAAGATTACCCAGGATGCAATGGACAGCTTCTTCGTTCATGGGGGGGTCAATGTCGGGATACAGTTCCCAGGTCTCAATGTGGGTGGCAGTTGCGCCCGGGGTGAGCATACCAACCGGGGCAAGGGTTTCCAATTCAAGGAAACGATGATTGCAATAACACGTACTCGAACTGCCAAAGTCGCAATATCTAGCCTGTGGATCGTAGGCCGCGCGTTTGACGAAAAGTGTACCGTCCAGCCAGTAGGCCAGCCAGCCGCGCGGATTGGGGAATCCCACTTTAAACGGCGTCTGCATCTCGGCACGGAGAAGGATGAAGCGATTTCCAAAAGTCAGTCGCGGCGAGGCAATGTCTGAGTACGGCCAAATGGATAGGACACGGTTCGGCAGGAGTCCTGTTCGGGCGTGTGCTTGCGGAAGGATTGCCACGCCTCCGGTCCGGAACTGTGTGATGGCCCAGGGTGCGCAATCAACGGACGCAGGTCCGCGGTTTGTCAGGCGGTGGGTGATGGTCAGTTTGGCGTCATTCCCAGCGAGAGAAATCTCTATGGACTTTTCCAGCCCAGATTCCTGTTCGATCGGTTTCCGAACTAGCAGGCCGTTACTGGTCAGTGCAACTTCTACCGGGAAGTCATCAAGGGCATACGAGCGGAGGTGATCCTCTGGTGCAATCCACAGGCGATGGCCGCCGTAGAAATGATAGTCGACCCCATCCGGTCGGGTGGACACAAAATCCGGCAGCTCGGCGAATAGATTGTTGCTGCCGTTGAGCCGCAAAGAGATGATTCGCGGACCTGCTGACTGAGTGACCAGCAGTTGGATGGCTTTGTTTTCCAGAACGATACAGTTGAGGTCAAGAAACTTGGTTGTGTTCATTGGGAGCTTTCGTGAAAAGGAGCGATGCTAGACAACATCGCCCTTTTTAACCTGCCCCCTCCCAACCGCCCCACTGCAAATTCCAGGAAGTCCGGAGCTGACCCTAACCCGGTTTCCTTACCGCTCAGAAGTTGGAAATTCCGGCGCCTGGTTCTTCGACAGAACGGGCCGAGGCCCGGTCTGTCGAGCGAATCCGTTTGGTGTACTCCAGTCTAGCGCACTGTGCGGCCTGGCCTCGTTATAGTGCCTGCGCCATGCCTCGATCTTGTCCTGTGCGTCGTCCAGGCTCATGAACCAGTGTTTGTTCAAACACTCCTGGCGCAGCCGTCCGTTGAAGCTCTCCACCATGGCGTTGTCGGTCGGCTTGCCCGGTCTGCTGAAGTCGAGTTCAACACCACGTTCATAGGCCCACCGGTCCATGGCCTTGCTGATGAACTCACTGCCATTGTCAGACTTGATTGTTTGCAGCTTGCCGCGTTGCCGAACTATTGCGTTCAGGACACGCACGACATATTCGCCCTTGAGGCTTTGCCCGACATGGATGGCCAGGCTTTCGCGTGAGTAGCAATCGACCACGGTGAGCATGCGCAGCTTGCGTCCGTCGAACAGGTTGTCAGCAACGAAGTCCATGCTCCAGATCTGGTTGATCTTTTGGGCCAGTGTCTTGGGCTGGCGAAGCTGGGCCGCCTTGTTCCGTTTTGGTCGTTTGTGGCGCAGCGACATACCTTGCTTCCTGTACAGCCGGTAGACCCGTTTGTGGTTGAGCACTGGGTCGCGATCGTTTCGTAGTTCTTGATAGGCAAGCCCCTGGGTGTCGCGCCGATGCTGGGGCATTGCGCTCCACAGACAGCGATGCTGTCGTGTGTTGAGCACCTTGTGAGTGGGTAGGTTTTCTGAGTAATCCACTTGTCGATGATGACTTCTTGGTTCGACCTTTGGTGTGAACGGGCGAGGGCGCGCGCCTGGGTCTGCCGAACGGCTGGGACGGCATTTTCGACCTTCAGATCCGTAAGTTGCAGTTCGCCTGGGGCATGCCCTTTCGACCAAGACAACTTGTGCCCCCATGAAATCCAGCGTTATGCCCCCTCCTGTGCCCCCAATTGCCCCCGGAACATGCCATACTTTCTCAGACCCCATTGCACGACCAAGCAGGCATAAGAGAGTGAAAAACAAGAAAAGCCGGAACGCATTGGAGCATTCCGGCCTTGAAGATGGTCCCGCCAGCAGCATCCCCAGCGGGGTCTGCTCAAGCCGGAGGATTTCATGCGCGTGGCCGAGGAGACCGGTTTGATTGGCCCGATCGGGGCCTGGGTGCTCGAAGCCGCCTGCCAGCAACTGGTCTGGTGGGCGGGTGAGCCGGGCCGGGCTAATTTGCGCCTGTCGGTCAACATCAGCTTGGTGCAATTCCTGCATGAAGGTTTTCTGTCCGAACTCGTCGGCCTGCTGGCTGACAACCCCTTCCAGCCCAGCCGACTGACGCTCGAATTCAGTGAAAAAATGCTCAATAACGACCCTGGCACTGTGGCCCACAAAATGGCCCAGGTGGCGGACCTTGGGGTGTGCATCGCCATGGACAACTTTGGGGCCGGCCTGTCACCCCTGACCCATCTCAGGCGTTTGCCCCTGCGACAGGTCAAGATAGACCGATCTCTGACTCAAAGCCTGTCTGACAGCGCCGCTGATTTGGTGCTGGTGAGCACCATCATCAGCCTGGCCACCAGGCTTGGGCTCGAAGTGGTGGCCGAGGGTGTCGAGACCCAGGTCAGTCGGGAGATTCTGCAAAACAACGGCTGCAGTACCTACCAGGGTTTTCTGTTCAGCCAGGCGCTGCCAGCTGAGGAGTTTGAGGCCAATTTGCTCGACCGCTGGGCTTGCGCCTAGCCCTACCAGTTCTCTAGATACAAGGGTCTCCCCTAGGCCCTCGTTGGTCGGATGGGACAATAATGCAGCAAGATCAGGCCAGATTTTTAAAAACCTTTACTCCAGGAATCAGCCATGCAAGTTCAGTTCAAGGTTAACGGCAAGTCTGCGGCCCTCGAGGTTCCGCCCAACACCCTGCTGGTGCAGGTGTTGCGTGAGCAGCTCAAACTCACAGGCACCCATGTGGGCTGCGACACCGCCCAATGCGGCGCCTGTACCGTCATCATGGACGGGCGATCCATCAAATCCTGCAATGTGCTGGCGGCGCAGGCGGATGGTTCTGAGATTACCACCATTGAAGGGCTGGCCGCTGCCGACGGCACCATGCACCCGATGCAGGCGGCCTTCAAGGCATGCCACGGGCTGCAGTGCGGTTTTTGCACCACCGGCATGGTGATGAGCGCAGTCGATCTGTGCAAGCACTACCCCAAGGCAAACGCGGACGACATTCGCGCCTTGCTGGAGGGTAATATCTGCCGCTGCACCGGCTATGAGAGTATCGTCAAATCCGTGCAGCAAGGCCAGGCGGCCATGGCTGCCCAATAAAGCACACACCATGTACCCATTCACCCTGGAGCGGCCCAGCACCCTGGCTGCCGCCACCCAACTCGCGGCCCATGGCGCCAAAGTACTGGCCGGCGGGCAAACCCTGCTGGCTGCCATGAAACTGCGCCTCTCCCAGCCCGGCCAACTGGCCGATCTGGCCGGCGTCAAGGAGCTCAGCGGCATTTGCCGAGATGGCAATGCCCTTGTGATTGGCGCCATGACGCGTCACATGGATGTCGCCAACCATGCCGACGTGAAAGCCCTGATACCCGGCCTGGCCGACTTGGCTGACCATATTGGCGACCGCCAGGTGCGTGCCATGGGCACCTTGGGCGGCTCGGTGGCCAACAACGACCCGGCCGCCTGCTACCCCAGCGCCCTGCTCGGGCTGGGCGCCACGGTGCACACCACCTCACGCAAAATTGCAGCTGACGACTTTTTCCTGGGCATGTTCAGCACCGCGCTGGCCGAGGGCGAACTGATCACCGCGGTCAGCTTCCCCATCCCCAAGCGGGCGGTTTATATGAAGTTTGTGCAGCCGGCCTCGCGCTTTGCGCTGGTGGGCGTGTTTGTGGCGCAAACCGATGCCGGTGTGCGGGTGGCAATTACCGGGGCCGGCCAGGGCGTGTTCCGCCACAGTGGCCTGGAAGCCGCCTTGAACAGCAGCTTCACCGTGGCCTCAGCCGCTGGCGTGGCGATTGACGCCTCCGAGCTCAATGCCGATATCCATGCCTCGGCCGCCTACCGGGCCAACCTGATCAGCGTGCAGACCCAGCGCGCCGTGGCTAAACTGCTCGGCTGACCGAGCGCGTCCTGCCAGGCCCCATGTTGTCCAACGCGGGGCTTTTTTTATGGGTACCTGAGATGTCCAATTTTTCCAGTATTGATGCCCTGGTGACCGCCCTTGAGGCGGCCGGCTACTATGCCGACCGCAGGCTGGCCACGGCTGTTTTTTTGGCGCTCAAGCTGCAGCGCCCGCTCTTGCTCGAAGGTGAGCCGGGCGTCGGCAAGACCGAACTGGCCAAGGCACTCGCCACGGTGCTGGGCCGACAGCTGCTGCGCCTGCAGTGCTACGACGGGCTGGAGCAGCGCGAAGCCTTGTACGAATGGAACTACGCCGCCCAGTTGCTGCACATGCGTGCCGCACAGGGCCGCGAGGCTGATGTGGCGCAGGTCGAGCGCGAGGTCTACCAGCCGCGCTACCTGATCAGCCGGCCCCTGCTGCAGGCGCTGCAAACCCCGGCGCCTGGCGCCGTGCTGCTGATTGACGAGGTGGACCGGGCTGACGAGCCCTTTGAGGCCTTTTTGCTGGAGTACCTGGGCGAGTACCAGGTCAGTATTCCCGAACTCGGCACGCTGCGGGCCCAGGTGAGCCCGGTGACCATACTCACCAGCAACCGCACCCGTGAGTTGAATGATGCGGTCAAGCGTCGCTGCCTCTACCACTGGCTTGATTACCCCGACCGGGACCGCGAGCTGGCCATTGTGCGGGCCCAGGTGCCGCAGGCCTCGGACGCCCTGTCGGCCCAGGTCACCCAGGTGGTGACACGCCTGCGCAGCCAGCCCTTTGCCAGCGCCTTCCAGCGCGCGCCCGGTATTGCCGAGAGCGTGGAGTGGGCCAAGGCCCTGATAGCCCTTGACACCCTGGTGCTGGACCCCGAGCTGATGTCAGATACAGCGGGCATTTTGTTCAAGCAACGCGAAGACGTGGCGGCCCTGACTAAGAACATGGCGCAGGACCTGCTGCTCCCCGAGCCTGACGCGCGGGGCTGAAACTCATGCAACTCGGCGACGCGCGAACCGGTAAGCTCGCCGACAACCTCGCGGCCTTTGGCCGCACCCTGCGCCGCGCCGGGGTGCGGGTTGACAGCTCGCGCATTGCACTGGCGTTTGATGCCGCGCTGGCGGTCGGTCTGGACGACCGGGCGGACTTGGCGGCTGCGATGGAGGCGGTGCTGGTCAGCCGCGAGCAGGACCGGGAGGTGTTTCGCGAGCTGTTCGAAGCCTTTTTTCGCAACCCCAACCTGGCGCATAAGCTGTTGGCACAACTGCTCCCAAGCGCCGAGGGCAAGGCCGAGCCCAGCAAGCGGCGCCCGCGGGTGCGCGAGGCCCTGACGCCTCAAAAGGCCTTTGGCCAGCAGGTCCAGCCCAAGCAGGAAGACCAGAAGGTCGACTTTGACGCCGCCATGACGGCCAGCGACCAGCAGCGCCTCAAGCACGCTGACTTCAATGCACTGTCGGCCGCCGAATACCGGCTGGTGGAGCGCCTGGCGCGTGATATCCGGCTGCCACTGCCCGAGTTTGACTCACGCCGCACCCGGCCGGGCGAGCGCGGCAGCCAGTTGCACTGGGCCGGTGTGATGCGTTCGGCAGTGCGCACCGGCGGCGAGCCCATGGCCTTGCCGCGGCGCCAGCGCTACCGCCAGCCGCTGCCGCTGCTGGTGTTGGTGGATGTGTCGGGCTCGATGGAGCGCTACTCACGGCTGTTGTTGGCTTTTCTACATGCCGCCACACGCCGCCACCCGCGCCGTGATGTGTTCGCCTTCGGCACACAGCTGACAGACCTGGCGCCGGCCTTTCGCCTGGCCGATACCGACGCCATGCTGGCCCAGGCCAGCGTGTTGATTGAAGATTTTGCTGGCGGCACCCAGCTGGGTGAGTCATTGACGACCCTGCGCCAGCAGCATGCCCGCCGTTTGGTGGGGCGGCGCACCCTGGTGCTGCTGATCACCGACGGCCTCGACACTGGTGAGCCCGCTCAACTGGCGCAGGAGCTGGGCTGGCTGCGCCGGCGCAGCCAGCGCTTGTTGTGGCTTAACCCGCTGCTGCGCTTTGAGGGCTATGCGCCACTGGCCCAGGGCGCGGCCGTGCTGCACACCCTGGCCCACGGCATGGTGGCGGTGCACAACCTCAGCCGGCTCGATGAGCTCGCGGCCAGCCTAGCCGCCCTGATGAAACGCTGAGACCCCGCTGCACGAAAATACAGCCGAATCCCGTCAGACAAGGACCCTACCCCCATGGACATGCAAGGCAGCCGCCAACTCGCCATCACCCAGCAACAGGCCTGGGATGCACTCAACAACCCCGAGGTACTCAAAACCTGCATCCCGGGTTGCGATCGGCTGGAGGCCACTGGCGAGAACCAGTACGCGATCGGTATGGCGGTCAAAATCGGGCCGGTGGCGGCCAAATTCACCGGCAAGATCGCGCTCAGCGACATCCAGGCGCCCGAGCGCTACACCATCTCGTTTGAGGGGCAGGGCGGGCCGGCCGGCTTTGGCAAGGGCAGGGCCGAGGTGCTGCTGGCGCCCAATGCCGAAGGCCATCTGCTGAGCTACACCGTGCAGGCCTCGGTGGGCGGCAAGGTGGCGCAACTGGGCCAGCGCCTGATCGACGGCGCCGCTAAATCCATGGCCGAAGATTTTTTCAAGCGTTTTGATGCCGAGATACAGCGCCAGTACCCCCAGACCTATGCTGAAAAGGTGGCTGTGGCAGCACCGGCTGCGGCGGCTGTGGCAGCTCCGAATGCGGTACCGGTCTGGGTCTGGGGGCTGCTTGCACTGGTCTTGGCCGCCGGTTCGTACGGCCTGTCCCGCTGAGCGGTCCGGGGTTTGCGGTAAAAAAAGGCGGCTATGGAAAACATCGATGTGATGGTCTTGCTCACCCTGCGCGACTGGCGACTGGCCGGGCAGCGGGCCCTGCTGGCCACGGTGGTGCGCACCTGGGGCTCCTCACCCCGGCCGGTTGGCTCCATCATGGCCCTGTGCCAGGACGGCTCGGTGGTCGGTTCGGTCTCGGGCGGCTGCATCGAAGACGACTTGATCTACCGCTTCACCCGGGCCTATGCCTCAGCCGACGCCGCTCCATCTGCCGGCGAACAAGACATTCCGAGCGGGCCGCCGCGCCTGGTCAAGTACGGCATCAGCGCCGACGAGGCCCACCGCTTTGGCCTGCCCTGCGGCGGCACCCTGGAACTGTTGCTGGAATTTGACCCCGATGCCGCCAGCCTGGCCGCACTGGTGCAGGCGCTCACCAGCGGGCAATTGATGTGCCGCACGGTGCAATTGGCCGACGGTGCAGTCAGTCTTCTCCCCAGTAACGTCCCGGTCGACCTGGTTCTGGACGCGCAAACCCTGGTCAACACCTTCGGCCCTGAATTTCGCATGCTGCTGATCGGCGCCGGGCAGCTCACCGAGTACCTGGCCACCATGGCCTTGTTCAGCGGCTTTGCGGTGACGGTTTGTGACCCGCGGGAAGAATACGCGCGCTCCTGGTCGGTAGCCGGCGTGGCACTGCTCAAAGACATGCCAGACGACATGGTGCAGGTCTTTGCGCCAGACCGGCGGACCTGTGTGGTGGCTTTGACACACGACCCCAAGCTCGATGACCTGGCCCTGCTTGAGGCCCTGCAGACCGAGGCCTTTTATGTTGGCGCCATTGGTTCGCGCCGTAACAATGAGGCGCGCCGACAACGCATGATCGAGCACTTCGAGCAAACCGAATCAGGCTTGGCCCGCCTGCGCGGCCCGATTGGCGTCTACATTGGCAGCAAAACCCCGCCCGAGATCGCAGTCAGCATCATGGCCGAGATTTTGGCGGTGAAGAACGGCGTGGCGCTGCCGCGCGACATGGATGTGGCGCATGCCAAAAACGATTTGGCCATCAGCGCCAACGACCCTGGCCTGCTGGTATGCGGTGTGCCAGGGCTGCCCGCTCGGCCCTGAGTCTGTGCAATACCTGTCTAGGGTTTCTCCCTAGACACAAAAGAGCTAAAAAACCTAACAATCGCTATGCAAGAAATTTCATAGGCAAGGCATTGCATAGGGCGTGCCGCTACCCCGAGGAGAGACGCATGCAGAAGGTGTTGCACATCAACCCAGACAAATGCACGGGCTGTTTGCAGTGCGAAATGGCCTGTTCGTTTGAAAACTATGGCACTTTTGCCACGGCCAAGTCGCGTATCAAGGTGTTTGATTTCCATCACACCGGTAAGAAGGTGCCCTACACTTGTACCCAGTGCGATGAGGCTTGGTGCCTGCACGCCTGTCCGGTCGAAGCGATCACAGTGGACAAGGCCACCGGCGCCAAGGTGGTCAATGACTCCACCTGTGTTGGCTGCAAGGTTTGCACCATCGCCTGCCCGTTTGGCACCATCAACTACGTGCAAGAAACCGGCAAGGTGCAAAAGTGCGACCTCTGCGGTGGCGAGCCAGCCTGTGCTGAGGCTTGCCCCACCGGCGCCATCACTTTCATTGACGCCAATTGGACCGGCCTGGGCAAGATGGCCCAGTGGGCGGACAAGCTCGGCAACCAACCCTCAGCGGTTTAAGGAGACACACCATGGCATGGGCAGGAAAAATTCTTCGTGTTGACTTGACAGCCGGCACTGTCAAGTCCGAGGCTCTCAATATGGACTGGGCACGCGCCTACCTGGGTTCGCGTGGGCTCGGTACCAAATACCTGGTCGAAGAGGTGGACGCCACCGTTGACCCGCTGTCGCCGGCCAACAAGATCATCTGGGCCACCGGCCCCTTGACCGGCACCATGGCTTCAACTGGCGGGCGCTACACCGTGATCACCAAGAGCCCGCTGACCGGCGCCATTGCCTGCTCCAATTCGGGCGGCTACTGGGGTGCCGAGTTCAAGATGGCCGGTTGGGACATGGTCATTTTCGAAGGCCGCAGCGCCACGCCGGTGTACCTGTATGTCAATGACGACCTGGCTGAACTGCGCGATGCAGCCCACCTGTGGGGCAAGAGCGTCTGGCAGACCGAGGAAATGCTCAAAAAGAGCCTGCAAGACCCGCTGACCCGCGTGTCTAGCATCGGCAAGGCCGGCGAAAACGGCGTGCTCTACGCGGCGGTGGTCAATGACCTGCACCGGGCGGCCGGCCGCTCGGGTGTGGGCACGGTCATGGGCAGCAAAAACCTCAAGGCAATTGCCGTGCGAGGCACCAAAGGCGTGGGCAATATCCACAACCCCAAGGCCTTCATGAAGGCGATTGCCGAGAAGAAAAAAATCCTCGCAGAAAACGGAGTTACCGGCCAGGGCCTGCCCGCCTATGGCACCCAGGTGCTGATGAACGTGATCAACGAAGTGGGTGCACTGCCCACGCGGAACCACCGCGACAACCAGTTTGAGGGTGCCAAGGATATTTCTGCCGAAGCCATGGCCACGCCGCGCAAGACCGACGGCAAAAAACAACTTGTTACCAACCAGGCCTGCTTTGGCTGCACCATCGCCTGCGGACGCATCAGCAAGATGGACGAAGGCCACTTCACCGTGGCCAACAAGCCGCAATACTGGGGCGCCTCTGGCGGGCTGGAGTATGAAGCCGCCTGGGCGCTGGGTGCCGCCAATGGCGTCAACGACCTGGAAACCCTGCAGTACGCCACCATGGTCTGCAATGAGGAAGGCATTGACCCCATCAGCTTTGGCACCACCGTTGGCGCCGTCATGGAGCTCTACGACATGGGTGTTTTGACCAAGGAGCAGGTCGGCATCGAGGCCAAGTTCGGTTCGGCCCAGGCACTGGCCTTTTTGGTGGAAGAAACCGTCAACAGCCGCGGCTTTGGGGTTGAAATCGGCCAGGGCTCCAAACGTTTGACCGCCAAATACGGCCACCCCGACCTGAGCATGTCGAGCAAGGGCTTGGAGTTCCCGGCCTATGACGGGCGCGCTATCCAGGGCATTGGCCTGGCCTATGCCACCTCCAACCGGGGCGGCTGCCACCTGCGCGGCTACACCATTGCCTCCGAAGTGCTGGGCATTCCGGTCAAGACCGATCCGCTGGCGCACGAGGGTAAACCAGAGTTGGTCAAGGCTTTCCAGGATGCCACGGCTGCGTTCGATTCCTCTGGCCTGTGCATCTTCACCACCTTTGCCTGGGGCTTGGCTGACTTGGCGCCGCAAATGGCGGCAGCCTGCGGCGAGCAGTACACCACCGAAGAGCTGGAGAAGATCGGCGAGCGGGTCTGGAACCTGGAGCGCGAGTTCAACAACCGCGCCGGCTTTACTGCCAAGGATGACAGCCTGCCCAAGCGCCTGCTCACAGAAGCCTGCAAGACCGGCCCGGCCACGGGCAAGGTCAATATGCTGGCCGAGATGATGCCCAAGTACTACGCGGTACGCGGCTGGGATAGCGAAGGCCGCCCCACCAAGGCCACGCGGGCCAGACTCGGTTTGTAAGGTCTGAGCTGCCTGCTCCGGCAATGAGCGGCTCTGCGGAGCCGCTTTTTTAATGATTGGAGACTGATCCCATGCACCACCTGATACTTGGCGCCGGCCCGGCTGGCGTGATTGCTGCTGAAACCATCCGCAAACACGCGCCGCTTGACGACATCACCGTGGTTGGCGATGAAGCCGAGCCGCCCTATTCGCGCATGGCCATTCCCTACCTGCTGATGGGCAATGTGGACGAATCAGGCACCTACTTGCGCAAAGACCCGCTTCATTTGGTCAATCTGCGGATCAAGCAGGTCAGCGCCAGCGCTCGCCGGGTGGACACGGTGGCCAAACGGGTCATGCTCGACAGCGGACAGGCGTTGGATTTCGACACGCTGCTGATCGCCACCGGCTCGCGCCCGATGCGACCGCCCATTGCGGGCATCGATTCGCCTGGCGTGCACGCCTGCTGGACCCTGGCCGACGCGCGCGCCATCATGGACCTGGCCAAGCCGGGCGCCCGGGTGCTGCAACTTGGCGCCGGTTTCATTGGCTGCATCATCATGGAGGCGCTGGCGGCGCGCGGTGTGGTGTTGAGCGTGGTGGAAATGGGCGACCGTATGGTGCCGCGCATGATGGGCCCCACGGCGGGCGGCATGATTCGCGATTGGTGTCAAACCAAGGGGGTGCAGGTGTTCACCGGTACCCGAGTCGAGGCGATCGAGGCCGGCCCACCGCTGACCGCGCGCTTGTCTAATGGCAACCAGTTAAATGCTGACCTGGTCATCAGCGCAGCGGGTGTCAAACCGGCCATCGAGTTTCTGGCTGATTCGGGCATCAGCTGCCTGCTCGGCGTGCTGACCGACGAGCACCTGCAAACCAATGTGTTGGGCGTTTTTGCTGCTGGCGACTGTGCCGAGGCCTTTGACAAGGTCAGCGGCAAGACCATCGTCAGCGCCATTCAGCCCAACGCGGCTGAGCAGGCCCGGGTGGCGGCTCTGAACATGGTGGCCCATGCCCGAGGGCAAGCCGTAGCGAGTGAGCTCAAGGGGGTGACGCAGATCAATGTGCTTGACACGCTGGGGCTGGTCTCCACCAGCTTCGGAGCCTGGCAGGGGCTGCCCGGTGGCCAGCAGGTGGAGCTCACTGATGTTCCGGCCGGCCGCCACCTGAGCCTGCAGTTCAAAGACGATGTGCTGGTGGGCTGTAACTCGGTCGGTTGGACCGCGCATGTGGGCGTGATGCGTGGGCTGGTTGAAGGCCAGGTGAATCTCGGCGTCTGGAAGGACGCGCTGCTCAAAGACCCAACCCAGCTGATGCCCGCCTACCTGGCCTGCGCCCAGGCACAAAGCGCCTGGGCGGGTGCACAGGATGCGCGCCGGCGCTGACACAACAGGCGCGCTGATGCAGATCACCTTCAAGTTGTTCGCTTCTCTGTCCGACTACCTGCCGCCCGAGGCCCGTTACACCAACATCGTGCAGCTGGAGGTGGCGGCTGAGGCCACCATCAGTCAGATCATCGAGCCCTTTGGTCTGCCGCCCAAGATGGTGCATCTGGTGTTGATCAACGGCAGCTACATCGAGCCCGACAAACGCCTGACCCAGACCTTGGTCGAGGGCGATGTGCTGGCGATCTGGCCGCCGATTGCCGGGGGCTGATAGCCTGAGTGGCGCTGCTCGCCATGCAGTCTTTTTATGCCGAGCGCTTTGAGCGGGACATGGCTTGCACCGAGGCCGAGTGGCTGGGCTGGCTGCCGGGTGCGATGGGTGAGCATTTCTGGAAGCTACAAACCCACTCGGCTGGCGTGCGTATCGGCGAGGGCGCGCTAGGGCTGACCTGGCAGGTGGCTGAACCCCGTGTGGTTGCTCTGGTGCGCATGCCCCGCCTGTTGGTGAGCTTTCGCTTCGCCGGCTTGGACGAAGCCCAGCGTTATGCTTTTATGAAGCGCTTTGACCTGTACATGCATCGCGGCGGCGGCTGAGCCCGGGTCTCGCCGCTGGGCTAGTTATCTTTGGAGGCTCAAGGCATGAAAAAAGTGGCGGTCTTGATGCCGGCGATGGTCAGCAGCAGGGAGCCCAGCAGGTGCAGTGCAGCGGTGGCGAACGCCAGGGCGTAGCGCTGCTGCATCAGCATGGCCACCACTTCGGCGGAAAAGCTCGAAAACGTGGTGAGTGCGCCAAGAAAGCCGGTCACCAGGGCCAGTCGCCA
>SXGQ01608813.1_pt1 | contig 15847 bp, 13 predicted proteins | sample 3178371 | NCBI WGS metagenome assembly SXGQ01 (sample SAMN11356859, study PRJNA531348) | freshwater metagenome | isolation source: freshwater sample F1-20 | place: China: Fuxian Lake, Yuxi | collected 2017-12-25
ATCAGAGATTGTCTAAAAGTAACCCCGTCCAGTTTGACAATATTTGTGTATCTAGATGTCCTTTTCTTTTTAATAACTATACTGACATTTTCAATAAGGTAAAAAAGGATGAAATCGATTTAAATGTTCTTTTCCAGTTACTTCACATTCTTAAGCAAATTGAGGATGGAAAGCTAGACCAGCATACTGGTTCATACGAAGTAGGTAAATTGCTGAAATCTATTTACATTGACAGTGCTATGAAAAAAGCCGACAATATAAATAAGGCACACGACCATTCGCATGGAAACGGAAATAAAGACCATGCGAAGCCGCCGGTTGTGAAAAAGATTTCATGGTCCGAATTTAAAGCAAATAATCCATCGCAAAATACCACACCGTCATCATCTTCTTCATCTTCCGTATAGCGATTTCAATATCTTGCATTCCGCAATATTAATTATATTTTCTAAAATTGAAATAATTAATATTGCACTATAAATACATAAACATTTCCTTCTATAGCATCATATCATAACCCATCATCATAATAATAATGTCTAAACGCTCAAAAATAAACGCACCCAGTTCTACAACCCTCGTTATTGTAGAGTCGCCTGCAAAATGTAGCAAAATAGAGTCATATCTCGGTCCTGGGTATAAATGTATCGCAACCTTCGGGCACTTCCGCACACTAGACGGCTTAAAATCAATTCATATGGACAACTTCACTCTCAAATTTTCATCTATGGAGGAAAAATCAAAACAGATTTCCCGTATTAAAAGCGAAATAGAATTGTGTATGGGTAATGTAATTATTGCGACGGATGATGACCGCGAGGGTGAGGCGATTGGGTGGCATGTTTGCGACATGTTCAAGTTGCCGGTTGAGACGACACCCCGGATTATTTTCCATGAAATTACAAAGACGGCGATTGACCGCGCGGTGAGTACACCAGGAACTTTGAACATGAACATGGTATATGCCCAGTTTGCCAGGCAAATATTGGATTTATTAGTCGGATATCATATTTCCCCGCAGCTATGGACGCATATTGCATCCAGTGTTAAAAATAGTTTATCCGCTGGACGGTGTCAGACACCAGCACTACGATTGGTATTCGACAACCAAAAAGATATCGACTCGTCGCCGGGAAAAATGGTATATAATACTGTGGGGTATTTTACAAAACTGAATTTGCCTTTTAATCTTAGCCGTCAGTACGAACTCCCTAAGGATGTGGAGGAATTTTTGGAAGAAAGTGTAAATCATGACCACGTGTTTACATTGTCGCCGCCGAAAAAGGTGTCGAAAGCGCCGCCATCTCCTTTTACGACGAGTGCATTACAACAGAAAGCGAGTAGTGAACATAATTATTCTCCGTCGGAGACGATGTCAATCTGTCAGAAACTATACGAAGGTTCGTTTATTACGTATATGAGAACAGATTCGCGAACATATAGCCCGGAATTTATTGAGAATGCCAAGAGGTATATATCCGAAAAATGGAGCGACAAGTATATCAATCCGGATATACAGTATCTTGCTCTAGGGTTTGGTTCGGGTGGTGGTGGTGGCGACAGTTCGACTACAACAAAACAAGGTAAAACGGGAAAGGCGAATAAAGGGTCGGGGTCGGGGTCGGGGTCGGGTGACAAAGGCGTTAAAGCCCAGGAAGCACATGAAGCAATTCGCCCAACAAATATATCTACACTGAAAATTCCGGATACATTTACATCGCGGGAACAAAAATTATACAAGCTCATATGGACGAATGCAGTTGAAAGCTGTATGTCGCACGCAACAGGTGTTACAATAACTGCCCATTTAACTGCCCCAAAAGGCAACGAATATAAATATACAACCGAGTTAATCGAGTTCCCTGGGTGGAAAGCGGTGGATGGTTATGACAAAGAAAACCCAAACTACAACTATTTACAAAATATTAAAAAAAATTGTACTATTCCTTATAATAAAATTAAAGCTACCGTTACAATGAATGAACTCAAATCGCATTATACGGAGGCAGGTCTTATTAAATTACTAGAGGAGAAGGGTATTGGTCGTCCATCAACATTTTCATCCCTTATCGAAAAAATACAAAAAAGAGGATACGTGGAAAAGGGTGACGTAGTTGGTAAAAAAGTGAAATGTACGGATTTCGAGCTTCTACCCGACGAGTTACTTGAAATGCCGACAGAGCGAGAGTTTGGCAATGAACGAAATAAACTAGTAGTACAGCCTTTGGGTGTTATTGTCATGGAATTTATAATCCAGCATTTTGAACCTTTATTTGAATATAATTTTACGAAAAAAATGGAAGATGATTTAGACAAAGTGGCAAAGGGTGATATGTTATATACGGAAACATGCCGGTTTTGTTTGGATAATGTCAAGCAACTAACTACTGCATTAAAAGATAAGAATATACAAAAAGACACTGTTGCAATTGATGAAAGTCATGTATATATGGTGGGAAGTAAGGGTCCGGTAATTAAACATACAACGCTTGACGAAGCTGGTAAAAAAAAGATAGAATATAAAAGTGTTAAGAAGGATATAGATGTAGCAAAACTGAAAAGGGGAGAATATGAATTAGGGGATGTAGTAGATGAAAAGGGGAATATTGACATGGGGGGAATCAAGCTTGGTATATATGAAGGCGAACAAATTATATTAAAAAGAGGTAAATATGGATTATATTTTGTATGGGGCGAACAGAAGAAGTCTTTATCGGGGGTCTTTCCAAAGAGTAAAAACCCGAGTACGATTATGTACCACGATATTGTTAAAATTATTGATTCATCACAATGTGGATGCGTGAATAGTGCTGTTGGTGGTGGTGGAGATGTTGGTGGTACAAATGAAACTATAGGAAATAAAATAGCAGTAAAAGGAATGGTTAGAGTGTTAACAGATGAAATAAGTATAAGGAATGGAAAATATGGAGACTATATATTTTATAAAACGTCGTTGATGAAAAATCCGACATTTTTAAAAATTAAGGGATTTACAGAAGATTATAAAATGTGCCCTGTTGCAAATATTATAGAATGGATAAATAAAAATTATAAATTATAAATTATAAATAATATTGTTCTTTATTATATATAATATCATCATATATAAATATGGGTTTTTTTTCTCCACTTACAAATTTAATTACACCATTTACAACCCGAGCCGAACAGGTAAGTAATGAAAAACTAGAAAATCAAATACATGAGTTACAAAATGAAGTGACAACTATTATTACGACGTTATCAGAAAAATCACAAAAAATAAAAGAGTTACAAGAAAAATTAGTGTCAAGTTCAAAGTCAAGCCCAGAGCCAGAGTCAGAGCCAGAGTCAGGTTCATCTGATGAAAGTGGAGGATTTTTTTCAACTATATTTGGTTCAAGTAAAAAGAAAAAAGATGACACACCAGATAATACACAAGATGCTACACAACCCGTTGATGAATTACCAGCAAAATCAACTGAATCTGGTTCACCTGGTTCACCTGTAGAACCTGTAGAACCTCCACAATCCAACGAATCAATAGCACCTCTAGGTGACTCATCAACGGCACCTCTAGGTGACTCATCAACAGCGCCATCTGCATTTGAAACACCTGCATCAACAGGATTAGATTCAGCTGTGTCAAATGCATCAACCGCAGTTGGTTCATCTCCGTCACTTGTAGAACCTCAATCGGATGCATCAACCGCATCACCTGCGCCATCTGCATTTGAAGCACCTGCGTCACCAGTATCGCTACCTGCATCAACCGGATTAGATTCAGCTGCGTCAAATGCATCAACAGCATTTGGTTCATCTTCGTCAGTTGTAGAACCTCCGTCTGATGCATTAGAGTCAACTACAAACTTATCAGATTTATCAACCGATATAAAGTTACCTGCACCACTTTCACCAGCTTCACCAGCTGTGTCAGCTGCCAATAAAGATTTAACAGATTCGAGTGTGAATGGAGGAAAAAAAATAAAAAAATCAAGAAAACCCAAACAAACCAAACATAGAAAATATAAAAAATCAAAAAGAGTAACAAGAAAGAAAAATATTAAACAGTTTGATAATAGTGCACAAACACAAGGACAAGGACAAGGACAAGCACAAACACAAGGACAGGCGCAAACACAAGTCTAATTAATCACTTTTTACATAAAATAATTTTGTATTACCAAGAGTTTTACAAAATTATTACAAATATTACAGTACTCTTACATCCTATACTGTGCAGGAACACGCAGTTTCAATTCACGCGCGATTTCATCCCGATAACAATCAAATTGTAACGTGAAACTAAAATCATTATTACTAAAATTAACCAAGTTTCCGTTATGATAACGAAATTTGAATTTTAATTTTGATACTCTTTCAAGGGGTGGATAAAAATGTGAGAAGTTTTGAAGCAGTGAGTTTCTGGAATCGAAAAACTGAGAAACAGGCACACCTAAAATCGGTATTTTTGCAAAAGATGAATTCACTTTCCCGCCATAAGTATTATTAGTAGTTGAATTTACTCTTCTTGGATAAGGTTGAAGCTCGTCCATTTGGTTATACTCGAACATGTCCATATAAAAAACATTATCTCCTAAAGTGTTTATGACATTTGGAGGAACTACGTAATATCCACCTCCCGGTAACCAGTTATAAAAAATATCATATGTTGCATTTTTATATTCGTTATTGAGAGGTACAGTAGCCGGTGTTTGCATGGCGACATATGGTTCTTTATTAAACCCTAAAAAATATGGAAGACCCCATTTCGTATTTCTACAGTAACTAATTTCATTCGGGGGGCTAACTTGACAATTTACATATTGACTATTTCCGGCGTCGTTATATTCTTCTATTTTATCACACAAAAGCGTAAACTGGTGTTGTTTGTTACCGAACAATAATTTTTGACTCACTTCGTTATATACAACTACAAAATTGCTATATCCGGAAACAACTAAATTTGAAACTGCTTTATTCATAAGGTTTGTGAGTTCGTTCGCCATTTGTACGGGAGAGTATAACCCTTGTTCGATTGTAATTTGCAAAAAATACGTATTCTCGGAGATAGTAACACTAAACGACATCTTTGTATTTTGTTTTATGGTAGTAAACACGTCATTAATTGACGGAAAGTTTGACTCAATGAGTCGTATAGACTGCACATTTGTCAAGGACTGTGGCAGAGTAATTTCGAAAAAAGCCGAATTAGGATATGCGCAAACGTCCCTATCCTCGGAATGAATCGTTACTAGCTTTCTATCCAAACAATACGTCTGCTCACGTGGTATTAGAGGGTGTTCAGTAAATGTGTTTCTGTTTAGTCCATTCATTTATATAGTAAAATATATTGTTATATATAATATAACATATAGAAATTATTTTATATTAGATTTTATTTGTTATATATTAGATTTTATTTGTTATATATTATATTTTATTTGTTATATACCATATAATTATTAATTCTAGTAAAAAAAATAATAATATATTTTATAGTATACTCTATCCATAATTTATAAAATGCAAAATAATGGTCCTACAGCAAATTTTTCACCGATTGACAAAGTTAATTATAGATTTAAGACGATTTATTATTTAATTAATATTTGTATTCTTTTAGCATTTGTTGGAATTATTATTAAGATGATATTTACATCTCTCAGTATGGGCGACGACCAAGGTCCGGCTTTTGCAACATTCGTTGGCTATATTTTTACAAGTGTTGCTCTTTTTGGTCTTTTACTTGCCGTTATTTCCTACTATTTTAAAGTTCAAAATTCCCCATCCTGTTCTAGTTTATATCCTAGTTTTTTCCAAATATTTGCTTTATTTATTATATTGTTCGTTATTATTCGCCAGTCTATTTCATTTTCTAAAATGATTAATACATATCAAGTAGACCCCGAATATTACAAATTTTCCAACTACTCGGGTATTCTCATTTTCTTTCAGTTAGCTCTTATCTATAGTTACTTACAAGGAAACTTAAACTGCATTAGTCCTACAGCAGGCACTCTAAGTAAGCCGTCTATAGGGACATTATATTTGAGTATCGTATTATTTATTCTTAATATTTTAACCGTCGGTATCATGGAAGTAATTTTGCGGCTTTTTTCAACCTGTTTTTAAAGAAACGCGAAAGTTTTGAGTTTTGATATTTGATATATTATATATTATTTAACGAATTAACTCAAATCTCACGCTTCTCATGCACCTCTTTCATTTTATATAGAACATCTCGCACAGATTCTTTGACGCCTTTCACGTTATAAAGCGAATCAAGTCGCGACGTATCCAGAAAATTATTCGACCTTTCACTCGCCAATATTTGTCGCTGTTCTTCTATACTGAAATTATTCCACGTAAAGTCTTTATCCACAATTTCCCTATACATTTCCAATATCTCATTGTGACTTATTAATCCAGGGTTCGTCAGGTTCACCGTTCCTGTCACCTTTTTTTCGCACATGTCTATCATAACTGGCAATAACTCGGGAAGAACCGTCATCGAATTGCTTATCGAACATATTTTATTATATGACGTAATTTTCGTTATGAAATTTCGACCGTTAACTTCGTCGGTAATCGGCATGCGAATCCGCACATTTAAAACATTGTCGAACATTTTCATAATCATATCCGTATACCCTTTTACAATAGAATACGACGACCCAAAAAAATTCGGTTTAGAACATTCCGCAAAACCACCCCGTTCTTCTTCATACGGATGTTCATCGCCATCATACGTGAATATACATCCCGTTCCCAAATACGCATAATGTACTCCATATTTATTACTAATAATAGCAATCACTGTCGGAGAATACAGGTTATCTCTAACATTTTCACGTAGTTTCCCCTTCTGTTCTAGGTAATCTATTGTAGTATATTTCACTTCATCTATTGTTCCGTGTGTTCTTCCTATTGTAGAAATTATATTTGTAGGGTTGACTTGTTTTATTTCTTCTTCGAGGTCACTGCTATTCTCGGCTCTCATATTACCTACTATAACGGTGTGTCCTCCGCTCACTAGCAAATCATGTACCTTTTGTCCAATCCACCCATTTGCACCATACAATAAAACCTTCATCGCCGTTCTATTGTATAGTTTATAATTTTGTTTTTAATTTGTATTTTCTCTTATCTAGTTATTTCGTATTGTACATTCTAATAAGGTTGTCAATCCCTTCCTCAAAATTTTCAGTTATTTCCCACCCAAGTTTCTTAATTTTTTCATTACTTATATAGTATCGTTTGTCGTTGAATGGACGGTCAATAATATACTCAATGTGTTCCTCGTAGTTGTCTGTCTTTTTTATTTTCTTAATCAACATCTCGGCAACATATTTTACCGTATATTCTTCATTATCGTCTGAACCTATATTATAAATTTCCCCAATACGACCTTTTTCAAGTATTATATCAAACGCCTTTACTACATCCGCCACATGGATAAAAGCACGCACATTAGAACCATCTCCCTGTATTGTTACCTTTTTATCTTCGCATAAAAGCTTTATAAACTTCGGTATTATTTTTTCAGGATACTGATTCGGTCCATACACATTATTACCTCTTGTAATGATAATAGGCATATTAAAAGAGTAATAATAAGATTGCGCAATAAGTTCTGCGCTTGCTTTTGTTGCTGCGTACGGATTTGTAGGACATAATATACTTTCTTCCGTTTTTTTACTTTCGTTTTGTTCTATCATTGACTCGCCGTATACTTCATCCGTAGAAACATGTATGAATTTTTTAATTTTGCCATATTTTCTAACCGCTTCTAATAGATTGTGTGTCCCTACAATATTGTCTTTCGTATACTGAAGAGCATCTTCGAATGAATTTTGAACATGGCTTTGTGCTGCAAAATGTATAATATAATCTATGTTATAGCTCGTAATAATGTGGTATACTAGGTCATACGAACACAAGTTCCCCTTAATTAGTCTGTAACGTTCTGAGTTTCTAATATCTTCGTCTATATTCGTTTCGGAAGCACAATAATACATTGCATCTATGTTTATGATATTAAAATCATTATATTTATTAAAAATATAATTTATGTAATTCGAACCAATGAAACCACAACCCCCCGTTATTAGCAAATTTCTCATTTACTATTTTTTAATATAATAAATAATAGTTTATTACTTATTATATACTAATTCATATTATACTAATTCATAGTATACTAATTCATATTATATTAATTCATATTATACTAATTCATATTACAAAACAGATAAAAATTTATAAGTTATACCGTAAGATGTATTATCTTCCCATAACCCTGATATTTTTAGAATAACGTCTATATTTTTTCTCTTCTCATTTGAATCAGAAAATAATTTCAGTACTCCTGTATTCACTTGTGCTTCTAAATTATGTGCTGGCGCTTTATCCGATAAGTATTTTTTTAAAATGACGTCTTCTATGTTTTTTATATTATTTATAGTTTCGGTATTTTTATCGATATTATAGTATATAATATTTTTATTGTACTGCTTATCTATGCAGTCTATATTTATTTTTAGTAAAATATTTATACCATTAAATATAATATTGGGTGTAGAATATAATATTCTTATAAATCGGCTTTCATTTATAATTGTATTCTGTATTGGTTCGTTAAAATATATATAATTTGCATTGAAATTTTCCGGTTTTGTGTCAATAAGTTTCATTTTATAAATTACACGATTTTTAATTTGTAATAGTATTTACTCTAGTGTAATTCTCACTATATATTTAAGTATTTCTGAGTATTGTATTTTAATAAAATACAATTTACCTGAAATACAATTTAAATCTAAAATCTACAATTAAAATAATATTCATTAGTATTACATATTACACATTACACATTACATATTACATATCCATAATAGTTAAAATGATGAAATTTCTCGAAACACATTTTGATGATTATATTTCTTCTAATGCGAAATGTTCGCTTCATCCGAAATTGAACAAGTTGTATGACACTTTCCCTTCGAAAGTCGAAAATTTGAAAAATATTATTTTTTATGGTCCAAAGGGTATTGGAAAATATACACAAGCATTATCCTGTATAAAAAAATACAGTGCAAGCGAATTAAAGTACGAGAAACGTCTTACTATAAACTCGAACAAGGATAATTTTATAATAAAAATGAGCGATATACATTTTGAAGTAGACATGTCATTACTAGGGTGCAATTCTAAAATCCTGTGGAATGATATCTACAATCAGATAAACGATGTTGTATCTACGAGGGCGAATACACATGGTATAATATTGTGCAAATATTTCCACAAAATACATAGTGAGTTGTTGGATATATTTTATAGTTATATGCAGTCTCAGTATTTGAACAAAATTAAACTTATTTTTATAATTATAACCGAGAATATAAGTTTTATACCGGATAATATAATCAACAATTCTCAAATCATAAGCATCCCTCGTCCTAAGATTTCAAATTATAATAAATGTTTTTCTGTAAAAAACGCAATAAACGGACAGTTAAAAGGTACAAATATTCAGAATATATCTAATATAAAAAATGTAATAACGCATATAACATTGTTAACGGATCCGCACGAATGTATTTGTAATGCAATCATAGAAAATATAAAGAATCCTGATAAAATAGATTTTTTAGCATTTCGTGATATTTTATACGACATATTAATATATGAGCTGGAAATAAACGAGTGTATATGGTATATATTGAAAGAACTAATACATCTCAACTTAATAAGCGAAGATAATATTTCTGATATTCTATTAAAAACTAATATATTTTTACAATATTACAATAATAATTATAGACCAATTTATCACTTAGAAAATTACATGTATAATCTAATAACAATAGTTAATGGATATAAAAAGAGTGAAAGCAGCTCGTGAATTATTAAATCTAAAATATAATTATACATTGGATGAACTAAAAAAGAATTACAGATTGTTAGCGCTTAAGCATCATCCAGATAAAAATGAGAATAGCGAAGAATCGTGTGAATTTTTCAAGAAGATAAATAGTGAATATTTATATTTATTGAATTTCGACATTTCTCACGAATCTCATGCATCTCATATGTTTAATGGGAGAGATACTCATGAAGCGGGATGCGACGACGCAGGTTCAGATAGTTATATGTCAATCTTTCGCACTTTTATTCAATCCTTGTTGCAAAAGATGACAGTTATTTCTAAGGAGAATACATCTTTAACGATAAGTACATTAATACGAATCATCGTAGAAGACTGTCAAGAGTTGTCTATAAAAATGTTTGACGATTTAGACAAGGAATCAGCGTATAATATATACGAGATTATAACGACATATCATAAAGCTTTCCATATAAGTGTAGAGAAGTTGGCTTTGTTCGAGAAAATTATGAGAAATAAAATGGCGCTCGATAATCTCGTCGTAATTTCTGTATCTCTTGACGACTTGATGGGAGACAACAACATATACGTATTAGAACACGAAGACAAGACATTTTATGTGCCTCTGTGGCATACGGAGTTGTACTATAATTTGGGTAAAACGGATAATACGTCGGTTGACCTAATTGTTCGCTGCATTCCTGTAACGCCGTCGCATATCTATATCGACACCAATAACGATATTTATATCGACATTCGCATGAAGATTGCGGACTTATTAGAGAAACAGTGTATTGAATTTGAGGTAGGTGGTAAAAATTTCAGAATAAGTGCTGAAGCACTATATATAAAAAATAATCAGACATATGTATTACGTGATGCAGGAATACCGACCATAAATGCAAAAAATATGTATGATATGTCGGATAAATCGTGCATTGTTGTTAATATAGAATTGTGTTGATGGTTTTGCTCTTTCAGGTCGATTTCATTATATAATATACGATATGTATGGTATATAATAAACCTCTTATGCAATTAGTAGTAGTGTAGATATTTTTCGAAAATAATTTTAAGTAATACGAAGAACCACATATAGGATAAGTTATTCTTTGCAAGAAAAAAATAGACTAAATATTCTTTCATGAAATCAAAAAATAATATTAACCATCTCGAATTCAGTGTATATATATATATCCCTATTCCTATCATTCTGTATAATAAAAAATACAAGAAAATGTTGTTCAATCTGAAAACAAAATATGCAAGAATGTAAGATAGAGTATCAAAACATTTATCAACTATATTATAATACAATGTATCATAATTTTTTATACCTTGTTTATAATTATTTATCTTTGATTCTATTAATAAATGATAATAACATTTAGCTTCGCTTAATTCTGGTTTATAGAAGTAGTAATATAATCTAGGTAAGTTATCAACACCATCTAATATATATAGTAATACTGCTAATATGATTAAAAAATACTTATTACAAAATTTATTACCATTTTTCATAAGTGAATATAAAATAAAAAATGATATAATAGTAAATAATACTCTAATAATCATACCATAGTTATAAACCTTTTTACAAGAATCCATACTATACAATATAATAATAAGTTATTATTTTCTCATAAATATCATATTTTCGAGTTCTGAATTTCGATTTATGGAGCAATGAATTTCCGCATTTCTCACCATATCTATAACATCTCATGTTTTTAAGAGAGTCATTAATCTAGAAACTACTTTCCCCATTTTGGGACATCATTGGGAAAACCTTCCGCGCATCCGCGCCTTATTTCCAAAACATCCCCCAAAATTACCTATCCCCATTTCCACGAAACTACTTTTCCCGTTTTGGGACATCATTGGGAAAACCTTCCGCGCCTTATTTCCAAAACATCCCTCAAAAGTACCTATCCCCATTTCCACGAAACTACTTTCCCCGTTTCGGACCCATCTTTGCAAAATATTTGCGAACTTTTTGCGAACTTTGTTGGCAGACCTTAATGCTCTTGTTTATATTATATGTTTTTAAGAAAATTACAGCATAAAGGTAACCCCGCGGAAAATGGGAGGGCGGACGCCGAAGAAGTGATGATGATTGTTTTTTTCAAATCTAAAGCTGGATTTTCAGAATTGGACATTTATAAATGTCCATTTTTGAAAACCGGGGGTAGAAATATAAAAAATTCATTGATTTCATCACTCAGAGCATAATGCTCTAAATCGTGTTTTTAAGTTGTAAATTTTGTTACCATAATTTTTTAACATTTTTATATATTATATGAAAAGTATTTAGGCATTTTTTTTGTTAGTCTATATATATGGAAATGACTACACAAATAAATGCCGAAAAATGCCACGTTTTTGTCTGTGAAAAATGTGACTTTAAATGCTGCAAAGAGTCCAACTATAAATTACACATTGACACCATCAAGCATAAAAGACTACACGAGACTACAAAAAAAATGCCAAACATAGATAAGCAAAAATTTAACTGCATATGTGGTAACAGATATAACCACCACTCGAGTCTAGCAAAGCATAAGCGAACATGTATCGTCGTCAATACATCCGTGTCTTCTCCCCTAGAAGAAAATAAGGTAATAAATGTATCTATAGAAGATGTTGTATGCAGTGACAATAAAGATACTATAACAAAAAGTATGTTCATGGAACTGATAAATGATAACAAAGAGATGATAAAAATAATTAAAGAACAACAAGAACAGATTAAAAAACAGCAAGAACAAATAATTACTATTATACCCAAAATAGGTAACACCACAAATAATACGACAAATAATAATAATAATACAACTAACAACTTTAATCTCAATGTGTTTTTAAATGAACAGTGCAAAGATGCACTAAACATATCTGACTTTATTGATTCTCTCAAAATAACCCTTGAGGATTTACTTTTTTCAAAGACAAACGGTATATCGCGTGGGATAACGGATATTATGATAAAAGGACTCAAAGAGCTCGACATTTACAAGCGACCGATTCATTGTACAGATATAAAACGGGACATCATGTATATAAAAGATGAAGACAAGTGGTGCAAAGATGAGAATCATGTGATTATGAAAGACACAATCGTCAAAATTGCGGACAAGGAACGAACGGCGTTACAACAGTGGGCGTTCGATAACCCCGACTGGATGGAAACCGAAAGAAAACAACTGGATTACTTAACAATGGTGCGCTCTATATGCGAACCTATCGAAAACTATGACAACTATGAGAAGAAAATATTAAAAAACATTGGGAAAGAAATTTTAGTAGACAAAAAAATAAAGTAATATTAGTATATATACAAGTACAATACCTTTGTAATCATGAGAAAAACATACAAAATCAAAACAAAAAACAAAAGTAAAAGTAAAAGTAAAACCAAAAACAAAACCAAAAACAAAACAACCACAAACAGTCATAAAATAAATAAAACTATCCGAAGACAGGTTAATATAAGTAATAAAAATAATAAAAAAATACTAACAGGAGGTTCGCTTATCGGACAGGGCAATTTTGGATGCGTTTTTAGACCCGAATTAACGGCATCTCATAATTCTATAAGTAACGGAAATACAGTTTCAAAAGTTGTTCTAAAAAATAATGCATTTAGTGAATATAGACACGAATATAAGATTCTTAAAAAGATGAGAGATATAGACCCGAAAGGGTCATTCCATAGTTTATTAATAGATGCGTTTGAACTGGAAAATAAACACGTACCTCCCGATTTTACGCGATGTTCCTTAACAAAACCGACATATACTGTAGACGAATTCTTTGTATTTAATATTGCATTTGTAGGGAACCACGATTTGACATACTATTTGAAAAATGTGTTTAGCAGTAACAAATCCGACAAAACAATACCTGAACCAGCCGTTTTATTTAGCGTTCTTACAAATATTATTGTCGGTATTAAAAAAATGATTGGTGCAAATATATTACATAAAACGCTTGATACCGACTCTGTATTTCTCAAGGATCCTATTTCATTAGATAACCCGTTTTGTGCAAAAGTTATAGACTATGGTGACGGAGAGCTGCGAAAATATAAAGGATATAATGATAAAAATCAGGATTATATTCATTTTTTTAAAAGTATTATAACAGTTCTGTCAAGTATATTGGGAGGGCAGCAAACGCAACCGCGACAAAACAATCAGGCAAATATTAAAATTATATCGGATTTAATACAAGGTTTTAAAACCCTATTAGGTATGGTAGAGAAAAATAATGTTTCGTATAATGAAGTTGTCAAAAATTATATCATGTTACTAGAGAAAACATTCGGTAAAAAATATTCCGATTATGCAAAGCGTCATTATAAGTTATGATAATTTTGTATATTTTACTTTTACTTTTTTACTTTTACTTTTACTTTTTACATGTTTCAGCTAAAAAAACATGTAAAAAAATATGGTACCTGCATACGAAATGAGTTAGTTATTTCATGAGTTGACACAATATAATACTACACTATGGCTTACCTGTGTATAGCAGTAAACGTTCCTTGCATTACTATGTGTTATCCTTCACAGTAACTGTCATCGCTTTGTTTTTGTTCTTTACTTCTTGACAACCTTCTTTACAATCTTCTTTGCACCACCTCCAGTGCTTGAATCGTCGGCAGCGGCAGCGGCAACAGGTGTGGGCACAGGAGCAGGAGCGGGTGCAGGAGCAGGAGCAGCAGAAGGCGTGTTGTCATCATCCTGTTCGACTTCGTGTTCATCTTCCTCGTTGTCGGAATCCTCGGCATGGGTAGCAGGAACGTCGTCATCGCTCACAGTATCGAGTTCTTGTGTCTCTACAATCTTCCTATCATCGCCGGACAATTGAATGTGACACTTGCCGCGAAGAGTAGTCTTGGGTTTGACGACAGCTTGAAACAGCTTCCAGGTAACGCCGAACTTACCACCGGCGAACCAGACACCTCCGCACTGGAGAACGACGGCGACATGAGAACCCTTTGCAATGAGGTCGACAGGCGTAATGTGCTCATTCGAAGCATCGGGGAAGATTTTGCGAGACTGAGGGTCAAAGAGCTCGACATTCCATACACCTTCCCAGATAGGCATCTTGACACCGAGGGTGGGGTTCTTGTTGTGGTCGGGCTCTCCGTTTTCACCCTTGGCAAACTTGAGAATAGGAGTCCAGAACATCTCGATGTGTTCCTTGGTCATGGTCGACTTTCCGAACCATTCCTTTTGGTTTGCAAGAGCATCTGCTTTTACCTTTTGCTCAAACTTTTCGATATTTGCGCGGAACCTGGCAATTGCGGGAGTATTGTATTCTTGTCCGGGGAACTGGAGCGACATGTTGTACGACTTATCGCCGGTTTTCTTGTCTTCGAATGCGGAAACACCCCACGTCATCATGAGAGGCGTGGAAAGATATGTTGCACCGTTGGTAGTGCTATTGAGAATTCCTACACTCTTGCCACCAGAGGAGTTAACCTTGGGCTTGGAGTATTTGATATCTTTGTCGGGATTGAAAGTCTCACCCGAAATAATCTCCTTGGGAGATTTGGATGTGTTGGTGGAGGAGGACTTGACAGAGGATGACTTGCTGGTTTGAGTAGCGGAAGACATTGTATTCGTTGGTTTGTTGATTGGCTTTCTGATTGTTTGTTCGTGCTATATAATATTAAGGTTTATGGTTTGTTCAATTTTCTGTTTTGGGAAAATCGGGCTGCTTGTAAATGATAATTCGAAAATGAAAACATAAGACAAAAAAATATTTTGTAAATATTGCAAAATATTGCAAAATATTCTAATACAAAAATTTACATGTACATGTCTATATATATTTAGCAAATAGTAGTACGTGAATATGGTTTCATATAAATATATAACTATATATATTTTATAAGTATAGTAAATGTATTGTGATAAGATATTAAAAAATATTGTTAATATATAATAATATACGCGTATACATACATAC
>SXGQ01041920.1_pt1 | contig 15846 bp, 13 predicted proteins | sample 3178371 | NCBI WGS metagenome assembly SXGQ01 (sample SAMN11356859, study PRJNA531348) | freshwater metagenome | isolation source: freshwater sample F1-20 | place: China: Fuxian Lake, Yuxi | collected 2017-12-25
AAGCACTGCTACGCGGTGACGGATCACTAAGTGGCTTTACCGCTGCCCCAACCAATGCTATCACAGCAGCCACAGGTTATGCAGCCGTATTCAAGGGTATCGCAACCTTAGCAAACGATATCTCTGGTCTAAGAGTACAGACTGGCGGAACTAACACTAAGGCTTCACCAACTAATGTTGCAAGTGCACGTGCACTTCTAGGTAAGTATGGTTTACAGCTTGGAGATCATCTCGTATTTCTAACTACAATCGAAGGATATAACGAGCTAGTATCTAACTCAGACTTCCGCACTGTTGATAAGTTCGGTCCAAACGCAACCTATCTAACAGGCGCACTAGGTGCAATCTATGGAATCCCAGTAATGATCACGGAGTTCCTAGACGTAGTAGGAACCTCTAACGGTCACATTGGTCTCCTAGTTTACAAGCCGGGCTTCTTATTAGCCGAGCGTCGTGCAATGGAGATTGAGAGTGAATACGACCCACGTCGTCAGGTAACTGCAATCTACATGAGCACACGCTTAGACATGAAGGCTCTAACCACCAACAACAATTCAGCCCTTGATGCAACTAAATACTCAATGGCTTCAATCCTCCGTTCTGGGGCATAAGGTTAGATAGTTAAGGAGTAGGCAGTAGAGATACTGCCTACTACCTACAAGGAGAAAACAAAATGGCAGGAGCCGGACAAAAATTCCTACATGTAGTTGACGCCGAACTAAGCTATAATGCTCAGTTTAAGACTTTTGATGAAATTCCATCACATGCTCTTAATTTCGGATCAACTATTAGATTTATGCCAGGTGTTTACGAAATGGGAACCACTAACGTAGACAGCCTAACATTAGAGGGTATTGGCAACCCAGCTGACGTAGTATTAGCAAACCTAATTCTAGGATCAGCCACTGCAAATACCAATATTTTCCGTAATCTAACTCTACAGGGAAATAGTGGTGCTGCAGCTAGTAGCGGTCGCAGTGTGTTTATTACTAACGGCGCTACAGGTACAGTAAGATTTGAAGGCGTAAGATTTACAACAGGAGACTTTGGTATTGATAATCAAGCCTTAGTAGCTCTAGTTGTAGATCGTTGTGATGCCACTGCAACAGATCGTGCAATTCGTTCTAATGCAGTAGTATCTGCAAACGTACGTTTCAGCGTTTTAAATGCTAGTTCAAATGCCTACTTTACCGGTGCAAACGCAACTCTAAAAGCAGTTCAAGTAATTGCAAGCCAGAGTGGCGGATCAAATACTGGTAACACCGTCGAAACCGTATCAGCACTAATTTCATAAGATTAGTCTACTGATAATCAAATGAGAGGTAGCTGTTAGAGATAATGGCTACCTCTTTTTTTTAGAGGAAAATATGGCAAACTACATAAACTTAGCCGAAGTAAAAAATTATCTTAAGATAAATAGTACAGATCATGATAGCAGATTATCAAATCTGATTACATATGGCTGTTCAGTAATTGAGAGTTATTGTGGTAGAGCTTTTTCTTCTAACGTATATACAGAATTATTTGATGGTGGAACCTCTAGTATATTTGTTAAAAATATACCTCTAAACAATGTCCATCAAATTTTAGAGCATGACGGAGTGCAATACCAAGTCTTAGACGGTCCAAATATTGACGGAACTATTGTGGATGGTATTAATAGAATTAAAACAGTTACCTCCAATACTGGATTTAGTCTTCAAACTCGTCAGATAAAATATGGTATTTCCGCTGGTCAACTAAATGGATCTGGAGGGTTCCTATCTGTCACAGATTCAGACGAGTTTTGGTTTGATAGTTTACCTTTTGCACTGGAAGGGTATTTTCGTTTCAACACTTTTGTATCCTCTCAGACCTTGTTCTCTCAGGTAGAAGACGCAAATAATTACTGGAAGTTTGGATATAGTAATACACAAGGATTAACTTTCGAAGCTGTTCAAGGAGGAACTCAAATTGCCTTCGTATCGGATAGCTCTACTGCTGGATATACGGCTAATCAATATGTTCATGTATTATTTTCTCGCGATGAAAACAATGACTGCAGAGTGTTCAGAGGTGGATCTCTGGTGAGCCCTGTTGTATCTGTTTCTAATACTTTCAATAATCTCTCTGGTTCTCTTGAGATAGGCAGACAGAATTTAACAGATAAACAATATTTTGGCGGCCAGCTAGATGAAGTAAGAATTTCTCTAAACGCATTTAGAGCTAATGCTAACTTTACTCCACAGACCTTTTCATTTTCTACGGATGCACAGACTGTGTTACTATTACATTTTAATGGTGCAAAAGATGCGACTACTACATATGATTCATCTACTAATAAAGAACAGTATAGCTGGTACTCTGAAACAGGTGAGATAACTAAACATACAGGACAGGATACAGGTAGAGAAACTCTCAGTATCTTAGGACCTAAAAAATTCTTTAATTTTACTCGCGGAGTTAAGGTAACCTATAACGGTGGATATGATACTGTTCCTAGCGATGTAAAGTTAGTTACTTTAGACTATATTAAAGAACTTCACAAAGGACTTGAGAATCGTTCTGTCTCACTACAAGGTGAGTCTATGTCTGCATTTGAATTTACTGGAGGATTTGCTCCACATATTCGTCGCGTATTAGACCTATACAGGATTATAATGTAATGGTACAAAAAGTTAATCTAAGCAAAGCAAATAGAGCAAAATCAAGTGTGCGAGGTAATCAAACTGCAACTCCTAAAGGGCCTTCTATAAGTTCGTCTGCCAGTGACTTAGAGCCTCTAGTAAATCTAGGTATTGTATTTGAAAATGATTTACTAGATTTGAATAAGGCTAAGAAAGGTACTAGAGAAGATTATTTTAAAGACCACGAAAAACATCTAGCTAAGCTTTTTAGACTAGAGCTGCGCACTAGCAGTAGTGATACTAGACCTGATATTTATCTAACATCTTCTCAAATTGATAAATTATTAAGTGAAAAATATGGAACATCTGACTATAAGGATGATAGCTTAGTAAGCAGCGCCATACAGGGCTTAAGAGCTAGTCTTTACAATTTTGAGCAAAGTGACTTACTTAAGGGATTACCTAGTGAGTCTTCAGGAGTCGAAGTTAAAGGTAGTAAATATGGTTATGAAGCGGGAGAAGACTTTAGGGCTAAAGGCCTTACAGGTAAAGAATTAATAAGAACAACTCCTAGATCATTATCTGGTAGAACTCTTCTATCTGCTTATGCTAATACAACTCCTGCTAAAGGTAGTGAAGTTATATCTTTAGCAGCAGCTATAGCTGAGGTATTTAAAAAGGATATTAAGCTTAAGCCCGGAAAAAAATATCGAAGATTAACATATGTCGAAAGATTAGAAGAGGATAAAAGGGTTGCCACTGATATTTATAACTTTCTTAAAGAGGACCATAATTTATCTAATCTTCATAAAGCTATGACAGGGTATGCTCAAGACAATACGTTAATGACTGCTTTAGCTGAAACTCCTGCTGCTAGACAAGTAAAGGCTAAAGGCCAAGAATTATTTATGCAGTATGTTACAGAAAATACAGTAAGAAGCGGTAAAAAAAAGTTCTCAATAGTGAAAACTAGTTATACAGCGTATCTTAGAGATACTTTTAAATATCAAAATACTAAAGTTGAGCTATCTCCAACCAGTATAGATTTTTCATATACCACTAAGTATGAAAGAGCGGTAGTAGAAAAAATAAATAAGTTATTATCGTCAGGTTTAAAAGAAAGTTTAGAACGCAACTTAACTAACACTATACTAAAAGAATCTCAAATAGGAGAATTTTTAGGAACAGTCGAAGGTGTTAAAGATCAAAGTGGAAAAGTAAATTTTCAGTTCAAAACTGATGTATCAGGATCTATGCCTATAGGAAAAATTAAAATTCCTAACTATACCGTCAAAAGAAAAACATCAGGTTCCGCATTTCAAAGTAGAATTGGTTCCGTTAGAAGTCTATTGCGAGAAACCAGAGTAGGTACTTCATCTATGGGTGACTTCGTCACCGATGATACGATTACAGCTCTAACTAAAAGAGAGATGCTACGTCGCATGCCAATAGGACCTATCGGAGGTCCTCCTAAGTCTTCTCGTGTTCTAACCTATAGAACCGGACGTTTTGTGAACAGCGTTCAAGTAATAGCAGACATGAAATCAAGAGCTATGCAATATTATTATGATCCTAATTACTGGATTCACGAAGCCACTTCTAGGAATCCAAGAAATCTTATTGATAGTTCTATTAATTCTGTAACTAGATCTCTTTTTGGCAGACGTTTTAATCTTGTAAAGGCTAATCAGAGCTTATAATGGCAACTAGTAGACGTAGAGACATAATTAACTATCTCATTTCTCAACTTAAACTTATAGACGGAACTGTAAGTGCCTATGGCTATACTTTTAAAACTAATCTTTCTCAAAATGTATACAAAGGTTTAAAATACATAGATCAGATAAATGATTTTCCTAGTGTATATGTACAGGCAGGAGAAGAGACTTATAGATATAACTCTAAAACTAATACAGAAGCCTTTATGACTATCATGATTAGAATATACGCCTATGAGGAACACAGCCTCTATAAACTAGAAGATCTTGTAGATGATGTCACGCATGTGTTAGAGCGTATTAAATACGATCAGAGTCATAGGATTATATCTGCGGAAATTACGTCTATAGATACTGATTCTGGACTACTTGATCCTTATGGACTAGGTGAGATAATGGTAGCAGTCCAATACGATGTGGATGATTGATGAGTAGTAAACGCAGACAGATTATAGACGAAATAGTTACAGCTCTTAAGCTAATAAATGGGACGACAGAGACTTTATCTAACAGTCCCCGTAGTCCGTATACTTTTTGCACTAACGTGTTTACTAATGTATTTGCTCGTCAAGAGTACTTATCAGCAGTAAACGACTTTCCTAGTGTGTATTGCTACCCTATTAGTTCTGAGACGAGAACTCGTGTAGGAGATGCACAGGTTTTTTCTACTTTCTTATTAGAAGTTAGAGGCTATGTCTATAGCGATGACAACTCTATAGAACTGGCAGCAGATCTTGCTCAAGATATACAATACATTTTAGATTCTATGAAGTATCGTCAGACATTTAAAACTCTAAATGTCACTGAGTGCAGAGTTCAAACTCTATCTACTGATGAGGGTATTATGGATCCCTACGGTGTGGTAGAGATTAGAGCATTAATAGTTTATATACAAGATTCTAACATTTGAAATTTTTATTATTTGCGCCCTATAGTAGGTGGTGTTATACTTATAAAATATAAGAGGGACCACGTAACTCATAGGGTTATTTTAAGGAGTTAAATATGGCACAAACTTTGAACCTTCAAAGAAATACTGAAGTGTTCCTATCTACTGTGAGCTTAAACGACGGCGACGCAGTAACAGCAATGACACCTGCTAATACCTGGAAAGTAGAAATACTTGCTGGTTATGCCGTGTCACAGGCTGCTGCTACCCAGGACATTAACAGTCTAGAAAGTGGAACAACACCTGATCGCTCTAGCAAACGTTTTAAAACAGCAATAAACACTGTAGAGTTTAACTTTCAAACCTACATTCGCCCAACTGGTATTGAGAATACCACAGGCGCTACTTTAATTCACACATCAGGTAACTCAATGCCTACTGCAGATTGGTATCTATGGCAGGCTCTAATGTCAAATACCTCTGTCCATACCGCTAGTAAACTTAGCAGCACCTGGCAAGCAGGAGGTAAGTTTGCGGGCGCAGCTAGAGCTGCAAGCGGTAACACTGCTGCACATAACCCTAACTTTGGTACTTCAGTAAATTACAATATGTATTTCAAACTTGATAATGTTATCTACCAAGTTTCTAATACTGCTATTAATCAGGCAGCAGTAGATGCTGCTATTGATGCAGTGGCTACAACAACTTGGTCAGGTTTTGGTACAAATCTAATTGAGTTAACAGGAACTAAGAGAAATAACGCTGTTGCAGTATTCGGAGGAATCTTGAATGATGGTAGCTCTGTTACAGCAAATAGTAATGCTCATGTAACTACTGCAACTCATTCTTACCAGCCTTTTGATCAGTGGAACGTAGCAGGTACTATTTCAACTGCAAGTTTCATTAAAAACAGACTTTCAAGTCTAAGTGTTAAGTATCAGCCAGACGGCGGAAGTTCCACTACATATACTTTTCCTGTAACAGCTCTTTCTTTTACATATAACAACAACATTACCTTCGTTACTCCTGAAGAGCTATCAAAAGTTAATACTCCTATCGGTAGCTTTACAGGCGCAAGAGAGGTAACAGGATCTTTCACTGCGTATCTACGTGGTGCAGATGGTGACTCAGCGCAATTCCTTCGTGACATTGCTAATGATCGTCGTCCAGCTCCAACAGCATTTGCTAATGCTAACCTAATTGTTGGTGGCGCAACTGCTCCATACCTAGCATTCAACATGCCGGCAGTACAGTTTGACGTTCCAACACACGGAATCGAAGATATCATCACTATAGCAGTAAACTTCAAAGCTCAGGAGCCGATCAGCACCGTAACAACAGGTGGTGAAGTAGAACTCTACGCTAAGAAGTAACAAATTAACTAGTTGAGGGACTAGTTAACTTAATAACAAAGGCGCTTACCGCGACAATCTTTCGGAAACCCCTCATCCGATCGTGCGTCGATCAAACGGTAAGCGCCACTTTATTTTAATTATGAGGAAAAATGTCTAAGATTAAATCACTACTTGTCGCTGGAGACAAGACAATTGATGTAGAATTTCCAGAAGCAGAGGGTTTCGTAGTTACAATTAGCTATGTTCCCAGAGAAGATCTAATGAAAATTAGAAATCAGGCACTAGTGTACAAATTCAACAAACGCACCCGCCAAAGAGAAGAGGAGGTGGATAATGACAAGTTTGTTGAGGCTTATTGCGAGCGCGTAATAAAAGGTTGGAAAGGTCTTAAGGTAAAGCATCTTCCTAAATTACTTCCAGTAGATATTTCGTCTATGAAAGCAGATGATGATATCCCTTACTCCGGAGAAGAAGCACTAGAACTACTAAAAAATAGTAGTATTTTTGATCAGTTTATCACAGATACCGTAAATGATCTAGAAGCATTCTCTGTTAAAAAAAGAGAAACTGACTTAAAAAACTAGAACGTTACCTTCAGGAAAGCTTCTCTGGAGGTAACATCACTAAAGAACAGTATTTTGAAATATGCAAACAAATGGGCAAAGAGCCTGTTGAGGAGGATATCCCTATTGAACCAGGAGATTTATCTTTAAACTGTCAACAGGCTCTTTTAATATTTAACGTATTACCAGATAAAATCGAAGGTATGAATGGACTTTGGCTAGGTAAAGAGTTTTCTGGTATAGGAGACATCTTTGATTTCTATGAAATAGAGGGTAGACGAGAGGTATTCGAGCTGTTAACATATATAATTGGTCAATATGGTAAACATTATGAGAAACAAAGAGAGCTAAAATCAAGGAGATAGAGTGGCAGGCACCATAACTACAGTAATAAAAGCTATTTTCCAATCACAAGGCGCTGAAAAAGTTACTGGTGATTTACAAAAACTAGGAAAAGCAGGAGAGGAGATATCTAAAAAGCAAACTCGTCTAGGTAATGAATCTACTAATACAGGTCGTGCTTTTTCGGCACAGGCCTCCGGCCTGGGCGGTCTAGTTGCCGCTTACGCTGGTGCTGCAGCTACAACCTTTGCGTTACAACAGAGCTTTAGTGCTCTTAGTGCTGCTGCTCGTTCTGAAGCTCTTATTGAAGGTGTTAAATCTCTGGCACAGTCTGTAGGACAAGACGGCCCTAAAATCATTCAATCATTAAAAGGTATTACCAGAGGACAGCTATCTTTAACTGAGTCCGCTCAAAATGTTGGTATTGCACTTTCAGCAGGTTTGGGAAGTGACCAGATAGCAGAATTAGCCGATATTGCAACTAAAGCATCTAAAACTTTAGGTCGAGACCTTACTGACTCTCTTCAAAGACTCGTGAGAGGTGTAGGTAAGCTTGAACCAGAACTATTAGACGAACTTGGTATTTTTACTCGTATTGAGCCAGCAGTAGAGAGATATGCTGCTAAAGTAGGTAAAGCTGCTTCTACATTAACTAATTTTGAACGTCGTCAGGCTTTTGCTAACGCAGTTATAGAAGAAGGTGCTACTAAATATAGAAATGTTGATACTTCTATAACAGATAGCTCTCAGAATCTTAATAGGCTTGCAGCAAACTTACAAGATCTAGCCGTTAACCTCGGACAGATATTAACTACTATCTTAAATCCCATAATAGAGTTTTTTAATAAAGATGTAGCTAATCTAGCTGGATTAGCTGCTCTTATTGGTACTTTAATATTCTCTAAACTAGGTCAAGTCACACGACAAGGCGTAGATTCTTTTACGGCCTCTATTCAAAGAGGTGCAGCCAGTACTACCAATTTTCTAACTAAAGCAACGGGTGAGTTTAAAGGTTTTACTAAAAGTATTACAGAAGCTCAAGTAGCTGCTGACAAACTGAGTAGCAAACAATTTGCAGGACCAAGAGATACGCAAAAACTGACCAGAGAAGCTTTAGGTGCTCTAACTCAAGGACCTGCGCCTGCTGATATACCTAGAATAAGACAAGCTTTAGAGGCTCAAATAGCTGAGCAAGAAAGACTACAGGCTGGACGCAGAACTAAGATAGCTCAATTAGGAGTTGCTCAAGCCCCACAAGGAGCTACGCCTTCTCAAGAAGCAGCCTTTAAAGCTGCCACACAAGCTAAAATAGATGATTTAAATACAAAAATAACAAACACAAACGCAATTACTAGCCAATTGGTAGAAACTAATAATAAATTAGCAAATACTTATGGAGGTCTAAGTGGAACTGCGCAGAAGACTGGTGCAGTAATTAATGGTTTAGCAACTGCATTTTTATTTTTAGGGAGGGTTGTAGGTGGTGCTTTAACAGTTTTAGGAAGATTAGTAGGATTTTTTGCCCTTCTTGACTTAACTGCTACTATATTTTCAGCTATAACTGGATTTGCTAATCCGTTTAATGCTGCTATTGAATCTGTGAGTAAAACAATTCAAAATTTTATAGAAAAATTAACATTAGGTAGAAGAACTAATCAAGCATTTGCATCTTCTTTTCTTACAGGAGCAGAGGATATTAAAAAATCTGCTTCTAATATAGAAAATTTTAATAAAGCAATTGCAGATTCAAGCAGTATAGTTACTACTATAACTAGCTATCCAGGACCAGATCCTGCTACTATAGCTAGAGATGCTAGAGTTCAGGCAGCGGAAAGAGCGCAAAATGAAAGAGATAGAGCAATAAGAACAGAAAACCCAAATGTTCAAGGAGCGATGAATAAATTTTTCAGAGGTACTTCAGAAGAACAAAAAAGAATAGAAGAACGAAGAAAAACTCTATATGAAGAATCAGCTGCAGTAAAAAAAGCTGAAGAAGACAAAGTACGAACAGAAAAATTTAGGTCTGACGTAATACAACAATTTGCGTTAAAAAGATCAGCATTACAGGCACAAATATTAAAAGAAGAGGATGCGAACACCAGAGAAACACTAAGACTAACTATAGATACTCTAACTATTCAAGAAGCTAATTATTTAAAGTTTTTTGACGGTATTGCTAGAGCTAATGGTTACGTTACTAATGAAATACTGCAAAATAATAAAAAACTCGCCGAAGAGTTGCAAAAACGTTTAGGGATTAGCACAACAGATGCAGTAGATCTTGCTGTTAAAGGTCTAGCTAGAGTTGGAGAAAAAGGTAAGGTAACTATCAGAGCACTTGGGGGAGATGAATTAACTACTTCATTAGAAAAAGTAAGAAAAGATGGTTTTACTAAAGTTGAGGGAGCTGCTGTTAAAACTCTAATAGGTATCAATAAACTATCTAACGATTTAATGTCTGGTAGTTTAAGTGCAGATATTTTAACAGCAGGCATAGCTAATTTACAAAAAGAATTAACTGTTTTAGAAAGTGAAGGTCTCGATCTTCGAGATTCACAGTTTAGTGCTTTAAAAAATGCTATAGATTTATTCTCTAGTTTTAGAGACACTGTTGCTCAGAGCGAACAAGCATTAAAAGATTTAAAAGATTCATTTTCTGGAGCTATACAAGCATCTAGTGCCTTGATTAGATCAGGAGCATTATCTACAGCAGGATCTGTCGCTGTTACTCCAGAAGAGCAAAAAGCAAATCAATTACAGTTTTTAAATCAATTGTCTAAAGGGCTTCAGGATATTGAACAAGCTGAGCGAGATAGAGCAAAAGCTTTATCTGAAATAACTGTTTTAGAAAGAAAAAGAGACGATTTACAGAGACGACGCAAAGATCTTACGGACGTAGAACTAGGCACTTTAATAAACATTAAATTTCAATATGGAGAATTAGGTAAACAAATAGAAGTTTCTAGAAATGTAAATAAAGCATTTCTAGGAGAAAGTATTGACTTTATTAAAACAATAGATCAAATTAATATAGCTGAGAAGAAAAGAACTACTGAACTTAATAATCAGTTAGACATACAGATCTTACAAAATGGAATAGCAAAGATACAGGCTGAAAATACTTTAGAGAATTTAAAAGATCAGATAGCTGCTAATAAACAACGTCTTAATGTTGAGTTAGCTGCAGCTCGTGGAGATGCTGGACTAAAGAGACTAGAAAGAGAAAAAGCAAGCTTAGAGATAGATGTAGCAAAAATTGAAAGAGCTAAGCAACTTTTAGAGGTGCAACAGCAACTACGTGATGCAGAGGCAGAGAGAGCTAAAATTGCAATAGCCGGAGCAGCGCAACAAAGATTGTTGCCCGTTGAAAGACAATTAGCTATGGGAGAAGCTTTTGCTGGATTAACAAATCCACAAGCACAAGAACAGCTTCAATTTAGAAAACAGATTATAGAATTAGAAGCAGCTCTTGCTCAAACCACTGTAGATTATAATAATGCGGCTCAGAAAAATCTTGAAGCAGCTCAAAAAGATGTAGACAGTGCAGCAAAAAGAATCTCAGTAGCTCAGAAAGAAGAAGAAATAGTTAAGAGACGTGCTCAAATAGAAACTGCCAGAATACAAGCTGACTATGAACTACAGAGAACAGAAATTTACAACAGAGTTACAGCTCTGATAAGAGAAGATACTTTGTCAGAAGCACAGCGATCTCTATCAATAAAGCAGATAGAAAATCAAAGAGATTTAGCTATTTTTGAATTAGAGATTACAAGGACAAGATATGACCAGTTAAAAATTCAAGGTGAACAATTTGCGGAACATATTGCAGGTCTAGCACGAGTTTTAAAAGAAGATACACTAAGAGCAGAAGGAGCGAAAAGAGGACTATCTGGTGACGCTCTAGGGATTTTCGTTAATACAGGTGCTAAAGAATACTCAGACCAACTTCGCAAAGCCGCTATAGATGCTCAAGGTCTTCCTCCAACTTTAGCTAATGCAGTAGCTTTAGTAAGAAAAAATGCTGATGAACAAATCTCTGGAGTTAAAGACGCTACACAGGCCGGATTAACACAGAGATCTACTGAGAGACTAGGATTGTATGAGCAAGCAGGTATACAAAAGCAAATTAGAGATGCTAGATTAGGTGGATTAGCAGAAGAGAGCGAGGCTGCAAAACTCAGAGCCGCTGATGCTGTTCAGGCTGCTAGAGATGAGAAAACTTTAGCAGAGAAAAGACTAGAACAAAGAAGAGTTGATCTTGAAGCAGAAAAAGCTAGACTTTCTCAACAGCAACAAAGACAGGAAGCTGAGTTGAAATTGTTAAAAGAGCTTGCAAGACTTAAGGGTGATACACTTTTTGTAGCTTTAGCCGAATCTATCGATATCTTTAGAACTAAAACTAGTGATTTTATTACTACTATGTTAACTGACGTAATAAACGGGACTAAAACTGCTAAACAGGTATTTAGAGATTTTATGTTCAGTCTTGCTACTGAGATACAAAAGGCTATTATTAAGAAGACTATTGCAGAGCCTATCTCAAATGCACTCGCTGGTAGTTTAAGTGGAGCATTAGCTGGGTCAGCTAGCTCTGGAATTTTAGGTGGATCTGGTAATTTTTTCAGTGGACTAAATACTCGTGTTAGTAATTTTTTTACTGGCGCTACTACTGCTCCTTTTGCTGGCGGTGTTGCTGGGCAAATGGGAGGCGTAGCTATAGGAGGCCCTGTTCGTCAAATGGCCGCCGGCGGATATGCAGGTCTAAGAGACCGAGTTCCCGCACTCTTAGAACCTGGAGAGTTTGTCATACGTCGTCCAGCAGCTATGGCTATTGGGGGTCAAGCCCTTAATCAGATGAATGCAACTGGACAAACTGGTCCTGGAAATGTTACAGTAAATATGAGTAACCAAGGAACACCTCAGGAAGTTATAGGTACTCCTAAAGTTTCTATGAATGGTAGAGATATGATTGTAGATATAGTAGTTAAAGATATTCAAAATAATGGTCCAATTCGTAAGACCTTAAGAGGCGGTATGTAATGGTAGCATTTTATCCAAGCGGAGCAAACGTATCACCTGATAATTATTCTATAATTAGTTCTGTAACCTATACTTCTACAGGTGCTACCTCAAGCTTTAATATAGGTAGATTTGTTAACTCTCCAGCCGAAGTAGCAGCTATTGTAGATGGTACTGTTCAGTCTTATAAGAGTTATACTTTATCTAATAATAATGGTACTATAAATTTTATAGTAGCTCCTGCGGCTACTAGCTTAGAGATCAAGACCTTATCTGTTCCAGAATTTTTAAAGGTAACTAAAGATAGCACACAAATATCCCCTCTATTTTATAGTAATTCTGTAGTTACGACCTACGATGGTAATAACTATCAAATAAATGGCTCACAAACTTCATGGGCTCTACCGATTGATCCTGCTGACACAAACCAACTATTAGTAACTGTAGACGGCGTTGTGCAGAATCCTTCTGCATATACTTTTCCAAGTTCTACTCTTGGAGCATATGGTATAGATATCTCTCCAGCTCTTGCTGCTAATGTTGCAAACTTAGATATTAGAGTATTTAGTGGAACCAGTGCTCAGATAGACAGATTTACTACAATGTCAGATAGGAAACCAGATAGAGGTTATACCTTTGATAAACAATTCGATACTTTAACTTTCGAGAGTCAGGCGGGCTATGAGACTCGTAGACTTCGTAGCCGCCGCCCTCGTCGTAATTACAATCTTTCTTATACTAACATATCTGGAGTTCAGAAAATAGCCATAGACAATTTTTACAATGCTCGTAGCGGAGATTTTGAGAGCTTTATTTTCGACCTATCTCATATTAGTGAGAGTGGCACTGTTACTGTTAGGTTTGATGGACCTGTACAAACTACTCATGTTGCTAGCTCAGGCACACTACCATCTCAAAACTTTTATACAGTTAGCATGAAGCTGAAAGAGGTATTTAGTTAATGACTTCTAGAAACTATGACTACATCCTAAAAGTAAACTCAACTACTGGTTTTACTGCCGGAAATACGCTTATTGGTGTAACCTCTTTAACTGAAGCTCTAATAGCTAACGTAGATGTAGCTACCAGTAATATTAAAGTTAAACTCTCTAACACCATAGTTGAATTTCATGTAGGCGAACAGATAAAGAGTAACTACATAGTAAAATCTGTATCTTCAAACGCACATGATATTGCTAATACTACTAGCACATATACAGAAGCTACTCTTGGAACTGCCACTATAAGCCAGATAAATACTAGTAAGTTTATCAAAGAAAAGAATGCTTTTGAACAAAAACCTCTTGTTAGACTTTTTACTATCTATTATCCAGGAGAGTGGTACCCAACCAATAGCTACGGAAATCCTGGAGGAGAGGGAGAAGGATACGCTTGGCCATATAATTTTCCTTTTAGATTTGCAGAAATACGTGGAGATTATATCTCAGATATTAACTATAGGATATATATGGGAGGAGTTGAGTATATACCATATCCTATCAATAGTGGTGTGTTAAGCACCGATTCTAGTGGCAAGATAAACGATCTTAGTATAACAGTCTCTAACTTTGATAACCTAGTTGGCAGCTTAGTAGAAAATGTTTTTTTAGTTGGTAATAATAATGCTAATGCAGTAACTGCTACTGTTAATGGACAGATAGTTAATAATATTGATCCTAGAACTGTACCTGGAAACGCACTTTATGACGAAGATGTAGTAGGTGCTAGAGGCGGTTATAATGTGGCATTTGACTATGACTCTACTCAGGATGTATCAGGTTACTGGACTAGATTAAAAGAAGATACAAGAGATATGTTAGGTGGAGTAGTAGAGATAAAAACTACTTTTGCTAATTTCCTAGACGTTTGGCCTGAATATAGTACAGTATTGGCTAGCGTAGACGGAGTTTCTGTAAGTCCTACGGGTAATCTTATACCTATGAACACTACTATGCCATATAGAGTTGGTGATATTATTACTAACAACGTAAACTGCCTTGCTCGTTTTGAGGTAGTTGCTATCAATCACCCATACCTCGTATGTAACATAGATGTAGGGTCTAACTTTGCTGCCGGCACAGATGTATTCATCGTTAATCAAGAGCGTGATTCAGAAAATTATGTACTAGATACTTTTAAAGTAGATAATCTTAGCGAATTAAATGAACAGACTGCAACTTTTTCTTTAACTAGTTGGCTACAATATTTTAAACTACAATTACCTCGTCGTAAGTTTTACAAAAATACTTGTCCATGGGTCTATAAAGGATCTGAATGTCAGTATCCTACTGGCGGAACAGGGCTAATACCAGGATCAAATACTCTATTGGCTAATGGAACTCTGTTAACAGACGGAGCTACTGCAAATGGTTTTTTCAATATTAGAAACGAAACTGTATCAACTTTAGGCGAAGATGTGTGTGCAAAAAATCTACAAGCCTGTGAGTTGAGAAGAAATCAATTTCACTTTGGCGGGTTCCCAGGTACCGGAGGAACTTTACCAAGATAATGGATTGGACTCAGTATTTAAAATTACCACACGAAGAATATAACTGTTTAACTTTAATAGAAAAAATATGCGAAGATCAGGGTTTTAAGATACAAGGGTTAGAGGAAATGATTCAATATCATTTTAAATATAACTGGGGAACTTTTGTATCATACGAACAAATAGATCATTTTATAAAAATAAATAACGGCAAACTAGTGGCCTTACAAGACATACAAGAATTTGATATCATATTATTTAATTTAAGAGAGACTAGGCCACAGCATTTTGGAGTTTATGTCGGACTAAATAGGTTCATCCATCACAGGAAATATTTTAAGATAGATGAATTAGAAGATGTATGGAGAAATAGGATAAAGTATATAATTAGATGGAAAAATATTTAAAGTACGAAGGCTTCCCTTATCATCATCTTGGTGACGATCCAGATACAGGAATAGATTGTTTTAATCTTGTTAGACTTGTATATAAACAAGAGTTAGGTATAGAGATTAGTTTAAAAACATCTGATTTTTGCAATAACGAAAACGAACAATGGTACTCTCAAACTAATCAATCTCTATTTAGCCAAGCAAATGCTGATAGAACTGGATTTAAACAAGTTAACACACCAAAAGAATATGATTTAATTTTTATGTCTATTGGCACAACTAATATAACTAATCATTGTGCCTTATATATAGGTAGAGATAAAATACTACAAACTATGATAGGACATAATAGTTGGATAGCTCCATATGGTAGATACTATAAACAATATACGGTAGGGATTTATAGATGGCATCAGTTTTAGAACAACTAAAAGATAGTATGACTACTCATTTTATTAATGAGTATCCTAGAGA
>SXGQ01208504.1_pt1 | contig 15846 bp, 13 predicted proteins | sample 3178371 | NCBI WGS metagenome assembly SXGQ01 (sample SAMN11356859, study PRJNA531348) | freshwater metagenome | isolation source: freshwater sample F1-20 | place: China: Fuxian Lake, Yuxi | collected 2017-12-25
ACCCTCGACTCTACCATCGACGCTATCCTCGACCCTACCTTAGCCCCTTTCCATCCTCCCCTTGCCCTCATCACCCTCCTCCCTTATCCCTCCCGCATGATCACTCTCCGCGAACTGACCAAGGTCTTTGGGACGCAGACGGCCGTGGGCGGCCTTAGTCTCGAGATCCCCGCCGGCCAGATCGTGGGCTTCCTCGGACCCAACGGCGCCGGCAAATCGACCACGCTCAAGATGATCACGGGCATGCTGAAGCCGACCGCGGGCACGGCGATCATCGCGGGTCATGACCTCGCGACGGACCCGATGGGCGTGAAGCGAAGCGTGGGTTTCGTTCCGGAGAGCGGCGCGCTCTACGAATCGCTCTCCGGCCTTGAATACCTCCGGATGGTGGCCTCGCTCTACGGGATCGCGGCGGAGCAGGCCGATGCCCGGATCGCCGAGTTCATCCAGTTCTTCGACCTGACGTGGGATGTCCTGACCGAGAAGCTGCTCGCGGCCTACAGCAAGGGCATGCGCCGTAAGATCGTCATCATCTCGGCCTTGCTGCACAACCCGCCGGTGCTGCTGTTCGACGAACCGCTGGATGGCCTGGACGTGAACGCGGCGATGGGCTTCAAGACCTTGATCCAGACGCTGGCCAAGCAGGGGCGCACCATCGTCTACAGCTCGCACATCCTCGACGTGGTCGAGAAGGTCTGCGACCGCGTGGTGATCATCAACCAGGGTAAGCTGGTCCTCGACGGCGCCCCGGCGGCGGTCAGCGCGGCCAACGGCGGCCGCTCCCTCGAGGAGATCTTCACCGCTCTGACCGGCGGCGACCAGCTACGGGAAAAGGCCGAGAACTTCGCGCGCACCTTCACGGACCATGGCGACCGACGCTGAGCGGGCGGGGATCCAGCGCCAGGGGTTGCTCGACCTCTTCGACAAGCTGTTCCACCGGGGGCGGCTCGCCCAGCGTAACGCCCAGTTCAAGCCGGCGCTGGAGCGTCGCCGGCGTTTTTGGTCGACGGTCGCGGTGGTGTTCTTCGGTCTGGTGATGCTGGCCTTCGCCGGCGGGGACATGCCGCCGCTGGTCTTCGCGACCTTCCTGCACGCCTACACCTTGCTCGTCCTGGGGCTCGGCGCCGTGCACGCCTGCGGCAACCTGCTCTTCAGCGAGCACGAGTCCGACATCCTCCTGCACCGCCCCGTGACCTCGCGGGTGATCCTGCAGACCAAGGTGCAGGTCATCCTCCGGAACCTTTACCTCAACGCGGTCGCGTTCAACGTCGTCGCCATGCTCCTCGGGGTCTTCCGTGAGTCCGGCTCCTGGCGTTTCCTGCCGGCGCACCTCGTCTCCGTCGGCCTCAACGTCCTCTTCGCCACGAGCGTGGTGGTGCTCGCCTACCATGCCTGCCTGCGTCTCTTCGGGCGCGAGCGGCTCAATAGCTACGTCACGATCCTCCAGGTCGCCGTGGCCTTGTTCCTCATCCTCGGCTCGCAGCTGGTCCCGCGGTTGTTGCAGCACGAGGGCCTCGGCCAATGGACCAGCCACCGCTGGTTTACGTTCCTGCCGCCGGCCTGGTTCGGCAGCGTGGACACCCTCCTGGTGACTTTGGCGCCGACGCCGGACCTCTGGCTCGGGGCCGGTCTCGCGGTGGGGGTGACGCTGCTGGCCGCCTGGCTCGCCTTCGTGCGCCTCGCCGACGGTTACGAGGAGGTCGTGGTCGCCTTGGGGGAGCAACCCGCGGCGCGCGTGAAGGTCGGTCCTTCCGGCCGCCGCTGGATCGAGCGCCTCGCCGATAGCCGGCTCCTGCGGCCGTGGCTGCGCGACCCCGTCCAGCGCGCCGGCTTCCTCGTCGCCCTGGCCCAGTTCACGCGCGTCCGCGGGGTCAAGGTCCGCATCTACCCGCGCATCGTGCAGTTCGCCGCCTACCCGCTGATGTTCCTGCTCGGCGGCGTCCAGGGCGACCTTATCCCGCTCTTCGTCTTCCTCCCTGGGATTTTTGGTCTCATCGGCTACACCGTGAGCGAAGCGATGCTTTATTCCGAGGAGTTCGCCGGCGCCGACCTCTTCCGCTTCGTCCCGCTGCGTAGCCCGGGGCCCTTGTTCTACGGGGCGCGGAAGGCCGCGCTGGTCCTGACGATGGTGCCGATCTTGTTGATCTGGGTCCTGACGCTCGCCCTCGCCACCGGAGAGCCGACGTTGCTCTGGCAGCTGGTCCCCGCCGTGCTCTTCGGTCTGCTTTGCGGTCTGATTCCGCCGATGACCAAGGGCTACCTCATCTTCTCGCAGACCGAGCCCACCGGGGCGGCCATCGGCAAAGGCTGCCTCATCCAGCTCCTGCCCATGCTCGCCGGCCTCGCGCTCGGCGGCGTCTCCGCCGCCTGCTGGCATTACGGTTGGTATGTTTACTTCCTCCCGGTGCTCATCGCCGGCTACTTCGTCATCCGTCACCTCTTCCGCAAAGCCATCGAAGAGCAGGCGCTGTGGCAGGAGTAGGGGAGCGATTAGCTGGCCGGCTGGCCAGGGGGCATGCGGGCAAGGGAGGGGAAGTCGGAGTGCTGGGTCGATAAGGACGTAACCGGCCCAGCAGGGACGCTGGTCCCTACCTGTTTTCCTACCTGTGCGCGGAGCGCGCGATAGGAGGCATCAGGTGCGCTCGATTCAGTCCTCGACTCAGCACTCTGTACTCGATCCAGCACTCATCTTCATACCTGATCTCCCAAGCGCTAACCGCAATCCCTTCCTGGAGGCAAGGGACAGGGTCAGGGACAGGCATTCAGGCCTATGCCCTCGCTCATGCCCGCGTGCTTCCATCGATTCAGCACTCTGTACTCGATTCCGCACTCGACTCAGCACTCGATCAAGAATCCACCCTCATCTTGCCCCTACCTCTTGCCTCGTATCCACCCGATCAACTTGCTGTACCAGCGGGTGGGTTTCGCGGCGGGGCGGTGTTCGCGCAGGAGGGTGATGATATCCTGGCGACCGAAGGTGGTGGCGAAGTCGATCGGCGTGGAGCCGCCTTGGTCGCCGAGCGGATCGGCGCCGGCGTCCAGCAATATCCGCGCGATGTCCACGTGCCCCTTGAAGGCCACCCCGCCGAGCGGCGTCTGGCCCTTCTCGTTGCGGAGGTCGACCTGCGCGCCGGCCTTCAGCAGCATCGCCACGGTCTCGGCCCTGCCTTGGTAAGCGGCGATCATCAGGAGCGTGTTGCCCTTGGCGTCGCGCAGGTTGACGTCGAGTCCCTGCCGCAGGGTGGTGGCGAGCGCGGCGGTCACGCCCTGACGGGCGAGTTCCGCGGCGGCTTCGGGCAGCAGGGCGGGGGCGCTCATACCCTCCGTTGAATCGTTTTATCGCCCGACCGCCAGCCTAGCCCGCGGATTCAACCGGCCTCGCCTTGGCGGGTCTCCGGCTCGGCCTTCCAAAGACGGTAGCGGACCTCCATGTCATCGGGCACATAGACGACCACCGGCAAACGGCTATTGTAGCGGACCGGTCCGGTGCCCGCCATCGTCACGAAACGGGTCACCTTGGGCGCCCCGGGGCGGACGCCAATCTTGGTCGACATCATGCCTCCGTGGGCCTTCGCCTCGAAATAGCCGTAGCCCCATCCTTGGACCGTCTTCTCCTCAATCTTGGCACCACCGCCGATATGGTTCACGCCATCGGTCTCCATCACCTTCCCGACCGACAATTCGATCTTCCAGGCGTACTCGTCGGCCTGCGCGTCGAGGTGGATGACGATGCGCTTCATCCCCGTGGTGGCGGCCGGGTAGGCCTTCTGCCAGCGGCTATCGTCATCGGGTCGCTTCACCGGCTCGGCGGCGAAGGATGCGGTCGCAAGGCAGGCCAGCAGCAGGAAGGGGCGCATGGGGTTACGCTAACCCGGCGCTGGGGGATGTCCAATGAAGGTTTACCCTAGTAGCTTCCGCAGGCCGTCCTCGTCGAGCACCGGGACGCCGAGTTCCTGGGCTTTCGTGAGCTTCGAGCCGGCTTCCTCGCCCGCGACCACGTAATCGGTCTTCTTGCTGACGCTTCCGCTGACCTTGCCGCCGGCCTTCTCGATGAGGTCGCGCGCTTCGTCGCGGCCCAGGGTGGGCAAGGTGCCCGTCAGGACAAAGGTCTTGCCGGCGACGCCCTCGACGGCGGCCGCGGTGGCGGCTTCCACCAGGTTCAGCTCGGCTTCGCGCATCGCCCGGACCCAATCGCGATGGTTAGGATCGCTGAAGTAGGAGAGGATGGACTCGGAGACCTCGACGCCGACGCCGGGGATGACCGCCTCGTGCGTGACGCCGCCCTTCTTGCCGACCTTGGTGTGCAGCAGGTCCGCGGAACGGGCGGCTTCAAGCGCGTCGATCGACTTGAAGTGCCGGGCGAGGTCCTTGGCGGTCTGCGTTCCGACGTTAGGGATGCCGAGTGCGTGGATGGCCCGCCAGAGCTCGCGCTGCTTGGCTTGGGCGAGTCCGGTCAGCATGTTGTCGACCGACTTCTCCTTGAATCCTTCCACCATCATCCATTCGCCGCGGTTCAGTTTCAGGACGTCGACCGGGGCGTCGACCAGCCCGAGGTCGACCAGCTGCTCCGCCACCGCCTCACCAAGGCCGTCGATATCGAGGCACTGCTTGCAGGCGAAGTGGATCAGCCGGCGGATCTTCATCTCCCGGGAAGGCGCGCGCAGCTTGTAGGCGGCCTCGTCGCCCACGCGCACGGCGTCGAGCCCCAGCTCCTTCAGGCGGGCTTCGAAGTCGAACGGGACGGCTTCCGCGGGGCGCTTCGAGAGCACCACCTCGAGGACCTGCGGGATGATCTCACCTGCCTTTTGGATGCGGACCGTATCGCCCTCGCGGATGTCCTTGCGGGCGATCTCTCCGGCGTTGTGCAACGTGGCGCGGGCCACGGTGGAGCCGGCGAGGAGCACGGGCTCGAGCTCGGCCACGGGGGTGATCGCGCCGGTCCGGCCGACCTGCATCGTGATCGCGCGCAGCACGGTATCGGCACGGTCCGGCGGGAACTTGAAGGCCACGGCCCAGTGCGGGAACTTGCTCGTCCGGCCAGCCTTCTGCTGGTCGGCCAGGCGGTCGACCTTGACCACGGCGCCATCGGTCGGGAAGGGCAGCTCGCGGCGCAGGCCGTCGAGTTTCTGGATCGCCGCCCAGGCCGCCTCGATCCCGTGCTGCACCGGGATGTCGCCCCGCGTCGGGAAACCCCACTGGGTCAGCCGGCGTTTGAAGTCGGACAGCGAGGCGAAGACCGGCGGCTCGCAGGCGCCCAGACCGTAGCACAGCACGCTCAGGCGGCGCTTCCGCGCCTCCGCGTGGTCGAGCAGTTTGACCGTGCCGGCTGCCAGGTTGCGTGGGTTGGCGTAGAGCGCCTCGCCCTCGGCCTCGCGTTCGGCGTTCAGGCGCTGGAATTCGGCCAGCTCCATGTAGACCTCGCCGCGGATCTCGAGCAACTCGGGGGCGTCGGTCAGCTCGCGCGGCAGGGATTCGATCAGGGCGATGTTATGGGTGACGTCATCGCCGCGGTTGCCGTTGCCGCGGGTGACCGCGCGGACGAAGCGACCGCGCTCGTAGGTGAGGGAGAGGGCAACCCCGTCGACCTTGGGCTCCACCACGAAGTCGACCTCGCTGGTCCCGAGGGCCTTCTGGAGCCGCTCGCCGAAAGCCCGGAAATCCCCCTCGTCGTAGGTATTGTCCAGCGAGAGCATCGGCTCACGGTGGTCGCGCTGCTGGAATCCCTCGGATCGGTCGTCACCGATCCCCAGTTCCGGCCCCGCGTGCTCCTGGTATTTGCCCTCCAGCTTGCGCAGCCGGGCCACCAGTTCGTCGAACTCGAAGTCGGAGATCTCGGGGGCGTGCTGGCGGCGATACAGGTCCTCATGCTTCGCGATCAGGCGGCGCAGGTGCTGGATCTCCTCGAGGTCGGTTTCCTTCGACATGGACGGCGGAAAGTTAGGGGGAGGGGAAGAGGGATGCAACAAAGGGATACCATAGGGACAGGGGAAGGGAAGAAATTGGGCCGAGTGCTGAATCGAGTACGGAGTACAGAGTGCGGAGTACGGAGGGCAGCGGGGAGGGTGGGCTTATTCTGTAATCCTTCCCTTGCCTCTCGGTAGGGACGAGCGTCCCCGCTCGTCCGCGACCGAAGCATGGGGTCTGGCTTCGCCTCGCGACGCGATGGCGTGCCTGACCTCGTGTGGAGGCCCTGAAGCCAGACCCTATGCCGGCGGCCGACCTGGGACGGTCAGCCCTACCTGACCCAGAGGGTGTGTGCAGGGCCGACGTGTATGAGGTGTTTACCTAATGATGTGCTCTTGCGCTCAGGTCCCTGGGTAACAGATTTACAGCTGTATCTGAAAGCCCTAGTAGAGGATGCCGTATGATACCACCAGGGGGCCGCCGCAAGGCGGCCTCGCTTTTTATAAGTCAACCCAGCCTAGCGCTTGGTCGTTGAGTTTTTTTATCAAGAATTGCGCGCCTTGTTCTTTGAGGTAGCTGTTTGGCCGTCGGGTTTGTTTGAGCAAGTAGGCAATCAGGTCAGCGGCTTGCAGAAGGTTCGAGGTTCGAGAGTCGATGGCGACCGGCCTTTCAATCAAAGCGATCCTTCCTGGGGTCAGCCAAGACTTAGGCTGCCGGGTCATTTGGTCGTGGATGATGAAGAGGCTCCGGCTCTCCCCGAAAAAACCGGCGGTCCGCCATTCCTCTAGGTCTTTCAAGCAGCGCGAACCTGTCTGTTCCAACGGATCCTCCGACTGTTTCGTGGTCACCCAGCCGAAGAAGCGAAGTTCGCGGCTTAACATCAGCATTCCGACGAGCTTGCGCATGATCAGCAGACGCGTGGCCCGCGGGAGTCCGCAGTGTATTCTGGCCGCCCCCAGGAATTCCGCGGCATGGATTTCCTGTCCATGATCTAGCCCATATTGCTGATTGGCCCATTCGCGGAATAAAGAAAAGCGCTGGTTTATCAGATGCCAGTCCGCGGCGGGCAGGGAGAAGCCAGCCAAGATATAGTGGTCCGTCGGCGAGTTCTTGAGGCCTGGGTCGCCGCTTTCGTCCAAGTAGATGAAGTGCACGAAAGAAGAGAGCGGTCCCTGTCTTTGCTGGCGAAACCTTAGGAAATCTAGGCGTGGCCGAGGCGAACTGCCCATCGGATGACCCTAAGCGCTTGAATCCTGGTTTGTGCCGGACAAGGCTAGGTTCAACCCCATCTCACCATGCCCCTACCTCCGTTGCCCGCGCATCTCCAGGCCCGCCGTGATTTCCTGCGCAAGGTCGCCCTCGGCGCAGCGATGTTCGCCGTCCCGGGCGCTTTCGCCGAAGCCCTGACGCGCACGCCGAAGCAGACCGAGGGTCCTTTCTACCCCGACAAGCTTCCGCTCGATACCGATAACGACCTGATCATCGTGAACAACGGCGTCACGCCCGCGGTCGGCGAGGTCACCTGGCTCAGCGGTCGTATCCTCGACGAGCATGGCGACCCGGTGCGCAACGCGCTGGTCGAGATCTGGCAGGCCGACAGCAAGGGCGCCTACATCCACACCAAGTCCGGCAACGCGGCCAAGCGCGACGGCAACTTCCAAGGCTTCGGCCGTTTCCTCACCGGTGCCAACGGCGAGTACGTCTTCCGGACGATCAAGCCCGTGCCCTATCAGCCGCGCACCCCGCACATCCACCTCGCCGTGCGCCTCAAGGGCAAGAAGGAGCTCATCACCCAGTGCTACATCAAGGGCCATGAGCTTAATGCCAACGACATGGTCTACAAGGCCATCAAGGATCAGGCACAGCGCGACAGCGTCACCCTCGACTTCGCCCCGCTCAAGGGCTCCAAGGCCGGCGAACTCTCCGCGCGCTGGGACGTCGTCCTCGGCTTCACGCCGGAGGGGTGATGAGTTGATCCGTTGATTCGTTGGCCGGTTGGCCAGAGGGCTCGCGGTCAAGTATTGGGGCGGTGTCGCCGCCGGCATGGGGTCTGGCTTCAGCATGCGCAGCATGAGGGTGCCTGACCCCGTGCCGGTTCTTCGGCCTTCAACACGAGGTCAGGCACGCCATCGCGTCGCGAGGCGAAGCAAGACCCCGTGTTTCGGCCGCGGACGAGCGGGGACGCTCGTCCCTACCTGAGTGGCACACGGTGCGCTCTGGCCAACGGGCCAACGGGTCAACTGATCAACCCTGTATCAGTTGCTTTTCACGTCCAACAAAAAGCCCCTGTTTCCAGGGGCTTGGTGGCGGACTCGGCGCGCCGCTTACTTGGCGTGGGCCTTGACGAACTCGATATTGGCCTTCACCTGCGGGACGCTGTCGTTCCAGTCGGCTTCGTGCTCGATCGAGATGTGGCCGTCAAACTTCTGCTTCTTGAGTTCCTCGAGGCAGGCGGCGACGTCGACCACGCCCTTGCCGGCGACGACGACGGGCGAGGGCCCGAACTTCTCCTTGTCCTTCAGGTGCACGCTGATGATGCGGCCGCTCAGGATGCGGAGGCACTCGACGGACTTGAGGTTCGAGGTGGCCCAGTGGCCGATGTCGGCGCAGGCGCCGACGCGCTTGTCGCGGCTCTCGACCACGCCGAGGATGTAGAGGGGGTGCCAGACCTTGTACTTGGGCTTATCCATCGAGCCGCCGTGCTCGTGGAAGGCGACCTTGATGTCGTGCTCGATGGCGGCCTTTTCCCAGGCGACGATCTGCTCGGTGGACTCGGTGCAGACGGCGTACAGGCCCATCTTCTTGGCGAAGGCCATGATCTTGTTCACTTCCTCGGGGTTGTTCGCGCCGACGACGCCGTAGTTCACGGCCTTGACGCCCTGACGCTTCAGCTCGGCCTGCAGCTCGGCCATGGACTCGGCCGACATGGTGTGGTGGACTTTCTCCTTGGAGCCGGGCTTCAGGATCTGGCCCGGGTAGAATTCGATCAGGTTGCCGCCGGCTTCCTTCGTCTTGGCGATGGCCTCGAACGCCGAGAAGCGGTTGAAGGTGTAGGCCTGGCAGCCGATGAACCAGCCGTTCTGGCGGAGTTCTTCCGGCAGAGGGTCGGCCTTGAGGGTCGCGAGCAACGCGAGGGCGAGGAGGGGGAGGAGACGCATGGGGATAGGGGGCTTAGGACAGTGATAGGACAGGGCAGTTCCCTAGGTCAAGAACCCCTCCTCTGCGGTCTGGCGCTGGTGCCTGGCAAACGACCTCTTTAGGCATGGATTTGAGGCAATGTTGGGAGTCCCTGCGGCGGCGATGGTCACGGCCCGAGACCTTGGGCGCCCGGGGCGAGCGGTTGGCGGCGGCCCGGTATCGCCGGGCCGGGGCGACCATCCTCGCCCTGAACTGGCGGGCCGGTCAGGATGAGATCGACCTCGTCGCCTTGGAGGGAAGGGTGCTGGTGTTCGTCGAGGTCAAGACCCGCACGGCCGAACACGGCGGCGCCGGCCATGCGGCGGTCGATGAGCGCAAAAGGACGGCTTTACGAAGGGCCGCGAAGGCCTGGCTGCGCGAAATCGGGGGTGCGCCGCACTGGCGCTTCGATATCGTCGAAGTTCTGGTTTGCATCGATGGCTCCGTCCGCATCCTCCAACACCGCGGCGAGCCCCTCTTCGGGCCTCGCCGTTTTTGAATACCGATGTCCGCCACCGATCGTCATCCGTTCCTCTCCGGCCTCAGCAAGCACCGCGGCGCCCAGCCGACCTGCGTGGTCATCTTCGGCGCCTCCGGCGACCTGGCCGCCCGCAAGCTGCTCCCGGCGCTCTACAACCTCGCCGTGGACAGCCTGCTCCCCGCCGACTTCCACCTGATCGGGTTCGGACGCAAGCCGATCCCCGATGCGGAGTTCCGGACCCAGGCGGCCGCCGACATCAAGAAGTTCTCCCGCCGCGATTTCCGCCCCGAGATCTGGAAGCGCATCGAGGAGAACACGGCCTACCAGGCCGGCGGCTATGACGATCCGGCCGCCTTCGCCGCGCTCAAGGAGCAGATCGCGGCCGCCGAGAAGAAAGCGGGCCGCCCCCTGCAGCTGGTCTTCTACGTCTCGACCCCTCCGACCGTCTTCGAGGCCATCCTCGAGAACCTCGGCCAGTCCGGCCTCGCCGCCCGCGGGCTCGGCACCGACCTCGAGAGCAAGGTCATCATCGAGAAGCCCTTCGGCAAGGACCTCGACTCCGCCGTCCACCTCAACGCCGTCGCCGCCCGGAATTTCCGCGAATCCCAGATCTTCCGCATCGACCACTCCCTCGGCAAGGAGACCGTCCAGGATCTCCTCGTCCTGCGTTTCGCCAACCCGATCTTCGAGCCCCTCTGGAACCGCCGGCACGTCGACCACGTGCAGATCACCGTCGCCGAGGAGCTCGGCGTCGCCACCCGCGGCGGCTACTACGACGGCAGCGGCGCCACCCGCGACATGCTGCAGAACCACACGATGCAGCTCCTCGCGCTCGTCGCGATGGATCAGCCGCGCTCCCTGTCCGCCGAGCACATCCGCGACGAGAAGGTCAAACTGCTCGAGTCGATCCAGCCCCTGCGCCTCGGCGCCAACGGCGACGCGGTCCGCGCCCAGTACGGCGAAGGCCTCTCCGGCGGCGAGAAGGTCCCCGGTTACCTGTCCGAGAAGGACATCCCCGCGACCTCCGCCACCGAGACCTTCTGCGCCTTGCGCCTCTCCATCGAGAACAGCCGCTGGTCCGGCGTGCCGTTCTACATGCGCTCGGGCAAGCGCCTCGCGCGCCGCGTCTCCGAGATCGCCATCCAGTTCAAGCAGCCGGAGTCCGGCCTCTTCGCCGGTGACGCCCGCTACGACCTGGCCCCGAACCGCCTCGTCATCCAGATCCAGCCCGACGAAGGCACGACGCTCGTGCTCAACTCCAAGGTCCCCGGTCTCGAGCCGCGCACCCAGCCGGTCCGCCTGAGCTTCCGCTACGCCACGACCTACGGCTCCAACACGCCCGAGGCCTACGAGCGCCTGATCCTCGACGGCATCGTCGGCGACCGCACGCTCTTCATCCGCGGCGACGAGACCGAGGCCTCCTGGCGCCTCTTCACCCCGCTCCTGCGCTCCTGGCAGCAGCAGGGGCAGGCCGGCGTGGAGACCTACGCCGCCGGTTCCTGGGGCCCCGCGGGCGGCGACGCCCTCCTGGCCGCGCACGGCCACGCCTGGCGCAACGCCGGCCGCTGACCATGGCCCACCCGCTGATCGACGCGCTCCCGGGTTTCCCGGTGAAGATCTCCGCCGTCCTGCCCTCGCTCGACAAGGCCTGGGCTGAGGAAGGCGACGACGCCGCGCGCGCCTCGCAGATGAACCTCGTCCTGATGTTCGGCGCCGGCGTGTCCCCCGCGGACGCCCAGGCGCGCTTCGACGAGGCGATCCGCTTCGCGCAGCGCTACCCGTGCCGGCTCGTCGTGCTCGCCGCCCGGCCCGCCGCCGAGGCCGCCGCGGCCCTCGAGGCCAAGGTCAACGTCGTCTGCTTCCTCGATCCCTCCCGCCGCGGCAAGCGCTGCTGCGAGGCGCTCATGCTCGCCCACGGCGCGCCCACCGCCGAGCTCGAGTCGCTCGTCTCGACCTGGCTCGAGGGCGACCTCCCGACGAACGTCTGGGCCCACGGCGTCACCGCGGACGAGTTCGCGCCGTGGCTCGCCTGGAGCGCCCGCTGCCGCCGCGTCGTCGCCGACCGCTCCCTCGTGGGCGACGCCTTCTTCGCGCTGCCTTTCCCCGAGCCCAAGGGAGTCCGCGACCTCGCGGTCGCGCGTTGCCTGCCGGTCCGCCAGGCCCTCGGCCAGTTCCTCGCCGGCCACGCGCCTGCCGACCTCGTGCGCGGCCTGCGCACCGTCACGGTCGCGCACGGCGCCGGTCTCGCCGGCGAAGCCGCCGGCCTGCTCGCCTGGATGAAGGGCTGCCTCACGCATTGCGCCGGGCTCTCGCGTTCGCATCTCGACGCCACGTTCGCGCTCTCCGCGCAGGCGCCGTCCGGGGACAACCTGGCCGCGGAGTGGACGTTCGCCGACGGCGCCCGCTTCTCTTGGGAGCACGCCGATCAGGGAACGCGCGCGATCATCACCTTCACGCGCAGCCGTCAGCCCGCCCCCGTGGCCCAGCGCGTCGCCCTGATGGGCGCGCCCGAGGCGCTGTCGGAAGCGGTGTTCTTTTAAGCGGTTGGCGGTAAGCGGTTAGCGGTTGGCGTCGTCCCCCTAGAACAACTTCCTGATTTCCACGGCGGCCGCTTTGGCTTTGGTTCGGGCCTCCTCCGGGACGTGCTCGAGGAGATCCTTGATCGCGGTTCGCAGACCCTCATCGTCTTTAGGGTCGCAGGCAATGAGCCAGGCGGCGCCTTCCACTTCGTTTTTCGCCACACCATACCCGAGGACGAGCATTAGCCCGTACTTGAACATGCCCCTGGGGTGGCCTTGCGAGGCGGAAAGTTTGAACCAGCGGACGGCTTCCTCCTTTTTGCCTGCGTCGCTACTCTCCATCAACAGCGAGCCGAGGTTGCCTTGGGCGACGGGGTGACCCTGCGTCGCGGCTTTCCTTAGCCAAACATTGCCTTCGGCCTGTTCGGAGGCGCTTCTGCCCGGCTCTGTCAGGCAGACGCTGAGCTCAAGCTGGGCGCTGGCGTCGCCCAGCTCGGCCGCCTTGCGGAACCAAGAGAGCATCTGCTTCTCATCCTCCGGTACGCCATCCCCGTCGCGATACGAAATAGCCAGGGTGTTCATCGCCCTAGGATACCCTTGTTCCGCCGCCTTTCGGCACCACTTGGCAGCTTCCTCCGGGTCTGCCAAGGTGCCGAATCCTGCATGGTACATGCCCGCCAGTTCATACTGGTCCTCCGCCTTGCCTCCCTGGGCCAGCGCGAACTGGGCCCTGAAGGCGCGGGAGGCAGCCAGCCACTGGGCGCCGCTCGCGTAGATCGGATGGAGCTCGATTTTGTCGCTGATGCCCCGGGCGAGGCCCCGCGCTTTGGTCAGGTCCAGGCTGTCCGCGCCTCGCATGAATTCCTTGGCGGCTGCGCGGTCCTCGTCGTCGCCCATCATCTCGCCGACCAAGATCCAGGCGAGGCCGAGCGCGACGTTCTTGGTGGTCCCTCGAGCGAGGATGTGGTTCACGCCCAGCCGGATGCTCGCGGGAGCGTTGCCCTGCATCGCCGCTTTGCGGAGCCATTCGTTGGCCTGCCGCGCCTGCGCCAACTCGTTCGTCTGGGTGAGCTCCATCGCCAGGTTTGACTGGGCGACCGGATGGCCGTGGGTCGCGGATAGCTCCAGCCAGCGGCGGGCTTCCTTCGCGTCGGCCTCGACCCCTTCGCCGCTCTCGTAGCACTGGGCCAGGCTGAGCTCGGCGTCCGCGTTCTGCTTGGCGGCCGCCAGGCGGAACCAGCGCAACGCCTCCTTGGGGTCCTTGGCGCGGATTTCTCCGCGGAGGCAGACCTGTCCGTACATGAAAAAAGCGTCCTCGTTGCCGCTTTCCGCGGCGCGGCGCATCCATTCGGCGGCGCGGGGCTTGTCGATCGGCGTGCCGAAGCCCAGCAGGTGGTCGAGGGCGCGTTCGAGCATCGCCTTGGGGTCGCCGGCTTCGGCGCGTTTCACCGCCTCGGCGAAAAGCGCCGCCTGCTCGGCCGGGGAGGCGCCCTTCGAACCGTCCGTCGGCTTCGGCGCCTCGGCGCGCAGGGTCACGTTGAGCAGGAACAGCAGGAGCCAGAGACGGGCGCGCATATTATTATAGAAACTTCAATTTTGTCTTTCGGGCGGGTGGTCGGCAAGGGACGGCCGGCTCCCGTGCACAGGCATTAGCCGCCCCATCCGTCCTCCTGCGCAGCATTAGCGGCGCTCATCGTCCACCGCTTATGGTCCGCGCCTTCGCGGGCCCCTCCGTCGCTCCGCTCGGGCGACTGGGGCCTACGCCGGGTCACGCGGTTGGCGGTCAGGAAATCGCGCCTTCGGCCCGCGGCAACGTCGCCAGTATTCGTCGGTTTGCCTGGTCCGCGCTGATGCGGGTGACGATGAGGTAGAGCAGCACGGCCGAGGCGACCGAGCAGGCCAGCCAGACCATCTGGACCTTCGTGGCGTACATCCCGGAGGGCAGGTCCGTCACCTGGATGAACTTGCTGACATACTGGCCGAGGAAAACGGAGAGCAACCAGGCCATCCACCAGAGGATCAGCAGCGGCGGCGTGCCGGGGGTGCCCGCGTCGGGGAAGCTGTGCTTCCAGAGCTGCCGCATGCACCGGAAGGGGATCCAGAGGTTGACGAAGGGGATGATGTAGGACGCGGCGACGATTTCCGGCTCGTCCGACAGCCCGACGGCCCCCTGGGCGCGCGCATTCACGTGGGCGCGGTAGCTCCAGACCATGACGCTCACGCCGGTGACGACGTAGATGCCGAGGCGGAGGTAGGCCATGACTTCCATCACCAGGTCGTTGGCCGCGCCTTCGGCCTCGGTGAAGTCGCCCCCGGCGAAGAGCTTCCACTGCAACGCCGTCGCGGCCATCGACGCAAGGTTGGCGAGCAGGCTGAGGCCGAGCAACGTCCGCGTCATCGCCGCCACGGGTCGGATATCCTTGTAAACGTAGGTCCGGATCTTCGGCAGGGGAGGCGGGGTCACGCGCCGAACCTACCACGGCCGCTGTCCGAGACTAGCCCGAAAAAATTTCGCGAGCCGCGCCTCACGGTCGGCGCGGCTCATGTGGCCTTCTTTCAGGCCAGGCCGTTCTCCTTCATCCACGCGACGAGCTGGGCGAAGGCCTTGGCGCGGTGGCTGATCTTGTCCTTCTCGCGCGGGGAGAGCTGCCCGAAGGTCTGCTCATGGTTCGCCGGGACGAAGAGGCTGTCGTAGCCGAACCCTTCGGCACCGACCTCGGCCTCGAGGATCTTGCCCCAGCACTGGCCGACGAATTTGCCGAGTTCCTGGTTGGGTCCGAGGAGGATCAGGTGGCACTCGAAACGCGCGCCACGCTTGTGGGGCGGGGCCTTCTTCATCGCCTCGAGGAGCTTGGCCCGATTCTGGGCGTCCGTCGCCCCTTCGCCCGCGTAGACGGCGGAATCGACCCCGGGGCCGCCTTGGAGCGCATCGCAGCACAGGCCGCTGTCGTCGGCCAGGACCCAGGCCTTGCGCGGGGCCAGTTCGCGGAGGGCATTGGCCTTGAGGCGGCAATTGCCATGGAAGGTGCCGGTGATCTCCTCGACGACGGGCATGCCCCCGAGCTCCTTGGCGGAGCGCACCTTCACATCGAGCCCGGCCTTCGCGAACATGCGGCCGAACTCCTCGGCTTTATGCGCGTTGCCCGTGGCCAGGTAGATATCCATCGCGGGAATGTGAGCATCAAGGGGTGGGAAGGCAAGGGGGCGAACAAAGGGCTAGGGCCAGGGCCAGGGCTAGGGCTGGAAACGGATTAGGAAGGTTCAGGACAGCTTCATGGACAGGTTGCTAGATTTCCTAGCCCTGACCCTAACCCTGGCCCTGGCCCTAAATGGATTGTTTCCGCCCCCTTCCTCGGCCAAAGTCACCTTCGGTGTTCGGCCTAAACCGCCAACCGCTATCCGCCGTCCCCCTCTTCCGCTTTCCTTTCGTCCCTTGTCCCTCCGCTGCCTCATCACCGCCGGTCCGACCCGCGAGTTCCTCGACCCGGTCCGGTTCGTCAGCAACCCTTCGACGGGTAAGATGGGCTACGCCCTGGCCGCCGCCGCGCGCGCCGCGGGGTGGACGGTCGACCTGGTCTCAGGCCCGGTCTCGCTGCCCGAGCCCGACGGGGTCATGGTCTACCCGGTGGTCACCGCGGCCGAGATGTTGCGCCAGACCGATGCCTTGTTCGGGCCGTGCGATGTCCTGATCATGACGGCCGCGGTCAGCGACTGGCGTCCGAAGGTCAGCCACCCCCAGAAACTGAAGAAGACGGGCGAGGGCCT
>SXGQ01141404.1_pt1 | contig 15842 bp, 13 predicted proteins | sample 3178371 | NCBI WGS metagenome assembly SXGQ01 (sample SAMN11356859, study PRJNA531348) | freshwater metagenome | isolation source: freshwater sample F1-20 | place: China: Fuxian Lake, Yuxi | collected 2017-12-25
TCTTACGGCGGATCTCTTTAATGAAGTTCTCTGTAGATTGTTTTGGCTTCTGTTCCATGTCATTATTGGTTTAATTGTTAATGATGGAAACTCTCTACTAATTTAGACTACATTTTGTCCACTTTATGCTGACGATTTACAACCCCCGTATCTTGATAATAAATGTTTTATACTATTCAAATTTTGGGCATTTGTTCAAATATTCAAATTTAATCTTGCATTGAAATACTTACAATAATCACATTCCTCTCCTGATTGTGGGACAGTATCGCTCTCTATGCATTTAATGAGTTTGTCAAGTGTATTTTCAACCCATGAAATATCACCTTGATAATCGATCAAATTAATATTGAATTTCATAACTCCATTAAATTGGGGTAAAGTGTTGTCGCCTGTGCAGTAGACGAAATATGCCATTTTTGAAACAGTAAAACCCATCTTTATTAATAACCACTGGTAAAATTCAATTTGTCTTTTATAGCCTATGTGATATTCTTTATCTATTGAAATAACAGGTTCACTTGCGGCAGTCGACTTGTAATCAACGACAATCAGTTCATCATTACCATTTATCCAAATATCGTCAACAGCACCAGAAAATTTGTACCCTTTATAAGAAACCTTTAATCCTTTAAAGTTTTCTCTCCAGATATCCATCTGATCATGCTTAAATGGGATATAATTATATCCACGATCTTTTAATATTTGTGGTACCGTTTGAGCTTCTCGATACAAGTCGAACTCCCGTTTTAATAATGTATCAACTGCAGAATTAATATTAAATGGGAAACCCGGAGGAACATCTATACCTTTTTTTCTGTCTATGTAGAAACATTTTGGACATTTTAAAAATGAATCAATTTTACTTCTACTGAAACTAAATCCATTTCCATTTTTAAATATATTCCTAGACCTTGGTGGGTTATAATTTGACATTTGGATTTATTTGGAGGATTTTTTAACGGACTCAATATTTTTTTTCAACCTAAATTTTATTATCTCTCTTAAATCTTCTTTTTTTAATTCATATTTGGATAAAACTTCCATAACTGTATGTATATCTAATTCAAGTTCATTTTGAGCCTTTTTATACTCACTAATTAAATTATTTTCTTCTAAATACTCTGCTCCCTTTTCTAATCCTAATTTAAGAAGATCGGTATTTGTATAATTAATTACAACACTATCTATTGTTGTTTGCTGCCAATTTTTCATTTTAATCATTGGGGAAGAATAAATTGACTTATCACATTCCATCTTTCCTTCACAGAAAATGAAATTCATTGTTTTATTTACACTGGAGCTTGAGTAAGCGTATAATATTTTTATTGGGACAAGAAATTCGTATAAACCCTCTGTTTCACCATGTATTGCCCTCATAATCCCAGGAGTTGACAGTTCTATGCCCCCAGGCATAACTCTCAAATTACAGATTGTATTATCAAATTTCTTTTTAAGCAGTCTTTTGAAAGAATTTAAAGCCTCATTAAGCTCTTTCCGATCAATAGTAAATTTACTTTCAAGTGGTTGTTTCATGTTCTCGATTATTTAATTTTCGAATTAAAATGAAGATTATAAACAATTGAGATATACTTATCATTGGCCAAATAATACAGAATATCCAAACATTTATTTCTTCATATGTTAAACCTAAGCAATCGGCTAGATATTGAAGCAACTCAACGCAGTAATTAAAAATGTAATGTATCATTTGGGTACTATAATCGAGGGTTGTAGTGATTTTGAAGTCTAACTATTGGCAAAAAGATTATTTTGAATCTGTTTTTCACAGTTACTAAAACTTTACTGATATCTGTTTTAATTACTCTTAGTGAAATAAAAAAGTAAACATAATAAAGCATGAAATACGCCATTACTCCAAGATCAACTCTATAGTCGTAATACGAAAAATCGTATAGGATAATTGTGAATAAAAAAAGAAATATAACAGAAAAATATAATCTGAATCGAAATTTATTCAAAGCTTTGAAAATCGAAATAAAAAAATAATAAATAAATGTAAAAGGTATAAAGAACATCCAGACCCACATAAAGATTTTGAATCCACTATCTCCCAAAAGAATATCTGGTCTAAATACTATTGGTACCAATGATAAAATCAATTTATCTACCGTTATAAATACGATTACTGGGATTAAAAATATAAAATGAATAAATTTAATAACTCCCCAATAAGGTATTGATAAAATCAGTTTTTTCATTAGTCTATTTTTTTGAATGGTATTGCATCTACCCTAAGAGGTTTCATATAAAACTCCATTCCTGACATAGTATCCGTGTATACAATTCTAAGCCCATATTCATTTGATTTTGGAAAATAGAAGAGAAATACATAACACTCGCGGCCATCTATATCATTAGCATCATACCACCTTCGGTCTATGGAAGTTGAGTCTTCCTCCATTTCAGGAGATTCATTCAGATAGAGCTTTGTTGTGTCCCCATCAATAATTTCAATTTCATCAAATGATAAAATGATCTTTGGATTTTTAGTTTTTAACCCACGGTTTGTTGTGTCTTTATCATAATCCTTTGTGGTATCATTCCATTTAATCAGCTCTTTGCTGTTTGGCCGTGTATAAACTGTTTGAGAGAAGGATGAAAATGAAACAAGAATAGAACAAATTAAAAAGGTGTTTTTCATAATCAAATTAGGTTTAGCAATAATATAAAAGCCAATTTCTTCTCTGAAGTTATCTAGCCATGTCAAAAGAAAAAGTTAATCAATATTTACCCTTAGTTAAAACTTTGTTAGTTTGAATACTGTTTCGAGTCCTCAATTCTTGACAAAATGCGGTTAAAACTGAGGCATATTTTTACTTTATTAACTTCTAAATTTCTAAAAACTTGATAAACTCAATGGTCTATTCTACAGGAGGAGTCCTTGATCCCAAAGCAAATAATTTGACATTTCAATCTTTTCATTCCGTGTTGATTAAATATGACTCTCATATAAAATTATTTCAGAAAATTTTTTATCTTCAGTTAATTAGAATGATATATCAGAAAAACTGTTAATTGATGTTTCCACTTCTATAAATCCTACATGTTATTATATAATTATTTAATATGTCGTTAGTTAAAAGAGAATCACACTGGATCCCGCTAGCAGATCTGATGACTGTTTTGATGATTACGTTTTTGTTCATTACTGTATGTTATATGTTGATAGTAAGTGAGCAAAAGAAGAAAGAAGATAAATTATTTGAAGATTTTCGTGCAGCTAAAGTTGGTTTATATAATAAACTTGATAGTGTATTTAAAAAAGATGCTGCTAAATGGAATCTTAAACTTGATCGTGATTTATCAATAAAATTTACAAAACCTCAAGTCCTTTTCGAAGAAGGTAAAAGCACGATAAAGCCTGAGTTTAAAGAAATTTTAAATGAGTTTCTACCTAAATATTTAGAGGTGGTTCTTGATAAAGAATTTACAGACAATATTGCCGAAATTAGAATAGAGGGACATACAAACAGTAAAGCATTACAGAGTAATCAAGTTTGCAATTTCTCAAATGACTCTTACATAGACAACATGGAATTATCGCAAAATAGAGCTCGAAATGTTTTAAGCTATTTGCGATCAATTGAATATTTCAGAGGTTTGAATGATAGCCAAAAAAATGTATTACAGTATTGGCTTACTGCAAATGGATTATCATATGGAAGAACAGTAGACTCTAAGGATAGTTTAACTTATTTTACGAAACAATCTGCAGATGATGATAAATCCCGAAGAGTAGAATTTAGAATTATTACTAATAGTGAAGATTTGATAAACAAAAAATTACAAAATATTAAGTGAAATGAATAATATTTTATCAGTACTGTTTAATAATATTGAAATCATTTTTGGTATTTTAACAATTCTGGGGTTTACTATATGGGCGGTTAAGTATTCAAAAAAGGATCCAAATAAAATCAACATTTACACTTTTGATTTTATTCCACATTTATTCCCTACACTTGGTATACTTTTTACATTTATAGGAATTGCCGTTGGTCTATATAAATTAGATGTTGATAATAGTGATACTATAACTAAAACAATACCATTACTACTTGAGAATTTGAAAACTGCTTTTATTGTATCAATTTTTGGCGTTTCTCTACTTATTGTTTTTAGTTTTTGGGTTAATTCTAGAAAAAAATTGTTAGATGAAAAAATACAAACTCCAGAACTAAAAGCACTCAACTTACTATTAGAAGAGTTGAAAGAATTAAAAAATAATTTGCAGACAACTGACGAAAATGGAAATAGAATTACAATCGGTAATCTAGCAAGAGATATTTATAAAGAATCTGAAAAACAGTCTACTTCATTAAGAAGTTTTTCATCAGATCTCGCAGTCACAATTTCTCAGGGATTTGAGCAAATATTAAACAATCCAACTGAAGGTGTAGTCGCAGAGCTGAAACTTTTAAAGATTGAAATAGAAAGTCTTGGTGAAAAACTAAAAGATCCCGCAACTGATATGACTCAGAATATTGCCAATGAATTACAAAGATCTATGTCAAAAATGGTAGACGAATTCAAAGCAACAGTTAGTGGAGGTGCAAAAACCGAAATGGAAAGTCTTGCAAAAATACTTAGTCAAGCCGGAGGTTCTTTGGCTGAATTTCCTGCTCGCTTGCAGGAGATGAGTGATAATTTAAATACAAATTTTAAAGGATTACAAGACGTTGTTAGTCAAATTACTCAACAAACTTTATCTCAATCTGAAACTACAACTAATGAAGTTAGAAAGCAGATAACAGAAATGAGTGATATTATAAAATTAAGGATAGGGGATATCCAAAATGGTCAACAGCAGCTTATCAATGAGCAAACCAAGAATCTTGAAATTTCAGAGAATTTATTAGACTCATTTAATACGAGTATAGTAAAAATGAATAATTTATCTGTAGATGTAACAGATACTATAGGGAAGCTAAATCAAGCTCATCATGAACTTGATAATGTAATGCATACATTTAAAAATATATCTTCACAATTAACTGCATCTTCAGATAAATTCGGAAGCTCTCAAATAGCATTTTCGGAACACTCTAATGAATTTCTTAGATCAAATTCTAACATTATTATTGAGGTACAGAAAACTCTTGATAAATCCAAAACTCTTGCAGTAGAATACTCTAATCGTTTTGAAATAATTGAAAAAGGGCTACAAGAAATATTCACCAAAATAAATATCGGATTAAAAAGTTATCAGGATGAAGTTGGACAAAGCTTAGAAAAGTACCTTAGAACATATTCAGAAGCATTAACAGCTACAGCCGGTTCTCTTGAAAAAGCAGTTTCGAAACAAGAAGTTATTCTCGAGGATTTAACTGAGCAATTAGGGAGAATAAATAAACGTTAGTTTCAGAATGCCTACAGTACAGGAGATACTACAATTCAATTTTAATTCTACTTCTTTTTTTCAAAAAGGAAAGAGTATTATTTCAAATAATTTGATTAGAGATATAGAAGATCAAATTGCCAAACTTAAAAAAATTGATGAGGTATTAGGTTTGAATCCTTTACCCAAGTCATCACCTATGTTGATTTCAAATGTATTTTTAAAATTCAAGTCTTCATTAAAAAATAAAAATGTTCAATTTGATAGACGGGAAATAATGGCATTGAGCTATGCCTTAGATTATTCAAATCCCGGGAATTCAGCAATATTTAAAAACAAACAAGAACTAGAGTATGTATTTGGTTTGATGAATTCAAGCTGGCGAGATTCGTATTTGTATGGCTTGCTAGATTGTTTATTGCGAAATTGGAGTGAAATTAAAGTTGACTCATTAAATATATTGAGCTATTTTATAACAGGAAAATTCAATGACTATATCGGGTCAAGAAAATCATTATTATCCCTGAAAAAATGTATTAATTATTTTAGTATCCAAAACGGAGATTCAGTACTTGGAGAAACATTAGCTAAAAAAGACATTTCACTAAAGGATATAACAAAATATTTAGAAATACCCGAAACTTGGATCACCTACTCTTATTTTACTAACGTCATATATACTTACTATGAGAAGAGAAAAAGTAAAATTATAAATGATATTGATATATATATTGATATATTGGATAAACATGATAAAATTTACACAACTCAAAAATTGATTAGTAAAATAATAATTCAAATTCATACCGAACGTATCATAAATATTCAAGAACGAATTAAAACATATGCCTTTTTGAAAATAGGTGACCCATCAGATCCACAAAAGTGGACATATTCAGTTAATGTCTCCGAAACAATAAAAAAAGAACTAATAACGGCAAGAGATATTTTGAATGAATGGCTTACAAAGCAATTTATTGATATATTTTTTCGAACGTGTATTGATGATAAACGTCGACGCGAGTTTTGGTTGAATTATTCATCTTATATAACAACATTTACAGTTTTTGGGTCAATACAAACAAAAAATGTTTTGAAAAATAATGAAAGTATAGCAAAGTATGTTGATTCAAGATTTCAGATAGTTAGAAGCAATAATTCTATTTCTGCAATCATTATGTATATAGGAAATTATATGCTCATTGAATTTAGTAATATGGGGTATTCATTTTATGCTTATAAACTTAGTAGTATCTACAAGCCTGATTTGAGTGATACTATAAGAAGTGTTGATGACTTTAGAAATGGTTCTTTGCAAAAAGCAATTCGAAGTGATAAATACAGAGACTACTATGAAGATGAGGGAAGATTATTTCATATAGATGGTAAAGAAAAATGGGAGCCGAAATTTCAAAGATGGTTAAAAAACAAGGTTATTAGATGAGACTACATTACGAAAATAATATCACCTTTTTTAGCTTTCAAATACTTGATGAATCTAGTCGTCTAATACCAATAATTGAATGGGGAAACTTTCAAAGCGAATTTTACTCACAATTATCCATTATAAATGAATTATATGAAAATGGATCTGCAGATTATAGTGAAACGGAATGTAGAATTTCTGTTACTGAACTTTTATCTCTAAGCGAGATAGACCAAAGAATTTTAGGTCTCCCAAATTTGTACCCTTTTGAGATATATATTGAATCTGATGGGAATTTAAAAGGGAAAGATTTTAAATTAAAGTATGGGTTTTACAATTTTGTACCCAATGGTAGCATAATACATTCAGAAAAAAAAGGCTGTATTATTAACTGTACAGATTCGCAATATTTATTAAATCTAAATCAATATTTGTTATGTGATTCAATTGATGATTTTAATTCTTTACCTGATTTTGAAAAAGGGGGTGTATTTAATCTTTCAAAATTAGCGAGCATCAAAAAATTATCAACTGAAAATAATATAAAATTAGAAGAATTTTTAAATAGCCAAGAATTACATAATGTTGATAAAGTAAAAATAGATGTAAAATTTAATGAAGGCGTACTAGAAATATTTCCTATTCTTGATATTCCCGAAAATGATAGATTCATAAGTCAGTTTGATCTACTTTCTGAACCCCCCCAAAATGAATACAGTATTCAAAACAAAGCGGGTGGCGCAACACGAATTTTATTTGATGAAAAGCAAAAAAGTGAATTAAGGGTTATAAAGAGTAAAAGAAAAATATCAAATCAAAATGAGATAAATGAGATAATCGAAAGGCCTGAAATTTATTTCAATTCGGATTTAGTCGATTTAAATAGCTATAGTCAACGAGTAAAAGAAATTGGTTTGTATAAACCAAAGTTTTACCCTTTTGTTTGCCCCTACAAATCTCAATGGATACCTGGAATTTTAATTAAAGATAAATTTGACGGCGAAAAAAAGATATATTTTAAAACTGAGGATCAATTAAATGAATTTATCGAAGCAAAAGAATTAGCATCAAATGAAAATAGTTCATCTGTATTTTGGAAGAATTCTGATATACCATTTGAATTTGCAACTGAACTTATTGCAAAGGCAAAAGAACAATTTAGAACCCCTAATAAACCATTAAGAAGAAATAGTACCTCAAGTGTAGAAGTTTTAATAATTAAAGAAAATGCAGAGATATCCGAGTATTCTGATAATGTCAATGAAAATCCATACTTAGAAAATAAATTTTTTAGGATCCCCAATCTTAATCCTTTAATCGAGATAAAAGATCATCAAAAAAATGGGATATCCTGGTTACAGTCTTTATATAAGAACAATTGTCCTGGAGCACTTTTAGCTGATGATATGGGGCTAGGGAAAACTCTACAATTATTATATTTTATAGAGTGGCATACTCAAAATAATTCAAGTGATAAGCCATATCTAATTGTTGCACCAATTAGTTTAATGGAAAATTGGGAAAATGAATATCAAAAATTTTTTGATCCACAATTACTGCCACTAGTACGATTAAATAATCTGAGTAAATTAGCTAAGGAATATAATATAGAGGAAAATAAAAAATCAGCATTATCTCTTCAGAAAAAGCAAATCATCTTAACAAATTATGAAACGCTAAGAATATTTCAATTTAGTTTGGGATTGATTGATTTCTCACTCGTTGCTTTAGATGAGGCTCAAAAAATAAAAACTCCTGGGACATTAATCACCAATGCTGCTAAGGCTTTAAAAGCTGATTTTAAAATAGCAATGACTGGTACACCAGTTGAAAATACATTGATTGATATCTGGTGTATTATGGATTTTGCAGTTCCAGGATTACTTGGGAGCGGTAAGGAGTTTGCGAGTGTTTATCAGAATCCTTTAAAAAGTGAGGAGACAAATGTTCAAGAACTGACAGAAAAACTTAGAAGTCAAATTGGTGTCTATTTAAAAAGAAGATTGAAGAGTCAAATAAAAGAGGATTTACCAAAGAAATTTGACACTGGAGTTAACGCAAAAAGAAAGATGGTAATGCCGAATATTCAATTGGAATATTATAACCATCAAATTGAATTGGCAAATGACAGTTCCTATCTTCAAAATAATAGAGGTATACAAAAATTGAAATCGCTGCAAGCGATTAGGGATATTTCTGATCATCCTTTTTTATATGACAAGCAAATTTTATCCTATAATTCTGATGATTTAATTAGCAGTTCTGCTAAGCTAATTTTGTTGATGAATATATTAACGGAAATAAAAAATAAAAATGAAAAAGTTATAATTTTTGCTGAGAGAAAGGATACTCAAAAAATGCTTCATAAAGTAATTTATGAAAAATTTAATTTATATACCAGTATTATAAATGGCGATACAAAGTCCTATAGTACAAATAATGATAAAAGTAAATTAAGCCGTCAGCAAACAATAGATCGGTTTCAAAATCGAGAAGGGTTTAATGCGATTATAATGTCACCAATTGCAGCAGGGGTTGGTTTAAATGTGACCCATGCAAACCATGTTATTCACTACTCTAGACATTGGAATCCAGCCAAGGAACAACAAGCAACTGATAGGGCATATAGAATAGGTCAAGAAAAGGATGTTTATGTATATTATCCTATGGCGGTACTTCCTGATCATATGTTAGATGAAGCAGGAGAGAAAATGAAATCTTTTGATGAAATACTTGATCAGCTTTTATTAAGAAAATCAAATTTAGCATCAAACTTATTATTCCCAACCGATCAAGCAGAAGTAACACCTGAAGATATTTTTGATTCAGTATTTGGGACAAAAGCTGAAAGCCAATCGATTAATTTGACTTTTGAGGATATTGATAGATTACAGCCAAATTTGTTTGAATCATACATCGGTGTCTTATATCAAAAGGAAGGCTTCGATGTAACCCTTACTCCCTATTCAAATGATAAAGGAGTTGATATTGTAATTAAAAAGAAAAATGAAAATTATTTAATACAGGCTAAACAAAGTTCATCTTTAGTAGGTATTGATGCGATACAAGAAGTTTATACTGCAAAAAAATACTATGAGTCAATATTTAATTGTGAATTTAATTTGTTGGTTGTAACAAATAATTATTTTACATCAACTGCATTAAGTCTTGCAAGGCTAAATAATGTAAATTTAATAAGTAGAGATGAATTGGCTGAACTAAATACAAATGCTAAAGTAAGTAATAAGGAGATTAATAAATTAGAAACACAAAGACTGGAAAGAATATAGTTTACGATTTACCCAAAAAGTCCTGCCAACCTTTCCAACCTTTATTCTTGTATACTTGATCAGGAGCAACAGGAATATTCTTGGGTCTATTTTTTGTTTTAGTATATATCTTCCATTTCGCAACAGAATCAATTTTTAGTTTTCTCACATATTCTCTTGCTTTGTTGAAAGTGAGATGCATTTTATTAATATTAGAAACTGTATCAGTACCCAACCAGTCACCATAACTAACCCACCCAGATGATTTGTAGACATTATGCACTGCAGCAGGTATATCAAATGGCTTATTCTTTGACTTGCAAAAGGCCATCCATTCTTGAGCATTTTTTAGCCCTAATGACCTTGCAAATTCCCTTGCCTTTTTAAACTCACGATACTTCATCAAAAATGGGGCAACAGCACCCGTACCTAACCAATCACCATAGCTTATCCAACCTTTATTCAAATACCTCCTATCTGGATCTTTTGGAATATTATTGGGAAGTTTACCAGACTTACAAAAGCTTCTCCACTCATTAATATTTTTAAATTTAAGCTTATGAACATATGCTCTTGCTTTTTCAAAACTTAAAAAATCAGCATACCTTGGGTCAATCCCTGTCCCTAACCAGTCATTTATTCCTCGCCAACCACTATTCTTGTATATTCTGTGAACACCTGTTGGAATGTATTCAGGTTTGTTTCCAGATTTGCAATATCTCTGCCACTCTGTGAAAGATTTCATCTTTAAGCTTCGAATATATTTTCTCGCAGATTCAAAATCCCAATATTCTCTATCTTGAGAAGCAATGTAATTTGTACCTAACCAATCACCGTAACCTTTCCAACCTTTACTTTTATATATTTGATCTGGTGCTACAGGAAAATCTTTAGGGAAAGTTTCAGTCTTGGTAAACTTTTTCCATTCAGTTTGATTTTTGAAATTCAATTGATGTACATAATTTCTTGCATCTTCAAAAGGTCTCCAATTTGCCTTCCCAACTTTCTCCCAATATTTTGCCTCAATATTTGATGCAAAAGAAGAAATATCTAATTTCAAACCAACAGGAATAGATCCAGCGATTTCAACCCTTCGATCAGATATCCTCTTCCCCTCATCCTTCATTCTAAACTCTTCCACAATACGCTCATCTTGGGTGGAAAGAGCTGCAACAATTCTTGCAACTTGTTTGAAGGGTGTAGTTTCTGTGAACTCTTCAAGCTCCATGTTATCAGGAACTATCAAAGGCATCATAATATATCCATATTTTTTACCAGGGCTCACCCTAAGTGCCCTTCCAGCAGCCTGTACAATATCAACAATGCTTTGCTTTGGATCTGCGAACAATACACAATCAATTGTAGGCACATTAACACCCTCAGTGAGACATCTCGCATTGGTCATCAAAGCAAGCTGTTCATTTTTGAAATCATCCAATAATTGACTCCTTTGGCCAGCTGATTTTTGACTTGAAATATGAAATGAACTAAGCTTAACCTTGTCGATTTTACTTGAATTTAGCCGTTCATTAAGGTTAGTGAAACGCTGAGCAGCCTTAATACTCCTATGAAATGAAATAGCATGCTTAATACCATATTTTTTAGTTGCCTGTCTTAATGCAATTGCTGCAGACAATGATTGAGCATCTTGTTCCTCAAGTTTATTCTTTTTGTCAGAAAGGAGTTTATTTTTCTGGATGATCTCTTGTATTTGTGTGTTAGTGACAGCTATGGTGAGTATCTTGTAATCTGAAATGATCTGTGGTGAAGAGTGTATAGCATCTTTGAAAGTGAGCTGATAAAATCGTTTCCCGTATACTAACTCATCATCCATGCTTAACACATCATCATTGGTCCCTTTGAGGACCCTTTCTGTTGCAGTCATGAACATTCGCTTCTTCACACTGATATTCTTATCTGATAGCAACGTTGCAAAAGATTTGGATTTACCCCCTACGGTCTTATGCGCTTCATCTAAAATAGCAAGATCAAAAGTGAATTTTGCTTTCCTTGATGCTTCTGCCAATCTATCACTGGATTGATATGTCGTAAAGATGATTTTCCTGGAGGTTGTCTTTTTCTTTAAAAACTTTGTAATTTCTTCTATGCTAGTAGTGGTGGGAATACCCAAAGAGTATACATCATTGACAAATTCATCTTCTATCTTGCTTGTTGAATCATCACTGCAGATTACTTGCCACTCAGGTCTTGGATTTTCATTTTGAGCTATGAATTCAGCCGTCCAATCTTCCAAACTTTGCTTTATAAGATTTAAACTTGGGACAGCAACAATGATTGATCCTGCTTTTAGTTCATTCGCTATCCAGAAAGCAGTGAGACTTTTACCAGTCCCGCATGGCATTATCAATCTACCTCTAGATTCACCATCGTTTAAAAAGTGTTTTTTTGCATGTTTAATTGCATTTTTTTGATGTTCCCTAGGCTTTCGTATTTCAGGCTTAGATTTTTTGGATTTTGATGTTTCGCTTAACTTTTCCCAGTCTTGAGGGGTTAATCCTAACCAGAACTCTAATCCAACTTCAGCATATTTATCACCCATCAAGTGCTTCTTTCTTACACCCTTTTCACCTGTGTGAAAAAGAATTGCTGAAGAGATGTTCTTACAATGGGTATGGGCTAAATTGTTAAATGTTGAAAGCTCCCTCATTGTGGGAGGCTCGTTTGAGGATTTGAATTTGCATTGAATTGCCCAATATTCTCCAGAGTAGGTTTGAGCAATTATATCAATCCCCTCATCTGTATTTGGTAGATTTAATTTTTTCTTTAATTGAGCTGGTACCCCATTTCGTAAAAGCCAAACATTTTGAATTATTGACTTGTAAATATGATGATATTTTAATGTTTGAACAGTCAAAATTTCAAACATTAATCCCTTTTGATGATTTTGTAAAGTTGAATTCTTTTTGAAGAAGGAATTCCAATCTTGAAAATCGATCTTATTCATAGCTCTTGAAATTTACAACTTAATCTTGAAACAATTGATCAAAAAAATATTACTAGCTAAAGATGAAAATGAATTGAAATTCATATTAGACCTTCATCAGCAAAACTGAAATATTTTCCGTCAAGATTTAATATGATATGATCAAGCACATTGATATCCATCAATTTACTAGCATCATTCATTTTAATTGTTAATTCTTTATCAAGAAATGATGGAATGAGATTTCCCGATGGGTGATTGTGTGACAGGATTAGGTTTGTTGCAGCCACTTTTAAAGCAACAGAAAGTATTATCCTGATATCCACAATCGTGCTGGTCATGCTTCCTACTGATGCCTCGTACACACCGATGACTTCATTTCCTCTATTCAGATAAGCAACGACAAATCTTTCTTGTAGTCCAATGGTTTCAGTTGGATAAAAGTCTTTTAATACTGAGTAAGCATCACCTGAGCAGGTTATTTTAGTTCCAACTACTTTTTTGGGGTAATAGCTTACTTGGATTTCCGAAGCGGATTGAGTGAGTGATTTCATTTTAATTGAATTAAAAATCCCCCACGAAATGGCAGGGGACTGTGATTAAATTACTCCATTAGAAATGCTTGGAGCATGTGATAATAATTTGCGTTCATCATCCTGGTTTATGATGATCTTTCTCTTTTGCCTTTCGTACTCTTGCTTTAGCGTTTGTTGGAACTGAGGGAACATTTTGTAAAGTGTCAGCAGCTCATCTATTGATTTGCATTCACCTATCCTTTCTGATATATCATTGACGCTGATATCTGAACCAGTTTGACACCATTCCAGTATCTGCTTACCGATATCTGCAGAAAGTTTTGTCTCTGGCTTACCGAAGAATAATCCAGTTCTGTCCTTTGAAGCAATCGCATTGTTTTTCATATCTAGATCAAACACAAGTGTCCACTCATAATCAAGTCCTTCCCTTTGAACAGATTTAAGACCAACTTTTTCTGGAGTCATTCTCCCATTCTTCTCATTAATCACATAATCCTGTTTGGTCCTCACGGTTGAAATAACATGAAATGGAGCCTGAAGTATCTTCTGTACAAAAGCTGAGTGTCTCGGTGTCACTTTTGACCAGTTGGTAAAGGAGTTTCCTTGTAATGATGAGTGATACTCCAGCAAGTTCTCCCATTCGTGGGTTACTGAATCAATGATTACAACTTCCATTCCGGCCTTTTGGCAAACATCAAGTGCCTGAATATATTTTTCAGGAGTAAATGGTCCCGTTAGATTCAATACTTGGAATCCGCCCAGATGAGCATAGAGTTCAGCTGAGTGGTTCTCCGTATCAATAACCGCTACTTTTGAAAAGTCTTCAGAAAGTCCAAATGCAATGAGTAGTGATGAAAAAGTTTTTCCGGATCCTGATGGACCCTGAATTGCCATTTTGATTTTTGCACGCTTTCGTTGTGCTGTTTGTAATTGCATAAGTTTAAACTTTTAATGTTTAGAAATAAAAAGGGGCCGGTAGAAACTAGCCCCCTGTTATCCATCAACCACAACTGCCAAGACGCTACGAACTACTTGTAGCGATTGATGGTGTTGTGTGTCCTACACTGGTCGTGTGGGTCCGAGCAGCATACTGTGATCGAATGAATAATCTAGATTGAAGCAATCTCATGGACTCTTGTGTGTCCAACCAAGTTTTCTTGCTTGCTATCCTGAGAATAGGCATAGGAATGCTGAAGCTTCATAAGTTCACCAGTCCTTGGATTAATAAAATCGTAGGGTTCAGTGATGACTTTGACTACTTCTCCAGGCAATTTTTGCCCGATCATTGTTTCTGCTACAACAGCATTGAATGTACTCGGGATAGAACATTTACGCACTGTTGCGTAATATCTTCCTGTTGTGCTGCTTTGAATTAGCTCAACTCCACCTGTGATTTCAAGGGCGATGAAAGTTGAACCATCTTTACGGGTTCTTTCTGCGTAACCAGTTACTGTTACCATAGTTGTTGTTTTTTTAATTGTGATGAAATGGATGTAAATGCAACCTTTCAACTTGCATGATCCTGAGTGTGCACCCTCAGCAGTTGCGAAGTGTCAAGGAAGTAAGATGTATGTACAAGGGAGCGGATGGTTAGTACAGGAGCATAACCATCTAACCCTGTAATTTTATTTGCGTCAGGGGTTAATGAGAGGGATCGATATAACCAGATGTGGGGGTTGGTGCGGAGCTCAAGAAAGTGCGGGGGTTTTCAGTGAAGTACCGATTACAAAGACGAACATGTGGGGGGCTAATTATTAACTTTTACTTGCCGGGGCTCTTTATAGCCATCTTGCATTGGATTAATAACAAAGATTAATAATGGAAAAAGTATTTTATCCACTACTGGTGGAGCGGTTTACAGTGAGAGTAATGTATGCAAATTGTATGCAAATAAAAAAGCAGCTATGAGTTTTTAATTCATAACTGCTTGATTTTAAAGCTCCTCAGACTGGACTTGAACCAGTGACCCTCTGATTAACAGTCAGATGCTCTAACCAACTGAGCTACTGAGGAGTTTCCCCTTTGGGGGCTGCAAAAATAGGGATTTTCAGGATCTGTAAAAAGAAAAATTGAGGGTAAATCAGGCCTGTTTTACTTACATACCCTGATCATCAATCCTTTTGGAGGTACTGGGCGATATGCCAGGCATCTCGGGCATTCTGACCCTTTGGGGTCATTGTCAATCACAAAATAAAATTCATCACCTTCTTTTAAGTTACTCGGGAATGTACAAATACTTTTCAATGCAAATACATTCTCATATTTTTTTGATGTTTCTGGATCCTCCCAGCTTTTCTCAATTAAA
>SXGQ01608884.1_pt1 | contig 15840 bp, 13 predicted proteins | sample 3178371 | NCBI WGS metagenome assembly SXGQ01 (sample SAMN11356859, study PRJNA531348) | freshwater metagenome | isolation source: freshwater sample F1-20 | place: China: Fuxian Lake, Yuxi | collected 2017-12-25
AATATGCACAGTAAACGCTCACGGTAAGCAGCGTTATATATACAAGACTTTTCCGATATTTAAATTCCTCGATAATGGATATTTCTCTCGGTTTATAGTGTGCGTAATATGCGTTCAGTGCCTCCGTCATTGTTAATTCGTCTTTATACAGGTCAGCGTTTACCTTGTTGTGAATGAATACAACCCATCGTAAAAATGCCTCTCGCGTGTCCAAATACGGCGTTACCGGGAATTTGTCGAGCAGTGCGCTAAATCGATTACCAATCGCATAATTTGGCAAAAATAGTGGCAGGTTCTGTATAAAGTCGTAGTATTTTTTTCGTGTCACGCCATTGGCATGCACGGGATAATTTGTCGCCATAGTCATTAGAACAAACCAGTAATGCGGCCCCCATATTTCGGGGTCCAATGGAGGTGCGAGTTTGGACATTGATTTGTATTGTTTTAAACAATATAAATAAAGGTTGCGTGCTATATATTAATCGGGTTGGAATATAAATTATAAACGTCAGCGCATAAACAAATACAAATAACATAAAATAATGAAACATTATCAATATTCATTTTGTAATAATTGCGGTAAGCACGGGAACCACACATACAGTAATTGCAGACATCCTGTAACGAGTATTGGAATTATTGCAATAGGTCGTAACCCAACGAAGGCTGCTGCCTGCGAATTAAATGAATTAAATGAGGCGGTAACAGGTTTGACCGAGTATAAATTTTTAATGATACGTCGAAAGGATACACTTGGGTTTGTGGATTTCGTGCGCGGCAAGTATCAACTGACTGACATATTTCACATTCGCAATATAATCGACGAAATGACCGTGGACGAAAAGCGGCGACTATTAACACATGATTTTAAACAGCTGTGGACAGACATGTGGGGCGGATACACCAATGGACAATTTAGTGGTGAAGAAGCGCAATCTCGTGATAAATTCAACCACCTGAAAAATGGACTCAGGATGAGAAACGGCATCGTATTTTATTTGGATGGGTTGGTAAAAGAATCCGTTACGCATTGGGAGCGCGCGGAATGGGGGTTTCCGAAGGGGCGGCGAAATAATCAAGAAGGGGACCTTTTTTGCGCTTTGCGAGAAAATCAGGAAGAAACGGGATACTGCATTTCGCAATCCGACGTTATTCATAACGTTGCACCATACGAAGAGATATTTATGGGGTCAAATTTGAAATGCTATAAGCATAAATATTTTTTGGCGCTTATTAGTAACGACATTCAACCGACGGGCGATTACGATCGGTCGGAAGTAAGTAAAATAAAATGGATGTCGTATGACGAATGTCTGCAAAAAATACGCCCGTATAATATCGAAAAGAAAAAAATACTCGCAAACGTGATGACCGTTTTGCGAAAATACAAAATAATACACACCGAGAGAAAATAATGCAGAATAAAAATAATAATAAAGGTATATAATATATAGTAATAGTAATCGTGATATATTATATAGATTTTTGTGAACTTAAATTAAATAAAATATAAATAAGAAGAATATTTTACAGATAAATATGTTACGCGTCGAGCTTCCATTCACGCCCCTTGCAGCAGCAGATGATGAAATAGAGATAGACGATGACGCAACAATAACAGCACCGTCTACACCCGTTGTTAATATTAATACTCAGGAGCAAAAGACAAAGAAACGTCTACCCAGGTGTAAAAATGGAACTCGCCGAAATAAGCGATCCGGTGTGTGCGAGGAACATCATGGACGAGATAAAACGAAGAATGTGCCAAATGTAAACGTTTCTATTAAAGAGGGCGTACAAACGTCTCCAAAAAGAAAGCGATGTCCAAAGGGATCTCGCCGGGCTCGTTCTGGACCACATAAGGGCGAATGTGTTAATTATATAGACAAGCAAACTTTTGCAAAGGCCGCAAATGATGCAGCAAATGCTGATATTGCGAATGATGTGAATGACCCAGTTATATCTACAGTGTTCACAACATTTTTAGCTGAGAGCGATATTGTCGCACTTAATGCAGCAATTGATGAAACAAATTCAGTGCCAGGCGATTATGATAGTTTTTTAAATAGAGGTGGTCAACAAGCTCTTAAAACGAAGCGGTTATATGAATATTATATGTTGATTAAACCCAGATTACAATCGTTTTTTAAGGATTGTTATGATAACGAAACAAATGATGTATCAACAAATAGAATTATATTCGACTTGTTAAAAAATCATGGAGGCAATCATATTGTAAATATAGAAGAATATAAAGGTGTATTTAAAACATTTCAGGCCAGGATTAGAGCTGCTGTGGGAGGTCCATGTCCAGAAAAGCTTCACATTTCTGGACGAAGAGCTCCAGCAGGAAAAGCTTTTAAAACTGAAATAATGCTTGGCGATCATAGAATTAAAAAAACGTTTATGAAGCAGGAAAATGACGGAAGCGGTGATTGTTTATTTTATACGTTATTGGATCTAATAGAACGGGCTAAACCGGACAAATATGCACATTTCTATGGAAATAGTCAAAATAAGATGATGCAATTAAGAAACGAGATAGTTGACTACGTAATTAACCCCGACAATGCTGGTGTTGCTTATATGCATGAAAATCACGATTACAATCCAGATGTTCGTGTGCCTCTTCTCGGTGGCGATATAGAAAAAACATTCGGATTTATGTTAGAAAATGGAATCCAGACTCTAGGAAACATATTATACGAAAAAGATGAGACACTTGACGAGAATAGGTATTCTGTTCGCATGAGGAACAAAGGAATATGGGGAACAGAAATTGAAATTTCGGCAGCTGCGAAGCTATATGGTATAAATATCTACGTTGTTTTGTCAACTGGTGAAGACCAAGTATATTATTCCATTGGCGGTGAACTCAATCATGACCTTACAAAATTATGGTATATATTTAATTATAATGAACGGCATTATGTAGTATTGTGGTGCTTAGATGGCCCTGGAAGTTGCCCGCCGAATTCAGGGGCTACGCCTGATGTGTCTGGGTCTGGTGCTGCTGCTCATGCCGTTACCAAAAGAGCTACCAGTCGTCCTCCTGCTGCTATTGTTGCTGCTCCCAAATCTCCTGCTTCTTCTGCTGCTGTCAAAGCTATACCAATTGAAAATGCCGAATCCGACGTCGAATCCGAACACACAGAATCCCCCAAATCACCAGACGGTTTGTCTGCATATGAAGATGACGTTGCACTATATCCGACACTGGATGACACTGAATTTAATACGAAAATTACGAATAAAAAAGAGTTTTTCGATACTCGTTATGAGCGCATGGACGATTTGACAATTGAAGAATATGCGAATAAAATGTGTTCTGCATCGGACAATTTTGAGTTGGCCCCCCATCAGCTATTCGTTCGAAACTTTTTATCATCGACAACACCCTACAAAAGTTTACTCCTGTATCACGGTCTCGGAACTGGGAAAACATGTTCCGCTATATGCGTCGCCGAGGAAATGCGAGAATACTTTAAACGAATGGGTATTTCCAAACGCATTTATGTTGTCGCATCGCCAACCGTTAAGTTGAATTTTAAATCTCAGTTATTCAACAAGGATAAGTTGGTGTTGAATCGGAACACGGGAACGTGGTCGATGAATACGTGCGTTGGCAATAAACTTCTAAAAGATAACGGGCTTGCCATTGCAACCATCGCAACAGCTGAGATAAGCCGGGAACAAGAGGAACAAATGAAGGAGACTATAGCAAAAAATATATTAGCAATTATAAAGTCGACATACTCGTTTATTGGCTACGAGAAGCTTAAAACTATGATAGAACAGTCGATTTACGGAACAAATAAAGCCGACTACAAAAAATTGGAGCAGCTAACGGAATCCCAGATATCCGGTATAAAAAAACGTTTCGATGACGCGCTCATAATTATAGACGAAGTTCATAATTTACGAACCACTGAGGATAAAAACAAGAGCAACGATAAGATGACGGGGAAGCTGCTGACGGTTGTTGCAAAGTATTCGCAGAATATGCGGTTACTCCTTCTCACGGCCACGCCAATGTACAACAACCCAAAAGAAATCATATGGCTTCTAAATCTCATGCGCATCAACGACAATCGTTCCGAGATAAAATATTCTGATGTTTTTGTCGGCGAGGCGGGCGAAGAAACTATAAAAACTTCAACCGACGATGATCCGAGCCATACTCGTTCGGCCTATTCGAGCGGCAAAGAGGTGTTAAAAAATGCGGCTTATGGATACATATCCTATGTGCGCGGAGAGAATCCATTTACGTTTCCATACCGCATATACCCTGCTGTGCATTCACCACAACATTCGTTTTTTTCAGAACCCGCTTCTGCTGCAGTTCCACACCCTACACTTGAATATACCGGAACACGAATCGATACAATCAAAAAATTTCTGGACGTATATGTGACACCAATTGGAACGGAACAGCATCGCGTGTATGAACTATGCATAAAACAATTAATGGGAAACGCAGAACCACCGGTGCAATCTCAATCTCGTGAAGCGCACGAAAGTGACAGCGACAGTGACAGCGGCGATAATGATGACGGCGACAACAACGATAGCGATTTTGGAGAGAACGAAGAAGAGGAAGGGTTCGGTGATGCGGATACGCCTGCCGCCGCTGCTCCTGCATTTGCCGACCAACCTCAGAAACCTGGTGCAGGTGCGAATGGCGATTACGATGAAATAGCTGCAAAATTTGGTGTCGAATCATATACCGCGCTACAGGCACTTACCATGTCATATCCATCGCGTTCATTGCAGCAACAGCAAAACCCAAAAACGAGTGTTGGAAAGGCCGGGCTTATGCAAGTTATGGTTCGATCTGCAAATGGTGCTATGCGCTACCGGTATCGGGCGGATGTTGAACATGTATTTGCTCCTGAAAATATAGGCAAATGGAGCAACAAAATAGCGAGCGTTTGCAAACATGCAATCGAATGCGACGGCATACTTCTTGTGTATACTCAGTATATTGAAGGTGGAGCAGTTCCGATAGCGCTGGCACTTGAAGAACACGGTTTCAGTCGTTATAATGAAGAAGACCGCGTCAATTCAAATATACTCGATGGACCCAGTGCTCCTCAGCGAAACCGGAGAGGTTGCTACACATTGATAACCGGCAACAATGACTTATCCCCAACCGCTTCAATACAATCGGCAATAAGTGCGGCAACCCATTCGAGCAATAAGGACGGACATATTATCAAGGTAATCATTATAACCAAAGCGGGGTCCGAAGGGCTGGATTTTAAAAATGTGAGACAAGTGCATATCCTGGACCCTTGGTACAATCTAAGTTTATTGGAACAAATCATAGGTCGTGCGGTTCGTAACTGCAGTCATGTTGATTTGCCATTTGAACAACGAAATGTTTGCATTTTCATACATGGAACTCGTCTTACCGATGAATTGGGCGTAGACGTAGATGTAGAAGCAATTGATTTAAGTTTATTCAGATACGCGGAAAGCAAGGCGAAACGTATTGGAAATGTGAATAACATTTTAAAAAAACACGCAATCGACTGTAATTTAAATTCAGAATACAATATACCCGCTTTCAAGGGTGGTGTTGGAACAATAACACAAGTTCTTACCACGCGAGGCGATGATAATGTCTTTCGTTCGATACAGCACGACGCAAGCGTTATGCCTCGCACAGATGCTTGCGATTATCAAGACATATGCGATTCCGCGTGTGAACCAAATATCGATATGACCGATCCGAATACAGGAACTGACATGGATACATATGACATAGCGTTTCTTACGCTGAACAGCGAGCGGGTTATTCATAGAATCCGTAACTTGTTCAAAGAACGATTTTTCTATTCTGAAGCAGAACTTATTGGCGCAATAAATCAAATTAGGACGTATCCGGAAGATCAAATATTTACCGCATTAAACATTCTAATCGATGACCCAATTGAATTTATAACAGATTATTACGGTCGAAGAGGGAGACTTATCAATATTGGCAATTATTACCTATTTCAGCCGGACGGCGTTTCTGACCGGCATATTGGTATACGCGAACGCGTGATGCCACTTGAAAGCGTCGCCGATTATGTGCAATACGACCAATATGACCACACCAACACAAAGGATTTTGTGCCTGCAGAAGACGAAGTCGCCGGCGTGTCACAACTTGACGCGACCATGGGTAACTTATTTAACGTGTATACCGCAGTTACTACTGGAAATAATTTTAATGGTGCAGCAGATGATGTATTCATTCAGCATGCCCCTGCTATAATAATTAAACTACTACAAGGACCTAACATACCACAAGAGATTTTAATACTCGCAGTAATGTCTCACTATCTCGATGTTATGGATTACAAAATTGCCATCGACGTTGCAAATATCGCTAAACGCAACACCGACCTCTACAAACAGGAGTTTTTAAAATGCATTACCAGCTATTTTAACCGACATGCAATACGAAGGATGTTGGGAAACATGGTTGCTGTTGCTCTGCCTAGCGAGAAATTGCGCGCATGGTCGGAAGAAAAGGTAGTGAAATTATTGAAAGGTCACGATGGGTTAGAAACACGCATTATAAACGAATATGTTCAAAATACCGATTTCATGATTTTAAAAGATGATGTATGGACTGAAATGGCGGATAGAATCCGGGAAGAAGATGGAGTTGGAACAGAATTATTCAAATGGTGCAACGATTTGAGAAAGAAAATAACTACGATGTCTCTCACAAATAATGTGGTTGGATGCGTTAGATCCGAATCTGATGCGTTTGTGTTTAAATTGATTGATGTAACTGTTAGCAACGAACTTAAGGGTGCTCGTCCAACTAAGCGCTCGGAACTTGAAAAAACGATATTTCAATTATTTGCAGTGGTTGGAATTGACAAACAGAATAGGCAGTCAAGTGAGATTATCGCATATATTGAACAATCGACATTGGAGCCACTGGCGGTTCTTGTTGAAATTATTTTACGCGCGTATGACATAATGGAAGTGGATGCCGGTCCCGACCCCAGTAATTCAAACCCAAAATCTGCACATAGAAATAGATGGTTTCTAAGACCGTGCGAAATTCAGGCAATAACAAAAATAAACCAATTTTATAAGAAAAATAAAAAATAAAAATATTTTATATGTAAGAATATATAGAATAGATTTTATACCACAAATAAAATGACAACATATACAGCGCTAATTGTTACACATGCAAACAGGATAAAACAGGTATTAGCAACACTTGGAGTCAGGGACTATGAACCAGTAAATTGTGCTGTTATAAGAATTCTTTTTTCTTATATTGGATCGACTTATAACGTTTCTATAAATCAACTACGAGGCGCTGGAGTAGAAAACGATGAGCGCATGCAATTACACAATGGGGTGGTTAGCACAGATAAGCTTCAATCATTTATACCAGTATCGATTGTAAAATCGCAGCACACATTTGAATATTATCTAGTACGACATGGCGAAGGGTTTCACAACATAAAAACATTTAAGGAGAAGTGGGCTAATTTGAGTAGACGCGACCCGGAATTGACGCCAGTAGGAATACAACAGGCATTCGCAGCTGGAAAGTTTATAGGTAGTTTACATATTAATTTCAATGTATACTTTGTTTCGCCATTGCAACGGACACATTTGACACTACTTCATATTATGCGCGGCTTTTATGATGGCAAGTCTCGGCCATCAAGTATCACCGCCATTGTTTTACCATTGAGTGAAGAAATATCAGCAGCTATGAATCCCGGTAAAGAAAATACATCAGATTGCTTTACAGATAGAACGGTGCATGACACTGATAGATGTCATACTATTAGTTCAACACAACCTAACAACCCGATGACCATAAATATAGTTTGGGATTTATGGCAAATGGTAATCACTGAAATAATGTATTTTAGATCAAATACGATGTTATATTTTGCGGCAACCTATTTAACCGGCGAAATAGTTGAAGGAATTGACAAAGTTACCCGAAAAGGCAAAAGCCCAAGCAAAGATCCCCGAAGCAAAAGTCCGCGAAGCAAAAGTCCGCGAAGCAAAAGTCCGCGAAGCAAACAACAACTAACCAATCACGGTGGGAAAAAAAAATATCGTGCAACGAAACGACGTAATCGTAATCATCTCAATGGTCGCCGCACCAGACGGCGATCTCGTAACGTAACATGAATCATTTTTTTAATTAAATATTTAAATTTCAAAAATTAAATATTTAAATTATTAATTAAAATTGAATGTTAAAATGTAAATATAATAAATAGTTAAATAGTATATACGATACGAAAGTTAATTTAACGAACAAAAATGCAGCAAGCAGCATCCGCCACATCAACAACAACAACAACGTCGTCGTCGGATTGCTATTCCGAATGCCTTCTATCTCGCCGACTAACAATACCGTTCAAAGATATTGGAAGGGGTGACGATATAAAAAACGTTCTGAATCGTCATGTAAGGAGTCAGATTGAAAACCGGTGCACGATAGAGGGTTTCGTGCACCCGGACACGTGTAGAATTATAACGCATTCCAGTGGAACCATTTCGGGCTCCAATATCGTGTTCGATGTTGCATTCAATTGTTCAGTGTTTGCACCAGCAGAGGGTGCCATTCTGGTGTGCAGCGTGAAGAGCGTTACGCATGCCGGAATTCTGGCAGGTATTAATGGGGTTACCAAAGTGGAACCCGTTGTCGTTTATGTTTTGCGAGAACATCATTCTGGCGACACCGACGACTATTTCAATTCTGTAAAGCCTGGTGCAGTGATTCGCGTGAAGGTAATTGGTCAACGGTTTGAACTCAATGACAAGCACGTTTCCGTGATCGGTGAGTTATTAAAGCCTGATGCGACGCTGGTTCAACCTCAACTCCAGCAAATGCACCGCAATCCACAAACGTTTAACCTCCCCCCTCTCCCCCATCCTGAGTCACAAAAACATCAAACATTGAAACAGCAACAGAAAGAGAAACTGCAACAACATCAGCAGGAACAACAACAGGAACAGCGACAATATACCACAGTTTCAACCGATTCGGGAAATTACGGCAAGTATTTCAGGCATCAGAAAGAAGTTGCGTCCTGTGGACGATTGGCGCTTAATCATCTTATGCAGCGAGAAATGTTCACATTTTCAACTGACCCTGGCTATAAAAATCTAATGAACTTGGAGGTTCAGCCCGAATCACCAATCAATCTTCATCAACTGTGTTACACTATGAGAAATACATTGAAGGGGATAGAGGCGCTACATGACGAGTTTGTATGCGAGCGTCACGAAAATCACAGTCTTAATTTAATGATGGCTGCAATATCCATTTGCAAATATAGAATGATGGAACTTCCCGACCCAAACAAGGATATAATCACTGTCGCAATTAAATCAAATTATGATGGCGCAGATGCAGAGGATGTCGAGTGGAAAATGTTAATCAACGAAAATGGGTCGCCCACAGGCGGTCACTGGGTAATTGCCTGCAAATACGCCGGTGATGTTGGCGTATACTATTTCAATTCACTTGGGAATAGTGTAAAAAAATATGCATCGGCTGACACGTTTATACGCGATTACATCAAACGGGCGGGAGACAGAACGCAGTTTGCAATGCTTGAACCAGTTGCAGAATATGTTAGCCCGCTTGCCAAATATAACTTTTAAATCCTTGAATCTTTAATTCGATAGTATTCTCTATGAGTTTGATGGCGCAGTGCAAAGAATTTCCAATACCACGGGCCATCATACGCCAATTTGATATTGGCGTTTTGGTCAGGTGACATCATTACGGAACGCACATACCGCGCTTCTCCGTTTTCAACATGCCATCGCTCGAACTGTATAATGAACCGGTAATAGTGTTCAATCTTTGGGACGGGTCCGAGGTGAGTTATTTCTGATGAATGTAGCTTCAGAACAACGCTGCTTATTTTTCCATATCGACTGAATGCTCGCTCGACAAAGTCGGTGGTAATTGGTATGTCGTCATCAATTCCGTAATGCATTCTGGAAAATGGGATGCATATACTGGGAAATGATAGGTCCGAGTTGTCCTGATGGCAGTCCATTCGAGATTATTTATACCGATATTTATTTGAGCATGCAAATAGTATCATATGTATAACATTTTGTATCAATTATTATTATTATATTTTAATTTAATTTAATAATTTTAAAAAATTCGGTATTAATTTTATTGTTTTTAATTTTAATACTTAGGTATTATTTTATATAATATAGTATTAATTATAATATTTAATAAATTAAACATATAATAAATAATTAAATAATAAATCATTCCTATGAAATTGAGACACGTTCATTTATTCGGCATTTTATTGCTGTCACTTGTGCTGGCATCATTTTTAGGAAAATATATCGATTTTGAAAGGGAAGGGCTTGAAAATGAGAAGGATAATACAAGTAATGTAACAAATCAGCACACGGGTGGAGATGGTCCCGAAGCCGATGCAGAAGGTCAAGGCACGGATGAAGGCGATGATGCGGATGCGGCCATTCCACCCAATACTGGCCGCAGCGCAGAAGCAACTTATGGCAATGAATCGACGGTAGCCGATGCTGATACCGGTAAGGGTGTAGAGGGATTTGGCGGATTGTTCGATTCAGTTCTTCCAGCGAACTCGGGGTTCATGCTTGAGCAGTTCATTTCACCGTTTTCAAATATAGAAGGTTTAGAAGGGGGCAGTGGAAGCGGAATAACACAAGACCAAATACCCAAGGGACAAGAACATTTGTATATTTTGAAATCACAGGTTGTGCCTCCCACTACATGCCCGGTATGTCCATCATTCGGCGGAAAAGGTGACGGTGCAGCCGATTCCGAACCTGGCGGTGGTGGCGGTGGCAGCAGCAATGACAGCAGTGGGTTAAGTAACGGATTGGGTTCCGCATTTCCCGGTGGTTCTGGCGGCGCAGGTGGTAGCTCATCAAAATGCCCACCGTGTCCGGCGTGCGCGCGATGCCCGGAGCCGTCATTCGAATGTAAAAAAGTTCCAAATTATGCCATAAGTCAAAATGGCACAATGTCGGTTCCGCGCCCGGTTCTTGCCGACTTTAGCCAATTTGGAATGTAATAAGTAATTGTAAGGTAAGTGTAATAATTCACTGCAATCAATGTGAAATGTGAAATGAATGCGTAAAATGAATAAAATGTTTTTTTAAGGACAGTGTATACCACCCCTATCCACATCAATCCATATCAATCCATAATAATAACATCATAATAATGTTTCTCGAAGGAGCTGCAATCGCAGTCGTATATTTTATTGTAAAGTTTCTTGAAATGCGTTTTATCAGTGGCGAAACACTTCCAATCAGAGTTATCATCCGCGATACCTCATTTGTTTATTTAGCTTCCATAATTGGCTTATACACACTGAAACAGTTTAAGCAAAGCGATATGATTAAAACTGTTGGCGGAGGAGAAGATAAGCCGGCTGCAGCCGCATTCACATCCAATCCCGATTTTTAATGAACGGTATTTAGTAAAATCAAAAAAACCAATCAACAAAATGAAGAAAAATAAAAATAAAAATAAGTTTATTTTTATTTTTTTATTAATTTTGTATTTTCCTAATTTTTTTTTCTTTAGGCATACTATAAACTACAATCAACTACTAAAATGGGAGGAGGCTTAATGCAACTTGTCGCCTATGGCGCACAAGACGTCTATCTTACTGGTAATCCTCAGATTACCTTCTGGAAAGTGTCTTACAAGAGACACACCAACTTTGCTATGGAGTCTATTGAACAGACTTTTAACGGTCAGGCCGACTTTGGTCGTCGCGTGACCTGCACTATCAGCCGCAACGGTGATTTGGCTTACCGCACTTACCTTCAGGTCACTCTTCCCGAAATCGGACAGGGTCTCAAAGGCACCGGCACTAACCAGGGTGGCGTCTATGCCCGTTGGCTCGACTTCCCCGGTGAACAGCTCATCTCTCAGGTTGAGGTTGAGATCGGTGGCCAGCGCATTGACCGCCAGTACGGTGACTGGATGCATATCTGGAACCAGCTCACTCAGTCGACTGAGCAGCAGCGCGGTTACTACAAGATGATCGGCAACACCACCCAGCTGACTTACATCACCGACCCCTCGTTTGCCGCGATTGACGGACCCTGCGACTCCAATGCCCCTCGCCAGGTTTGCGCTCCCCGCAATGCACTCCCCGAGACCACCCTCTACATCCCCTTCCAGTTCTGGTTCTGCCGCAACCCCGGTCTTGCCCTCCCTCTCATCGCCCTTCAGTACCACGAAGTCAAGATCAACCTCGACATCCGCCCCATCGACGAGTGCCTCTGGGCTGTCGGCTCTCTGGCCGCAACCACCGGTTCCACCAAAGTCAATGCCGCCTACAATCAGTCCCTCGTTGCCGCTTCTTTGTATGTTGACTATGTGTTCCTCGACACCGACGAGCGCAGGCGCATGGCCCAGAACCCCCACGAATATCTCATCGAGCAGCTCCAGTTCACCGGTGATGAGTCCGTCGGCTCTTCTTCCAACAAGATCAAGCTCAACTTCAACCACCCCGTCAAGGAGCTCATCTGGGTCGTCCAGCGTGATGCCAACGTTGACTACTGCTCATCCCTGGATGCCTCCAGTCTGCTGTACAAGTTGCTCGGGGCCCAGCCCTTCAACTACACCGACGCAGTTGATGCTCTTCCCAACGCCATCCACGCCTTTGGTGGCCCTCACGCTGTCATGGGTGCTAACGCTTACATCGACGCCAGCGGCCTCTTTGCCCAGGCTGGCGCTTATGACGTCACATCCGCTACCGGCGGCGGCGCTGGAAACTTCTGGACCACTGCCGGAACTTATGCTGGGAACCTCGGTGTTGCTACCGGCCAAGAGTCCGCTCTCTCTGACGCCGGCACCTTCGTTCTTGCTGAGACCGCTCTTGACATGCACTGCTGGGGTGAGAACCCCGTTGTCACTGCCAAATTGCAGCTCAACGGCCAGGATCGCTTCTCTGAGCGCGAGGGAACTTACTTTGACCTCGTTCAGCCTTGGCAGCACCACACCCGCACCCCCGATACCGGTGTCAACCTGTATTCCTTCGCTCTTCGCCCCGAGGAGCACCAGCCTTCCGGCTCTTGCAACTTCTCTCGTATTGACAACGCTACTCTTCAGCTCGTGTTGTCCAATGCCACCGTTGAGGGAACCAGCACCGCCAAGGTTCGCGTCTTTGCCACCAACTACAACGTTCTTCGTATCATGAGCGGCATGGGTGGCTTGGCTTACTCCAATTAAAAATTGTAACACCGATAATTATTTCGGATATTTTACAAGCACAAATTTAAAAATATTAAAAATATTTTTAAATTCTATTTTTTGATGTTGGTCTGTTCGGTTGCAAGAATTAATAATACAACTGTATGATTAATATATAATATATAATATAATGCTTCCTGAAGAACGTTGTTATGTTGTTTACGGAAAGGGGTTTGCACCTTTTAAAATAAAAGGTTATTCCAATAAAAATACACTGATAATAAAATTAAAATTAAAAGGGTTTAATCCAAAAAGTTCTTTATTAAATTGTAATTCATATTCCGGTAAAAAATGTAAAACTACGCCTACGATGTATTTATATGGTTAGTTAGCTGTTAGTTAGTATTCGGGAATATGCCGTTTGAACAGGCATCCATGAGACGTAATTCCTCTGAGTTCGCGTATAATTGCCGCATTCTGAAACTCACAGGTTGCAAGCCATATTTTGACAATGCAAAAATTCTTTTTAGGAGATATGGTGATACCATTTACGTGTGGAAGCAGAGAATGAGTGTTAGAAATAGTTTCACCCACTATGGAGTATGTCAATTGCTTCCAAGCAAACGGAACGTCGGCATTGGTCACTTTATAAGAAAAGCACCCTCCATTTCGATTTCTCGCGTCTTCCCATATCGGCGTAATTCCGCTTCGCATTATAAACAACATACAATTCATAATTAGCTTTGGTGGAAGCATTTCAGTTATCGCTACCGTATCTTCAACGGATTCGAATTCATAAATCTTCGTATAGCTTTTTAAACTCCACTCTGTATCGTGCGGCAAATGCGCCCACAGCGTCCATTTATCTGAAAGCGGATGAGCACTGCTGCTATGTTTAGCTGCGGAACCTGCGTATGCGTTGATAATTGGCGCATTAACAATTGAATCTGTTTCGCGCGATGTCAAAACATTTGCGGATGATGCCATAATGGTTTCACTACTACCTATTATACCTTATAACATACATATTTATTTTTCTTTTATATTGATTTTGTTTATAAATAATAAATTATTATTTATAATTTTGGGCCAAAATAAAAATAATATCACAACAACATGCATCATAATGATACATACGCGTGTATTAATTAATTTAATTAATACCTAAAATCGGATATTCAATTTCTCGTTTTCAGAAGATAACCCCGACGATGCGTTTTTGGGGTAGCCTGGACTGGCATCTGCACGATTGTAGTAATTTGGGTCAATTTCTTTCGGCGCAACAGTTGTATTTGTAGCTACTCCAGGCGAAGGTTTCATGCCAAACAGATGAAAAATGACAGACGACACGTATGTCATGAGGATAAACGGGATAAAGACGATAAACCACGATATTATACTGAGACCGGTGTCGCACAGATTCTGTAGGATGAAGAGAAATACAATCATGATGAGAAACTTAAAAAAGGCGGTCACGTGGTCGCTTCTGAACAAATCAATGATAATCTGCATCACTGAGAATCCTAAATAAAGAAGTGCCGGTGGACATAATGAATTTACAAATGCCATTTATTTCGAATTTTAATTCTTATTTAAATACAACTATAATTTAAATTGATAATATATTTTAATTTTGTAAACAACTCAACCAACAAAAATATATTATGAATAGCATATATTATTTATTATCTATAATTATGGCCGATAATTACATGCATTATCTGCAGAATCTGTGTCAGACCGTGTGAGACCGTACACAACCGTCCATAAATTTCCGTATTTCTGTATAAATTAGCTGATTCTTGGATTGCGATTGTGATTTGCTGGTAGTGATGATAGTATCGTCGCCCGTCATTGTGGTTGTCCCCAACCTCAAATAATCGCGTATTACCGCAATTTCGTCGTAATCTTTCGATTTGAGCTTTGACTCGGCTTCATCTGCATTATAGTCCGTCTGGCCTATAATCAATGCTATTTTATCGGATAAATCTAAATCTGCTTGCTGCGTCATGGTAATTGTATATTTGAATTATTGTGGTATATATCTTATATATCTTTTAATATTTATTTTATTTTAATATTTATATTAAAATTGATTTAAATCATCTACCGCATAATAATATACCAATAACTGCAAATCCATACCAAATGTCGTCTCGAATGAATTCAGAAAACCTTAAATCTACGTTGCATGGCAGCAGTGAACGCTGTAATCTCGATTTGGATATGTTGATTCAAGATGTGCAAGCAATTGTATCTTTGGTGCTAAAAGACAAATTGAAACACGTGTATGAAATGAACCGCGAATACAAGGATACGCATGACGCTGTCATGCAAATTCCAGCAGTGAGAAAGCTTTTGCGCACATCAACTCTCGATGATGTAACCGCGGAAACCGGATGCGAAGAGATTCGGCGGCTCGTTGCCGAAAATGTCTCTCTCAAGGCCAAGGTTTCGGATCTTGAAAATAGCATATTAAAGATGACGGATGCACATTTCGTCACCAGGTTGGAACCCGAACCCGAAAATATAACGCTCGTGATAGAGGAAACGGAAGAAGTCACCGAGGTCGAAAGTGTCGAATCAGATCATGATCATGATCATGATGATGATGA
>SXGQ01639753.1_pt1 | contig 15839 bp, 17 predicted proteins | sample 3178371 | NCBI WGS metagenome assembly SXGQ01 (sample SAMN11356859, study PRJNA531348) | freshwater metagenome | isolation source: freshwater sample F1-20 | place: China: Fuxian Lake, Yuxi | collected 2017-12-25
CGTCCGTGTCGCCATGATACCTGGAATCGCGCAGGCGAAGGATGATAACAGCGGTATGAAACTGTGCCCCGAAAGCCCAACTGCCGCCATCATCCGGTCCATCACAAAGGCAGCGCGGGTCATGTAGCCCGACGCCTCTAGCAACAAGATGAAGAGAAACAGGATCAGGATCTGCGGTAAGAATACGACAACGGAACCGACGCCGGCGATGACACCATCGGTTAAAAATGACCGCAGCAAGCCGTCGGGCATGACATTTTTGATGCCATCACTGAGCAAAGCAAAACCGCTTTCAATCCAGCCAATCGGCGCTTCGGACCAGCCATACACCGCCTGAAACATCAGGAACAACAATGACAGTAATATCACAACGCCGCCCACCGGATGCAGCAGAATCGCGTCCAGCCTGCGCGTCCATTGACGGCCGGCGGTTTCACTGATGATAGCCGCGCGGGCGATGTCGCGCGCGCGCTGATTCTGCGCGCCAAAGGATGATGCGACAGGATCTGTCACCGAACGCGGCGCTTTGAGTATTTGGTCAAGCTGCGCCATCAACGGCTCAAGCCCGCGACGGCGAACCGCAACCGTTTCGATCACGGGTACACCCAAGGCGCGGGCCAGTGCTTGCGCATCAAGCCGAAGGCCGTCGCGTTCGGCCAGGTCGATCATGTTCAGCGCCACCACCGTGGGCAGGCCTTGCGCAATCAATTCAAGCGCAAAGCGCAAATGATTGTCGAGATTGCCGGCGTCCAGCACAATCACCAACGCATCAGGGCGGCGGTGCCCGGCAAGATTGCCCAAGACAACATCGCGGGTGACGGCTTCGTCAAGGCTATCAGGGTCCAAGCTATACGCGCCGGGCAAATCGATCATTTCGACCGGACGTCCATCGGCAAACATAACACGGCCGGATTTACGTTCGACTGTTACGCCGGGATAATTGGCAATTTTCTGCCGCGCACCGGTCAGCGCATTGAACAGCGCGCTTTTACCCGCATTAGGATTACCAACCAATGCGACGAGAGGCGGCATTTGCGTCATGCGGATATCTCGCAATCAATCGCCGCAGCGACCTTCGTGCGTAAAGCCACAGTCATACGACCAATGCGGACCGCCAATGGGTCACGCCACATCAATATGCCTTTGTGCAACGCCTCTATTGTCACGCCAGGTTCGAAACCCAGTGCGCGCTAACGATGGCTCTCTTGATCGGGCAAGGATTCCCAATCAATGGTCCGAATGACGGCGATTTGGTTCAACGGAAGACGATCAAGTTGCACGGGCGCTATTTGCAACCGATTCGCAATAACATCAATAGCGATTTATGTTAGCGCGCCGGATAACGCAGTCGGCCAATGAAACGCGACAGGCTTGGCGCAAATTCCTTACGTTGCTTCGCCTGATATTTCACCTTTTCTATCTGCATCACATTGTCGATCCGCCGGTCCAGAAAGGCGCGGGTGTCTGCAAAATTTTCGCTGTCGTCATTGACGAACACAGTCAAGGTGCTTCCATATACTGCGGATAATGTCATGCGCTTGGTATAATGGTTGAGGTCGGTGGCGCTATCGCCCGCTAGCCGCCACATGCGATCCGCTGAACGCCAGCCCATTTTCGCGGCCCGCGCAAGATTTGTTGGCATTGCCATGATGGCAAGCGCGCGGCGCAGCGATTCCCGGTCAGGCGCCATGATCTCTAGCCGAGTCGCAAGTAAGGCCGTTATTCGGTCGCGGATCTTCATCGCATTTAGTTTCTCGACTGTCAGGCGGCTTGCAAGTTCCAGATCAACGGCTTCGACCCACGCGTCAATCATGGCGATGGCCTTGCCCTTGAATGCCAATAGAGCAACGTCGCGATCCACGTCCATCTCATCCGCGGCGGCATAGACGGCCGCTTCGGACCATCCGTCAAAGCCAGCATGGCGACCAATGATTGGCGCAAGGGCGACGCGAATTTCATCCAGTGTCGGGTCAGCGGGAAGGACATTTTTAGACATGAATGATATGTAGGCGTTCGCTGCGTTCAAGAAAAGGTCTATTGCTTACGCACGAGAACCAGCGCGATCATGATGAGCGCGCTGCCCACAAAATCCATCGCCGTCAGCATCTCGCCAAAGGCTAACCAGCCAGCCGTGGCAGATAATGCGGGTTGCAGCAGTAATGCGAGGCCAATCACCAATGGGCTAAAATGCGGCAATGCATAAGTGAGGCAACCCTGGCCGAAAAATTGCGAGGTGAAGGCGAGCAGTAAGACAGGCCACCAAAATGTGGGGATGATCTGTTCGCCTGCAAACACGGCGCCGGCCAAAAGGACAACTGCCGCGATAGCGCTGGCCATGCCAAGCGCGCCCCAGCTTTCGGTGTTTTGGCGCATTTTCATCATCAGCACCAAATAAACGGTATATGTAAGTCCAGCACCAAGCGACAAAAGGTCACCCGCAAAGTGGCGCGGGGACAATTCCAAACTTTGCCCCATCAATAATGCCGCGCCGACAAAGGCGAACAATACGGCCATGCTCTCCCATTTCGACGGCATCTTGCGCGCAACAATGACGCCATAAATCACCAACAATAGACTCGCACAATTCGCGAAGAGCGTCGCATTGGCCATTTTTGTCTGAAAGATTCCGATATGCCACAGGATGATATCGACGCCAAAAAACAAGCCCGCCACGATGGCAAGCCAATAGGTCGGGCGGCTGACAGCGGAAAAACGAAAACCAAAACGGTAGCCAACGAACAGCAAAAAGGGCGTGGCCAGTGCCAGCCGCCAGAATCCGGTTGCGATGGGACCGCTATCGGCAAAACGCACAAGCAACGGCCCAAAGGCTATCGCGATATTTCCCGAAAGCAACGCGGCAAAGGCGAGCAAGCTTGGTGGTTGCTGATGGAAAATCTTCTGCTGCATAAACCCCCGTTGCATTTTGCAACTTTCATCCGCATCTTGGCTTCAAAGCAACGCCTTAATGACAGGAAATCGCATGACTGCAACTTTGTTCGATCCCATTACCCTTGGTGCTATCTCCGCACCTAATCGCATATTGATGGCGCCGTTGACGCGTGGACGCAGCGAAGGGGAGCATGTGCCCTTATCGGATCTGAAGGCCGAATATTATCGTCAACGCAGCAGCGCAGGCCTGATCATCGCGGAAGCGACGGGCATTAGCCAAGAGGGTTTGGGGTGGCCATCGGCGCCCGGCATTTGGTCCGATGCGCAAATCACAGCATGGAAACCTGTAACGCAAGCCGTCCATGACGCGGGCGGGCGGATCATCCTGCAATTGTGGCACATGGGCCGTCTTGTGCACCCGGATTTCTTGGGCGGCGCACCATGTGTTTCGGCCTCGGCCACGACTGCGCCGGGTTACGCGCATACCGCAGAGGGTAAGAAGGAATATACCGAAGCCCGCGCGCTCGATATTTCCGAAATTCCACGCATCGTAGCGGATTATGTCAACGCCGCGAAAAACGCGATGGCCGCAGGTTTTGACGGCGTGCAAATTCACGCGGCCAATGGTTATTTGATTGACCAATTCCTGCGCGATAACACCAATTTGCGTACAGATGATTATGGCGGCCCGATTGAAAATCGCATCCGCTTGCTGCGCGAAGTGACGCAAGCCGTTGTGGACGCCATCGGTTCAGATCGGACATCGGTGCGCTTGTCCCCGAATGGGGAGACCCAAGGTGCGGACGACAGCAACCCTGTTGCATTATTCACCGCTGCGGCCGCCGCCTTGCAAGATATCGGCATCGCTTTCCTCGAGCTGCGCGAAATCAAACCTTATGGCAATTTTGGACAAACCGACGTGCCGCGCGTGTCGCCTGAGATTCGCAAGATATTCAAGGGTCCACTGGTACTTAACCAAGAATATAACAAGGAATTGGCGGACGCCGATCTGGCCTCAGGTCTTGCCGATGCGATCAGCTTTGGCCGTCCGTATATTAGCAACCCCGATCTTGTGGAACGGTTGCGCATTGGCGCGGAACTGACGCCGGATAATTTCAAGACCTGGTATGCGCCCGCTGCGGAAGGATATACCGATTATCCCTTCCTGGATCAGGCGGGCGCATAACGCACATGATACAGGCGGGGCTTGGCCTTTATGCAATAGCCATCCCCGCCCTTCTGCTTGTGCTGCTCGCGAGCGCCGAAACGATCTGGCCCCGCCGCGCGCTGGTGTTGGGCCGACACCCACGCTGGCGGACGCACGCATTATTCTTCCTCAGCAACGCCGTTGTGGGCCGATTATTGTCCTTTTTGGTCGTAGTCGGCGTTGCGGCAAATTGGGCAGAGGCGCATCATTTTGGCGCGCTGAATCTGGTGGCCTTGCCCTTTTGGATAGAAGCCGCAATCGCCTTTATCATTCTCGATTTTGCCGTCTGGTTTCAGCATTTTTTGATGCACCGTAGTCCGCTGCTCTGGCGTATGCATGCTGTGCATCATAGCGACCGCGATCTGGACGTGTCCACGGCACTACGGTTCCACCCGTTTGAGCTGATTGTCTCGACATTCTATAAATCCGCCGTCGTCGCTTTGCTTGGCGCACCCTTGATCGTCGCTCTTGCATTTGAATTATGGCTCAATGCCAACGCTTTATTCAACCACAGCAACATCCGCTTGCCTCGCAAGCTTGACCGCAGGTTGCGCCTGTTTTTCGTTACGCCCGACATGCATTTGGTGCACCACAGCACTTTGGTCGATGAACAAAATCATAATTTTGGTTTCGCGCTGACGCTGTGGGACCGTCTATTCGGGACCTATCGCAGTGAGTCCATTTTGGGCGCCGAAAATCAGAAAATAGGCTTGGCAGAGATAGACGATGCCCGCCCTTCAGCTTTCATCTGGAGCATGAAACAACCCATGACGTAACGGAATTAAACGCCATCTTGACCGGCGCGAATTTCCAGAGCACTTTCCACGCAGGGGGAATTGAAAATGGCCAAAATACGCAAAATAATATTGGGCAGCGTCGCCGTTGTGGCGATAGGTGCGGGGCTAACCTACGGGTGGCAGCAATATCGCGACCAAAGCATCATGGCCGATTCACGCGAAGCACAAGCATCCTCCGATGCGGAAATCACTTCTGGCCCTGCCAACACTTTGCTGTGGGGGGACACCCACCTCCATACATCTAATTCCATCGATGCCTTTGGCTTTGGCGTAAAGCTTGGACCCGAAGAAGCCCTTCGTTTTGCGCGTGGGGAAGAGGTTATGTCCACTGGCGGACTGAAGGCCAAGCTGGAACGTCCGCTTGATTTCCTTGTGATCGCGGACCACTCCGGCGGCCTTGGCGCCACCAAGGCTTTGTATGACGCGCCCGCATTTCTTATCCGCGACCCAACGCTCAAGCGCTGGCATACCGAAATGCATAAGGGGCCTGAGGGCATGCAGCGCGTGACGGGTGAGCTCATCGACCGCGCGGGCCGCAACACGCTTCCCGCTGCGCTGACCAACCCGGAAAGGCAACGCAAGACAGCGACCAACATCTGGACAAGTCATAGCACGCTTGTCGAACGCTATAATGAGCCCGGCAAGTTCACCGCCTTCATGGGTTTTGAATATACGTTGATGCCCGGCGGCAATAATTTACACCGCGTTGTGATGTTCCGTGATGGCAAAAGCCGCACCGACAAGGTTCTGCCCTATGATCCTGGCCAAGGCGACACGCCGGTCAGCCAATTGTGGGACTATATGGACAATTATGAAAAGGTCACGGGCGGCAAGGTTTTGGCGATCCCACATAACAGCAACCTGTCCAATGGCCTTATGTTCGAACTGGTTGGCCCAGATGGCGGCCCTATGACTGCGGCCTATGCCCGCCGCCGTGCCGCGCGCGAGCCAGTGACCGAAATCACGCAAATCAAAGGCGATAGTGAATCGCACCCATTTTTGTCGCCAAACGACGAATTTTCCGGTTTCGGCACCGCGGGCTGGGATCTTGGCAATTTGACCATGCAGGCCACTAAGAAACCGCAGGATTATGCGGGCGAATATATTCGTGAGGCGTTGAAGCGCGGCTTGGCGATTGAAGCGCGCACCGGCGTGAACCCCTATAAATTCGGTGTCATCGGATCGACCGACAGCCATACTGGGCTGGCCACCGGGGACGAAAACAATTTTTATGGCAAGCATTCGGGCGGCGAACCCAATGCCAACCGGGCTTCGCAGGCCCAAAATCTTGGCACAAGGAAGGGGCGTATTGGTTGGCATTATTTGGCCGGTGGCTATGCCGCCGTATGGGCCACAGCCAATACACGGGCCGCGATATTTGACGCCATGATGCGCCGCGAGGTGTACGCCACAACCGGTCCGCGCATGACAGTGCGTTTCTTCGGTGGTTGGGGCTTTAATGATGCGGATTTTGCAGGCGACTGGGTGAAAACCGGATATGCCAAAGGCGTGCCCATGGGCGCCGACCTTAAGCCCGGAAATGGCGCGCCAAAGTTCATGATTTCGGCGTTGAAAGACCCAATGGGCGCCAATCTTGATCGCGTTCAAGTGGTCAAAGGTTGGGTCGATTCCTCTGGCAAGTTGCAAGAGAAGGTCTTTGATGTTGTCTGGGGCGATGCCGACAAAAGGCGTAAGGGCGCCAATGGCAAAGTCCCCAAGGTAGGCGACACTGTCAACATCGCAAAGGCGAGCTATACCAATAGCATTGGTGATCCCGAATTGCGGACGGTGTGGACCGATCCAGAATTCAACCGCAATGTCCGGGCATTTTATTATGTTCGGGTCATCGAAATCCCGACACCGCGTTGGGTGTTGTTTGATGCCTTGCGTTATGGTGCCAAATTGCTGCCAGGCACGGAGTTAAAGGCGCAGGAACGGGCATATTCGTCACCCATTTGGTATAACCCCAAAAAAACCACTTAGGGTTGGGGTCAAGCTTCTATTCGAATTCAAGCTCGGATAGCGCGGAATCGGGGTCAGCTATCCCCATTAAGCGGCGCATGGCCAGCCGCGCGAGCCGCTGCGTTTCGGTTTTACGGCGCGCAGGTGCGATCGGCCATAAACCTGCCGGCCGCGCGATTTCCGCGTCATAAGCATCGGCAATGATCAACCCGGCGCGTTCAGGCATGAACGCAACGCTTTGCAGCGGGCCAATGTCAAAACCAGCCGGCACGGCCCAGAAAAAACGGTCGCAATATTCGAGATATTCCGGCCATTTCTGATCACCCAAAAGATCGGCGCGCGAACATTTGATTTCCACGATGATAATCTCGCCCTTATTGCTGATACCCATCAGATCGGCGCGACGATTGTTACGCAGGCTGACCTCGGGTTGCACCACAATCTGGTTACGCAAGAATAAGCGCGAAACACCGCGTGCCACCGCAGGCGCACCGGAAATTGAAGGCGTGTTAAGGGGCGAATCCATCTTATACATGTAGAACGAAAGAAGAACAAAATAAAGGCCCCATGCGGGGCCCTTATCTTTTATTCCGGTCGCTGTGATCAGCGGTAGAAAATATGATTGTCGACACTGCCAATGCGCGTCAGCCGCCATCCCGGTGAAACATGGCGCGAGTGGAAGAACAATGCGCCTTCAACTGGGCTTTGCCATTTATTGTCCAGCGCAATATTGCTGATTGCGACGGCGTTGCGCCAATACTTGCTGTCCGTTTGAATAGGCGGCAAGCTTGCACCGCGAACGAAGGAAAATTGACCTTTTTGGAAAATGACGCCGCATAATGTGCTGGGGAAACGGCCCGAGTTGGCGCGAGCAAGTACCACGCGCGCCACAGCCAATTGGCCAGCGAGCGATTCACCCCTGGCTTCGAAATAGACCGCACTGGCGAGGCAATGCTTTTCGTTGCTTAAGCTGTTATCTACAGCTTGCGTGCGCACAAGGTCCGTGAGCGTGGATACGGTTGTCGCATCAATATCATTGTGGGTCGGGAAGGATGTTGGCAGATCCAACTGCGTCGGCTCGGAGGTGGTCTGTATAGGGTTAATGACGCTCGCATTGGCGCTTATCTTCGCGCTTTGGTCATTGCTCAAAACAGCCCTGGAATCAGCAGCAATAACTGAAGAAACCAGTGTACAAGATACGGCTACCAAAGAGGCAGCCCGAAAAAATTTCAACATGCAACATACATTAATGCGGCGGCACCAGCAGACGAAACTCTCTTACTTTATTATTGTTCGTCTTTTGTTGTCTCCGACTCGCGTGTTTGTCTGGCCACCCCATTTGCGCCCTAAATGACAACCTTCGCTACTCGATGGATGCGCATCTATTGCGCAGCGCAGCAAAGTCAAATTATCTTGGTCAATAGTCCGTCCAACCGTGCACCGGACGCGACATCCAGTTCAAAAACCCACAAATCCGGGTCGCGCGCGCAACGTTTTTCCCAATAATTCTGCACTATGACCCCGCTAGACTCTTTCAAATCCACCCTCTGCCAAGCGGTCTGGCCGTCTAATGCGGAATAGCGTTCGTATAATTGGGGGTTTGCGCCACGAACTTGGCCGATAAGCAATATCGCGCCGGACACGGCATCGCCCTTTTTCAGAACGGTTGCGAAGTCACCTTCGGATTCCACCATGCGCTTGATGGCGGAGATAAGAACAGCGCTGGCAAGCCGTGGCTCAATCAAGCGGCGTCGCGCTCTTCAGAAAAGGTCAACACCGCAAACATCGCTGAAGAATCTGCAGCACCCCGCAATTGTGCGCGGAATTTCTCATCGCGGAACAGGCGGGAGACCTCCGCCAACGCCCGCAGATGCGAAGCGCCATCCTGCGCCGGTGAAACCAGCGCACAGACCAGATCAACTGGTTCATCGTCGACGGCATCATAAGGCACAGGTTTCAAAATCCGAACAAACACGGCCACAGGCATATCAATGCCCGAGACTTTGCAATGCGGTATTGCTGTTCCGCCGCCAAAGCCCGTTGGGCCAAGTCGCTCGCGCTCAATCATGCCATCCAGAATGGCATTGGCGTCGACAGAATAATTGTCAGCCGCGATGGCCGATAGTTGCGCCAGCAGGTCGGATTTGCCCGAACATGGCATGTCAGCAACAACAGCTCCCTCAACGAGCCTAGTAGAAAGTCTAATCATATTTTGTTCAAAAGCGCCTAGTGCGACCGCGGCGCAATCCCTAAATATTTGAATTGGTGTAGAAATAAAGTAAAGTCAGCCGAGGTCTAAGGTGTAGATTTTGGTTCAACCCACCCGATCGTGCCATCTTCGCGGCGGTAAACCATATTATGTCGTCCAGTTCCAGTGTTTTTGAACAACAGGGCTGGGGTATTGCGCAAATCCATTAACATCACAGCATCGGATACGGTCGATTCAGGAATATCCACCCGCATTTCCGCAACAATTACGGGTGCATCAGGCAATGGCATTTCTTCTTCAACATCACCTGCATCAAACACAGTATATGCGGCTTCTTCTTGCGCCACCGCATATGCGGTTTGCACATGGCGATCCTGCAGCCGGCGCATATATCGACGCAATTGCTTCTCAATGCGTTCTGCGGCACGGTCCAAGGCAACATGCGCATCCTGCGCTTCGCCACGACCTTTTAACACAAGGCCTTGCATCACATGCATCACAATATCGCTGGTGAAGCCGTCATGCGGCGCACGGCCAAATGTTGCATGTGCTGACAATGCTTTGGCGAAATGTTTTTCGGCAATGGAACCAAGTCGCTTTTCCACATGGGTCTGGAGCGCTTCACCGGTGTCGACCTGATGTCCTGAAACCCTTATGTCCAATGCCTGTCTCCTTTTTGTTAAAGCGCTGACTCCGGCTGGAGCCAAAGCGCGTCCTTAATTTTGGCTACAAATTCGGCATGACGCGCCAATTCCTCTGCCGAGGCAGAATGTGGGCGCGCCGGCCGAAATATTTTATTTGTCTGAACGCGGTTCGCGTCCATTTGGCCGATTATTTTATCCGTGTTCGCATCGTCCGCGAGGCCAAGGCCAATTTGTCGGCCACCGGTTAGCTCAATATATAGCTGCGCCAGCAGCTCAGCGTCCAACAACGCACCATGCTTTACGCGGTGGCTACGGTCGATGCCATAGCGGGTGCACAAGGCATCCAATGACAGCTTCGCTCCGGGATTTTTGACCCGTGCCAACGCCACTGTGTCAACCATACGATCCATCGATACAGGCAGGCGACCGCATTGCTGCAATTCATGATTGAGAAAGCCAAAATCAAAGCTGGCATTATGCGCAACGAGCGGGCTGTCGCCCAAAAATTCAAGCAGCTCATCCACCTTGTCGCCAAAAACCGGCTTGTCAGACAAGAAACGGTCCGAAAGGCCATGCACTTGCTCGGCGGCAGCTGGCATCGGGCGCTGCGGATTGAAATAGGCTTGGTAATGCTTACCCGTCATCACCCGGCTGACCATTTCAATGCAGCCAATTTCGACCATGCGATCCCCCGTTGCAGGATCAAAGCCAGTGGTTTCGGTATCGAATATAATTTCACGCATTCTGTGAGTAGATGTGAGCCTGTTTGAAGGCTTATGCAAGTCCCGCCCGCAGCATTTTTACAAGTGAATGCACATCTGCCCGCGTCTCATTGATGTCCTTGCCCGTATCAATCACATGGTCAGCCCGGGCGCGCTTGTCGGCATCGTCCATTTGTAATGCCAGAATATGTTCGAACTTGTCCGGCGTCATATTTGCCCTTGCGAGCACACGTTGACGTTGAACCGGGGCAGGGGCGCTAACAACGACGACAGTATCAACGCCAGCCTGCCCGCCCTTTTCAAATAACAAGGGGATATCGAACAATATCATGTCCGCATCTTGATACGACTCTAGAAACGCTTTCCGGCGTTCGGCGACGGCGGGATGAATGATTGATTCCAACAATGCCAACCGGTCACGGTCACCAAAAACAGCAGCGCCAAGCTTTTGGCGATCGACGCCATCCGCCCCTGTAGTTCCAGGAAAGGCGGCTTCAATTGCGGGCACAAGCGCGCCGCCCGCTTTTTGCAAATCATGCACCGTGGCATCAGCATCAAAAACGGGGACACCTTCATCGACAAACATCGCGGCGACCGCCGATTTGCCCATACCGATTGAGCCTGTCAGGCCAAGGATCATCGGCTTTTTCATTTCAACAACAATGCCCGCAATGCATCTTCATCGTCTTCGGGTGGGGCAACGCCGAAAAACAATTCAAACGCGATTGCCGCCTGCCCGACCAGCATTTCAAGGCCATCGACCGTTTCCAACCCACGCGCACGCGCCGCTTTTAACAAGGGCGTCTCTATCGGCGCATAAACAAGGTCATAGACCATGGCATGTTCGGGCAAGGGCGAAAGATCAATCTCCAACGCTTCCTGCCCGACCATGCCCAATGGGCTTGCATTCACCAGCAACGCTGCATCGGGCAAGCGAGTATCAAACCCGATCACTTTGCCTTTCAACCCAAAATGCGCGAGCAAGCCCGCTGCTTTCAAAGTATTGCGGGCAACCAAAACGACTTCGCCAATATCCGCCTGCGCCAAGGCGAAAAGCACGGCGCGCGCTGCGCCGCCTGCGCCAAGGACGACAGCCGTTTCACCCGCGATGGGGATTTCGGCAATCGGGCCATAAAAGCCGCCAACATCGGTATTGGTCGCGACAAGCGCGCCGGCGTCATTACGAAACACGGTGTTAATTGCGCCAATAGAGCTACGCACATCGCCCGGGTCCGCCACAAAATCGAGCGCGGCAATCTTGTGCGGTATTGTGATGTTGCACCCGCGCCATTCGGTATCGGACGCACGCTCGGCAAAATAACGCTCAAGGTCATCGGGCAGCACCGCATGCGCCCTATAATCGCGGACCAAACCCAATTGTTGAAGCCAGAAATTATGTATCAGCGGTGATTTGGAATGCGATATCGGATGCCCGATCACTTCGGCATATATTGTCATGTTGGTAAAAGGCCCCTTATGCGCAGATAATCAAGCAGTGGAAGCAATGGCATTCCGATGATCGTGAATTGGCTGCCGCTGACGCTGGCGAACAATTGTGCGCCTTCGGCTTCAATCCGATAACAACCAACACAATGGCGAATTTCTTCCCAATAGGTATCAACATAATCATCAATAAATTGTGGGCTTAGGTTGCGCATCGTCATTTGTGCGGTGTCGATTATGCGCCAGACAGGTTCGCCTTGCTCGCAGATGACGGCCGCGCTGATGAGCCGATGCACTTTGCCCGACAGCTGCGCCAAATGCGCACGCGCATCATCCGGCGTTTCGGGTTTGTCAAAAATATAACCATCGGGACCAACGCAAATCTGATCACATCCCAACACCATCGCGCTTGGCATTTTGCGGGAAATTTTGCGCGCTTTTGCTTCTGCTAAATCATCGGCAATATCGCGCGGCTTTGCGCCAGCCTCCGCCAATGCTGTTTTGATGCTTTGTTCATCAACCAAGGCTGGGACCGCTTGTAACGATACCCCAGCTGCGTTCAGCATTGCGATCCGGCCCGCGCTTTGGGATGCAAGGATAAGCGTCATGTCTCGGCCACTTGCGGCAGCTCGCGCGCATTGACCAAATTGATGATTGCCGCAGCACTTTCCTCGATTGACCGGCGTGTTACGTCCAATACCGGCCAGCCATTGTCCGCAAACATACGCCGCGCATGGGCAACTTCCGCGCGCACTTTTTCTTCATCAACATAATCTGTGTCGGGCGACTGGTTTAGCGATAGCAGACGGTTCCGGCGTACCTGAATCAAGCGCTCTGCGCTGGTGACAAGCCCAATGACTATCGGATGCCTGAGTTGAAACAATATCGGTGGCGGCGGCGATTCCGGTACGATGGGAATATTCGCAGTCTTATATCCGCGATTGGCGAGATAAATGCTGGTGGGCGTTTTTGAGGTTCGCGACACCCCCGCCAATACAATGTCCGCCTCCTCCCAATTTTGCGCATTAATGCCGTCATCATGGGCAATGGTAAATTGGATCGCCTCAACACGCGCGAAATAAGCGGCATCCATAACATGCTGCCGACCTGGTCGCGCTTTGGCCTCTTGGCCCAACCTGTTCGACATCGCATCACTGACCGCATCAAGCGCGGCAACCGCAGGTAAGCCGAGCACGCGGCAGCGCGTTTCTAATGTGCGCCGTGTATCGCGATTAACCAAAGTGAATAACACAAGTCCGGGATTGGCGGCCATATCGGTCAATATACGGTCCAAATGGCTTTCCGAACGCACCATGGGCCAGAAATGCTTGACCACATTTTCTGCGCCGTCAAACTGCGCCAAGGCGGCTTTGGCGATGTTTTCCAAAGTTTCGCCGGTAGAATCCGATAACAAATGTAAATGAAAACGCTGGCTCATGGATGACAGTCTTGTTGGCAGGCTGGGGATAAATCAAGGGACAAGTTTTGCGTCACAGTTTCTTACCCAATACCCCGAATTTACCGCGCGATTCGAACACAGCCTATCCACAGGTACAATCCAATATGCACAGCTTGTGGATAATGGGGAATAAATTTGCGACTCCCGTTCCATCCATTGCTCCGCACGCGTCAAGATGTTGGCAATATCCGTAAAAGCTTTTAAGGCCACAGCTATCAACAGCGCATCATCTTTCATCATCCTTTATATAAAAATATATTTTGATTGGATCTCTCGTTTCTATGTCCGCGCAAAGCCCTAAAAAACTGCTTAATGTTCTGCGCGGCAAGCAAGAGGCTATCCCGCCGATATGGTTGATGCGCCAAGCGGGGCGTTATCTACCTGAATATCGTGCATTGCGTGCGGAAAAGGGCGGGTTTCTGGCGCTGGCCTATGACAGCGATGCAGCTTGTGAAATCACTTTGCAGCCGATCCGGCGCTTTGGTTTTGACGGCGCGATCCTGTTTTCCGACATTCTGGTAATCCCACATGCCTTGGGGCAGGATCTTTGGTTCGAAACGGGTGAAGGTCCTCGGCTTGCACCACGCTTAGTGGAATCGCAGCTAGAGAATTTTGTTCCCGCACCCGAACGCCTTGCTCCAGTCATTGATACGGTGCGCAAGGTGTCAGCAGGGCTACCACCTGAAACAACCTTCTTAGGCTTCGCTGGAAGCCCGTGGACGGTCGCTACCTATATGGTGCATGGCCAGGGTAGCAAAGACCAAGCAGAGGCCCGTAGAATGGCGCATGCGGAGCCTGAGCGCTTTGGCGCACTGATTGAAGCCATCATATCTACAACCGTAGATTATTTGGGTGATCAGATAGATGCGGGCGTCGATGCCGTGCAACTGTTTGACAGCTGGGCCGGGTCATTATCGCCCGCGCAATTTGAAAAATGGGTCATTGCACCCAATGCCGAAATCGTTCGCCGGTTGAAGGCGCGTAATCCGAATGCCGTCATCATCGGCTTTCCCAAAGGCGCGGGCGGTAAACTTGCGGCTTATGCCGAAGGGACCGGCGTCGACGCTTTAGGATTGGATGAAACCGTTGATCCGCATTGGGCCAATCGCGAATTGCCTAAGGGACTTCCCGTGCAAGGCAATCTTGACCCGCTGGCGTTGATTGCGGGCGGCGATGTTTTGAAGGACGCTGTGGAAAATATCCTGAGCGCGTTTGAGGACCGTCCACATATCTTCAATCTTGGGCATGGCATTTTGCCCGACACGCCCATTGAAAATGTGGAATTGCTTCTTAATTTGGTCCGCAAGGCTTAGCCCATAAAGGCCGTTTTTATGACGGAAACTCTATCTGTGTTGTATATCTGGCTGAAATCCGCGCACATTATATTTGTCATTTTCTGGATGGCGGGATTGTTCATGATCCCGCGCTTTTTCGTTTATCATCAGGAAAGCGCTGAAGGATCAGAAGAGGCTGCCAAATGGGTGGACCGTGAATCCAAGCTGATTAAAATCATCCTCAATCCCTCGATCATTGTGGTCTGGGTTTTGGGGCTCGTTCTTGCCTGGAATATTGGCGCAATGGCGCAAGGTTGGTTCCATGCCAAATTGCTTTTTGTGGTTGGCCTATCGGCCTATCATGGTTGGACTGTCGCTTATGCCAAGAAATTGGCGCGCGGCGAACGGCAGCTAACGGGTAAGCAATTGCGCCTTTATAATGAAGTGCCCGGTATTGCCGCTGCGATTATCGTTATATTGGTTGTCGCCAAACCGTTTTAGCACGTTTCTCCGACCATATATTGAGAAGAGTTGACGTTCTGCGCGCTGCGGAGTAATTAACCGTTCAAGCCCGTCCTGGGCATGAGGCGCGACCCACACAACAACCGCGCCACCAACTTTTCAATATTCAGCCGGTTAGCTTTTAAAAATCGGTTTTCATCGGGCGCTCTGCCCATTCTCAATTAGGGCCAATGGTCCATCCAACGGAATTATCTATGCATTTGAAAGAGCTGAAAAGCAAAAACCCCGCTGATCTCGTATCGATGGCTGAAGAGCTCGGTGTTGAGGGTGCATCAACCTTACGCAAACAGGATTTGATGTTTGCGATCTTGAAAGAGCTTGCCGAAGATGGCGAGCAGATCATGGGTCTTGGTACGATTGAGGTTTTGCCCGACAGTTTCGGTTTCTTGCGTTCGCCGGAGGCCAATTATCTGGCAGGCCCAGACGATATTTACGTGTCACCGAATATGGTGCGCCAATATGGTTTGCGCACAGGGGATACGGTCGAAGGCGAAATTCGTGCACCTAAGGATGGTGAGCGTTATTTTGCCCTGACCAAGGTGATGAAAATCAACTTTGACGATCCAGATGCCGTACGTCATCGCGTCAATTTTGATAACCTGACGCCGCTATATCCGGATTCAAAGCTCACGCTGGATACGCTTGATCCGACGGTCAAGGACAAGTCCGCGCGCGTCATTGATATCGTCAGCCCGCAAGGCAAGGGCCAGC
>SXGQ01536992.1_pt1 | contig 15838 bp, 12 predicted proteins | sample 3178371 | NCBI WGS metagenome assembly SXGQ01 (sample SAMN11356859, study PRJNA531348) | freshwater metagenome | isolation source: freshwater sample F1-20 | place: China: Fuxian Lake, Yuxi | collected 2017-12-25
CAGTAATAGTTGGTGTAGGTGTTGTTGTTGCGGACATTGTTGGTGTAGGAGTTGGTGTAGGTGTTGTTGTTGCGGACATTGTTGGTGTAGGTGTTGTTGTTTCGGACATTGTTGGTGTAGGTGTTGTTGTTGCGGACATTGTTGGTGTAGGTGTTGTTGTTGCGGACATTGTTGGTGTAGGAGTTGTTGTTGCGGACATTGTTGGTGTAGGAGTTGGTGTAGGTGTTGTTGTTGCGGACATTGTTGGTGTAGGTGTGGCCGATGGTGGGATAAATCTAGTTACAAATCTCGCATAACTATTAGATATTTCACCATCAGTTAAGGCTCTATTGTAAATCTGTACCACTTGTATTTGACCATTAATAAAATCATCAGAGTCCCATCTTTTACCAACATTATAACCTAACCCTGAAGAAATTGCGGGTTCAGTGACAGGCACACTATCAAATAAAACCCCATCAATATAGAGAGATAAACTAGCGTTATCATATGTTAATGTTACATTGTACCAAGTACTCAATACAGGTGTAAAACTAGCAGTTTTATACCACCCATTATTAAAAAATCCACCTGATATATCCCCGTTTTGTGGTGAATCAATAAATCCAATTACAAAACCCAAATGGTTTGATATAAATTTTTCAGTAATGATTGCCGGTGCTTCACTAGGATTTGGTATGGAATCTAATCTGAACCATGTATTTACTGTAAACGCACTTAATTGACCCAAATCTGGTCCATATCCATATTGATTCGTACCATTGAATTCTAAAATACCATTATATAAAGGATTATATGTGGGTGAACCTGAAAGTGTCGTGTTAGACTGTGATGGTGATAAATCATAAACAGTATTACCTGACCAAGGGTATCCCATCAAAGTTCCAGTATCATAGTTCAACACTAAATCTTTGAGGGTAATAGCAGGATAGTTTCCCTTTATAATGAAATTTTCAGCCCTTGTACCAACAAAGTAAAAAGCTTCAGTAGTTGAGGTGAATGGTACACCTCCAACGTTAGCAGTTCTATTAATAAAATTTAATATTTCAGTGTCTGACGTTCCACTAGTCGCCCAAATATTAGGCTGAACAGGGTTAACTTGGCTTCTAGCATAAATGGTATATTGTGGGTTTTCAATACCCATATACCATCCTGATATTGAAGATTCTTGGTAATAAATTTCATTAAAACCTAAAGAAATATTATTTCCGTTTAACGCATTTGCAATGCTAACACCATTATTTAATTTAACTTTAGGGATTGACACAATATCTACTTTAGTGATAAATATTATGACATATAAAAATATATGATTTTTTTCGTTTTTGTATTTTTTACAAATCTACTTTACTATAACCCAACTCATTAACTAAATAATGTAAATCTTTGTCATATACAATTAAATCTTTCATTTTATCACTAAGATTTAATTCATGATACCTGTTTTCAATATTATCCCACGTACCAAATGAACTTTTACTACCCATAATTCCATTAAGACCATGGTGGTCTCTTACACCAAATGTTTCAAAAATAAACTTGTTTCTTTTATCTTTATTAAACATCCAATCTTCAAATCTTAAATAACTAACTTTGTCTTCAGCACATGCAGTTGCATGACTTTTCCATCTTACAATATATTCTTCTTCAACTTTAAATAGGTGTGGTTCTTGAGTATCCCATTTTGAAAAAATAGCTCTTTCATTTGCCCTAATTCTTGAAGATAAATTACTGTAAAAATCACGAATAAAACAAACTCTACCCTTATGTTCTATATTGTACTCATTTCTCATTTCTAAAGACAATGGTCCTTTATATACTCTATTTTCATTGAAAATCGTATAATCATATGGAGCATCTTCGTAATTTACCAAAATGGTATCAATGTTATTTTTAGATTCATCCAAAAACTGATAACTTAAATGTATATCATGGTTTGCCTCTCCTAAGTGATAAAAATTTGTACCAACAGCATTTACCAACTTATAGTCCCAATTAATTTGAAATCCAATAAGATTTCTAATAACCCAATTTTTCATTGAATGGTGACCTGACCGACTCAAGGCCATAGTTTCATACATTTTCATTTTTTCAAATATTCAGAATAATCTTTAATACCACTTTCCAAATCCCAAGTTGATTTCCAACCATCCATCCATTTACTTACATCACTACAAGTATAGAACTGATAACCCTCAGGTATTACGTCTTCTGATGTATAACCATAACTTATACCCATATTATCCAAAACATCTTCAAATGTTCTTGCAGAACCACTACCAACCTCATAATATTTTCCACTTAATTTTTCGTAGTTTTCTAAAGCATAGATATTAGCAGATACAACATCTTTTATGTAAACAAAATCTCTTTGTGGTTTTTTAGGAAATAATGTGATGTTCTCACCACTTTTATTTTTGACGTACATCTGAAATGCAACTGAAGCCATTTTACCTTTATTTTCTTCACCAGGTCCATAGACATTGAAGTATCTTAGTGCAATACCACCATTTGAAATTACGTATCCTTCACCGACATATTTACTCCAACCGTAGAGGTTTGATGGGTATAAATTATTAGTCCCATAGTTTGCTGCTGATGACGAGTAAATTAACGGTTTATTATTTTTAAAACACCAGTCTGTAATAATTTTTGTAGACTCGTAATTTCTTGTCATCATATACTCAACATTTTGTTCCAAAGTATCAGAACACGCACCGACATGAAATACTGCATCATAATTTAATGTCTCTAATGTTTGAAGTAGTTTTTCAGTCCAATTACTTTCATAAAGATACGAATCATCAAATCCGTGAGTAAGATAACCTAACTTGTTTAATTCAGACATTAGTGAAAGTCCGATGAAACCTCTTGTTCCTGTAACAATAACTTTTTTCATATTTATTTGAATTATTAAAATAATAAATTACCTTTTGACAAAAGAATATAGTATGTCATTTAGAATTAATCCTCCAACAAAAATTTATGTAGATAAATCACCAATCCATGGATGGGGTGTTTTTGCTAGTCAAGACATTGATGCCGGTGAAACTATTGAGGAAGTACCCGTATTAGAACTACCAATAAATAAAGGTGAAGTCACAAGTCTTTTAATTGATTATCGATTCAATTGGCCTCAAGGTGTTGAGTGGGACAAACAAGTTGTTGGATTAGGTTTTGCTAGTTTGTATAATCATAGTAACGATGCAAACGCATATTGGGTTTCAGACTTAGAAAAAAATACTTTTAAATTTATTTCAAACAAAAAAATCTCATCAGGTGATGAGATTTTTATATGGTATGGTGATGTTAACTACTGGAATGATGGTAGAAATCACACTAACGTCATATAATTAATTACCTAAATAAATTAAATTTCTATTAATTTCCTTATAAACAGTCGAGTAATTATATTCACCATCATTATCCACCAAAGTTATTGTTTGAACATTTAGTGAATCCAAACCAAAATCAATAATTTTATTTTCATTTAATTGATATTCTTTAGTAACACCATCAACATTTATTTTAATATTTTGTTGTTCACTAAAATTATAGAAATAAAATTTTAAGTTTGAGTTCAAATCTTTTTCAACTTTTTTACCGTTTTCTTCAATCCAAATATTTGTATTTGGGTTTTTGGAAATATACATTTTATATTTAGGGTTTATAGAATAATCAAAAAATCCTCTATCTCCCCAATAATAAATTTTATCTCTTACAGGTGTTTTAGAAATTTCAATATCAAATAGTTGTGACCACCTTAAAGCCTGTCCCTCAGCAACACCATCCCAATTTAAGTAATCCTCAAAAACTATTACATCAACAATTTTTGACATTTTTTCCCTATCAAAAATCATAAAGTGTAATGTTGCATCCCACCAATCATCATTTTTATTTGGATTAATCCTTGGGTGAATTAAATTAGGTTTATCAGATTTAATTGTGTCAATAACATATTGGTCTATTTCCAAATCATAAATTATGTGATAAAACAAATCGTAATCATAACTCAAAGCAATTTGACTCATCTTTTTTATCTGATACAAACCAGCCCATCCATATTCCGCAACGTTTCTATGCATTGTCATCCATCCTTCAGATGAATAATGTGTTTGCCAAAATGTAAATCCACGTACAGGCCAATTCAACAAAGGATTTTCTTTTGTAAAGAAAACAAAATCAGAAATTTCTATAATTTCTTTTGGTAATCTTACAGGACTAATAACTAACGTGTCTAAACCTAAATCTTTTAAAATTTTTATATTATCATATAATATATCAATTTTTTCTTGTGTATCACAATACGAACCTATCAATACAATTTTTTTCATAACATTTCTTTAAATCGATATTCTCTTTTATCTTCTTCTATTTCTTCTAATGTCATCTTGGTTAGTATAATACAATTTTTATAAAATGTAATAGATGATATTAATTTATCATTTTTATTGTTACTGAACTCAGAATTGATTTTGTGTGGTAATGATTCAAAATAACTGATAATGTTTTCATCACCTATTTCATATCCGTACAAACTTTTTTTAGGGTTCCAATAAGTACATTCAATATCTTCAATAATGTATACCCCACCATTTTTCAACATATTTTCAAATAGATACTCAAATGTAGTTATTTGATGTTGTGGTATGTGACTACCATCGTCAATTATAATGTCACACTCACCAATGTTTTTTACCATTCTTTTTAAATCTTCGATATTTGTTTGGTCCCCCTTATAAACAACACCTCTATCCGTTTCAAGTTCTTCGTCGATGTCCATAGAGTATATCATTCCATCAGGAAAATATTCTTTCCACATCTTGAATGACGCATATTCAGACCCACATCCAATTTCGAACAATTTAACCTTTTCTTTTTTAAACGAATTTAAAAATTTATCATATATTCTGTCGTATCTATGATACAATACTTTATCAGTATTGTGTTTAATTCCTAACTCATACATTGAGAGTTGGTTTTTTGTATCATTTAATGAATAATTAACTTTATTGTTTTTTATAACAATTAAATTATTATCATCGTGAGTCCATTTTAATTTCACAATTTTAAAATCAAATGTTGTAAACTCTTTACGTAATTTTTTTATTTCTTCTTTCCAAAGATTAAGTTCACCATTTACAACATCTTCAATAATGTAATAACCACCATAATTTAGTTTACTTAAAGAGTTTCTCAAAAAATTCAAATTAGCATTAAATTCATGTAAGCCATCATCAATTATAATATCAAAATTTTTATTAATTACTTCCCATAATTCTTGTATTTCTGTCGAGTTTGTTTGGTCACAATAAAACGTTTTTACCCTATCCTCATTAAATAATATATTTTTATCAATATCCGCACCGTATATATTGGCATTTGGAAAATATTCTTTCCACCCTCTTAATGACGCACCTGGGGTTCCTAATTTACCCATATTACATGGTATATCAACGTTATTAGTACCTAAACCTAATTCAAAAAAATTAATGTTTTTATCTTTTATATTATTGAATAGTTTGTAATAAAATTTTGTGTAGTTATGTCCTTCATAATCAACCCAAGTTGGTTTACAAGATTTATCACTTCCATGTCTTTCCATTATCTCGCAAAGTTCTGTAGTCTCATGTATTTCAACTACTTCGATAATGTCATTGTCAAGGATAATGTTCACAATTTTGTCTATTTCATTTTTATATTTTGAATACGGTCTACAACAATTCACATCAATATAATAACCATCCCTTAGTTTTTGCTCATCATATATCCCATATTTCTTTTGAAATTCTATTTCTCCTTCCCATTCTAATTGAACAGGAAAATTTCCCCTGTCAATTCTTCTATCTGCAATCCAAGGAGATGTATATCCTCTTTTAAGTTTATGAACTTCAACTCCATGATTTTTATTATTAACACAATCTGCAAAATAAAACTCATCAATCATCCACATAAAATTATATCCATGTTTATAATTTGCATGACGATTAACAAACTCTTCAAATGTACAATCAGTATCTAAAATTTGATTGAATGTTTTTCCTTTGGCGGCATTATAAGGATAGTTATACATTTCTTGAATAAATGGAAATGGTTCATTATTAAATAATTCAACGGCTTCAGGTCTATTTAAATCATAAGCATCACTTGAATAAATAACTAAACTATTATCATCATAATTTTTAATTTGATTAATAAAATATTCTCTATTAATCATCAACATATCTAAATCACAGGTAATGCATACCTCATTAGGAAAATATTTTGTACCATACATTCTTACTATACAAGCTAATAACCCAGAATGTACTACATTACCATTTTGATTATTTTTTACTTTTTTAATTTTTTTTACAAGTCCATGACCGTCATCATAAAAATCACTATCCTCATCACAAATTAAAAATAACACAGGTTCTATTTCTAACAATTCTTTACATATTTTAGCCTGTATTGGCCAAAATTCTAAAAAATAAGATTCATCTACACCAAAAATTGCTTTATTTATTTTCATAAAATTTATCAATAAATTCATTTATATTATCTGACCACATTGTCATTGCATTTTCTCTTATTTTTTGTTCGTCCCAATTCCACCAAGCGATAGATAATAGTTTTTCAATTTGTTCATCTGTGAATCTATACTTAACTATCTTAGCCGGATTACCCGCAACAATAGCAAAAGGTGGAACATCTTTAGTAACAACAGAACATGCCCCGACTATAGCCCCATTTGAAATTTTAACCCCTGACATCACAGTAGATTTTGCACCAATCCAAACATCATTCTGAATAATAATATCACCTTTGCAATTTGGGTGACCCATATTCATATGCATATCAGCGATTTCATTTGTGACAGGACCCCATAATTGTGATGATGTGGTTATCCAATCAGGTCGGTGATTTGCGTGTAGAAAAAAATTACAATCTCTACCAATTGAGTTATATTTTCCGAGTCTTACTTGGTACTGGTCACTCCAAGAAATTATATTAACATTTCTATCAAAATAAGTTCCTCTATCTGAATGCCATAAATGTATATTTTCAATCATATTTTTTTTTAAATTACTCTAAAACTCATCTTTTTGAATAACTCCATGTCTTTTTCGGAATTAATATAAAAAGTATCTCTTATTTTGTCATTCTCAAGAACAATTATTGTATGTATTTCTTCCAATTTACCTAAATAACTAATTATCCAATGTTGTAACATTACATTTGGGATATGAATGACTTTATCATTATTCACAATGACCTTATAGTTTAATCCATTTTCATTTGTTGTATTCCAAACAATAAAATCAACATTTTGAGTTAGATGGTCAAAAAATGGTAAGGACCACGGATTTTTATCAATTGATTGACTATTCATTGTACCAAATCTATTACCCTTACTTTCCAAAATGTTTCTATCTTTTTCAACAACAAGTCCAGATTCATTTATTAGTTGGTATAACATACCCTCAGGTGATTTTGTAATTGCATTTCTAATAAGATTTTTAATTTTTTCTTCATCCAATTTTATCAACATATCGTGTATTTTTGGAATAAAGTATGATTGGAAACTACCAAACATAACTTCACAAACCCTATCTTGTCTATCTATATAGACAACAGAATTGTTTTCGTTTAGTAAAGAGCTATTTTCAACAAACTCAGAAATTTCGTTAATTTCACAATCATATTCAATATGATGTACTTTAGAGAAACCCAAGTTTTTTGCATTTGAGAACCCTAAAATCATTAATCTCCATATCGCTAAATGAGTATTTTTTTTACTCAAAAAAGAAGATTGTATTCTTCTATCGTCAGGGGCAAACCAAGGTTGATTTAATAAATCCCAATCAGTAAGGATTTCATTTTTCTTATCATAAAAACAATACTCAACTTTTTTTTGTATATCAACAGGAATCACAGTATGACTTACAATCATAATTTCAAACAATTCTTTATATTTTTCAAGTGAATTAACTAAAGACCTTAAAGTGTTTTCTCTATAATCATCAGGACAATAAGCCGTTATTAAAATTAAGTCTTTCATATTACATTTTTTTTGCAGGTGTACCGATGTAAGTTCCAGGCTCAGTTATGTTTTTAACAACACCAGCATTCATACCAATGATAACATCATCACAAACAGTGAGTTTTTGTTTCATACAAGAACGAGTTCCAAAATAGACTCTATCACCTATCTTTTCATTTCCTGAAATTTGAACCCCGGGTGCTGTTGTAAAATAATCTCCAATTACACAGTCGTGCCCTATTGTTGTAATTAAATTAATATGTGCATGTTTACCTATTTTAACATTAGTAGTTATGATTGAACCGGCACATATAATACTGCCGGGTCCAATTTCAACATCATCACCGTGAATTTGTGCAGTTGGGTGTATGTGAGTAAAAAATTTTGTGTTTTTAGGAAGACTGTTAACAATTCTTTCTCTGTGATATGAATCAGCAATAGCAATAACTACTTCATATTTATCAGAATCAAATGAGGATAGTGGAAGTATTTTTTCATTACTATCATCCCAATATTCGTCATCAACAAAAAAAACCGTGTTGACTCTCTCCATCATACTTAAACTCCAATATATTTCTTTACCAAATCCACCAGCACCAATTATACCTTTTTTCATTTATTATAAAATTTATTTCTTTTTATGTATTTTTCAAAATCAATTTCGTTTTTTAAATCAATAAACAACTTTGTATTATCATAACTTAATAAGAGATAATTTAAATCGTTTGTTATTCCTAAATCTAAAATAGTCCAACAAAATGGTTCAACGATATTTTCCCAAAAATTTAGGTTAGTTTGTAATGAAAATGATAAAGTTCTATTTTTATTATTTTTTAAAAATAAAGATAACTCATTATTGTGTTCATAATAAACAAATTCAACTGGATTTTCTCTTGCTTGATTGAACTTGTGTTCGAGTGGGATTGTTTTATTTTTTTTACAATAAAAAATTTCATTTTCTAACAAAAATTCTTTTGTGAATCTTTCACCTGAATTTCCAAAATAATGTAATTTATTTAATCTTACATCTTTCTTTTGGAAGAAATTAGTAAGATTAATCTTCTCTAAGTTTATACTTATGAAACTCCCATTTATAGGATGAGCATCAGAATTTGTTTCATAAATTATACAAGTATTATTTGTTGTTTTAAGTATATTCTCATTGTCTTTTATCTCATCAACATACAAATGACTATCATACTCTAACCAATGAAGATATTTGTATCCATACCTTTTAGATAGTAGAACGGCATTTATAAATAAGTTTGTTGCACCAAAAGAATAATTAGGAATTGCACCATAATTTAATAACGGTGATTCAATTTTGAAATATTCATTTTCAAACCAAAAATTTGAGCTGGGTGTTTCATCAAACTTATCATTTTCCGAGTCATACATAAAAAATTTTGAATTAACATAGTGAGTATCAGGTACTAAAGAATTGGCAACAACACCATAATCAAAATCATTATTAATCAAACTACTAATTAATTCTGTTATAATTAAGTTTGAATTATAGTTTGTTAAATGGGTACCTAATACAACTATTGAGTCTTTCATTTTTTGTACACCTCAAATTGAGATAGGTCAGGATATGGTAATTCCAAATCCGCATTATATTTTTTGGTACCATCAATATTATAGAACTGATTCATAAGGAGAAGTCCTCTAGCCGCAAGTTCAGGCATCATATAGAAATTCCAACCAATCATATCTAAGTAATCATCGTGATACGAACATTCACGTCTTCCACTGTATCTAGCTCTTTTAAACCAATGGTACGCTTCAAGACTATCAGTAAGAATTGCCCCACCTTTACTAAGCTTAAAGTGTTTGTACGGACCTGTGAATGAAACACAAATATGTTGACCTGTTTTATACATATCTGCAGTAAAACATAACGCCGAATCCCAAACATTACTTCCTTTGAGTTGGTACATACCTTTGATTGTTTTACCTTCAACAGGTTCAAAACCAACTTTTAAACCAGCGTGAATAATCTCACAAGGAACTGATGGATATGTTCTACAAGGGATTGTTATTGTATCGCCTTCGATACTCTTTTTTACATTTTTTTCGTAATACAACGCAAGAAATAATGCATTACTCATGTTGTCAAGAGTTACCACGTAAGGTGCTCCTGTATAGTCTGAAAGTGCCTTTTCAAACTCTTCTGTAATTTTATAAATGCCGTTTGCCATATATTGAATTATAATTACGATATCATATATTTTCAATAGAATAACTAATATGAAAACACCTAAAATTTATGTTCATGGTTCATACATTGGGACCACAGGTTATAACAACCATACACGTGATTTCTTACGTGAATTATCTAAACACTCATCAGTCAAAGTAAGAAACTTTACAGTTGGTAACACATGGAACGGTTATAGTTTAACCCCCCACGATAATGAGCCGTATTTAAACGATGTCGATAAATCGTTACTTTATAAACAAATTTTATTTAACTCAGAAGGTAACCTTGAGGATTTTCCTATCTATCCTGACGAATCAAAAGAATTTTTCCATGATGTTAATATTGTTTTGAGTGAAACAAATCATCACATTTTTTATCATGATTATGTTGGAGCTAAAATTGCTTACAACGTATGGGAGTCCACACTTCAACCTGAAACGTTCTTTGAACAAATGTTGAAGTTCGATGAGATTTGGGTACCAAGTAAATGGCAAAGAGAATGTACTATTAAACAAGGTGCGGACCCAAACAAAGTTAAGGTTGTACCTGAAGGTGTTGATATTCATACATTCTTTCCTGAAGAAGTTGAGAAATTGGAGCAATATAATGACGGTCGTTTCAAGTTTCTATTGTTTGGTCGTTGGGATTATAGAAAATCGACCAAGGAGATTATACAAACTTTCTTGAATACATTCTCACCCGAGGAACCTGTGGATTTGGTTGTGTCGATTGATAATATGTGGGGTGAAGAGATGGATGGTTACAAAACCACTGAAGAAAGGTTACAAGCTTATGGATTAACTGACCCAAGAATCAAGATGATTCACTTTCCGTCAAGAGAAGATTATATCAAATACCTAAAAACGGGTCACGTTTTTGTATCATGTGCAAGGTCAGAAGGTTGGAACTTACCATTAATAGAAGCAATGTCTTGTGGTACCCCCTCAATATATTCAGAGTGTTCGGCTCAGATGGAATTTGCGGAAGGTAAAGGTATCCCCGTAAAGATTATTGGTGAAAAACCTGCCAATACAAATGACTATGGTAGATATACCATGAGTGACCTACCAGGGAATTATTATGAACCTGACTTTAATGATTTATCAAACAAAATGAGATTTGTGTTTGAGAATTATGAGCAGTGCAAACAACAATCAATTGAGGATTCAAAACAAATACACAAAGACTTTTCGTGGGAAAGAATTGGTGAAATTGGTTACGAAACGATTTTAAACTTTATGGAAAATAACAAAAATAATAACGTAGATAAAAATAAAATATTTGTTAATTATCTTGATGGACCAAAAGTTGAAATTCTAGGGGAAGAAGAAAGAGCATACTTGGTTGAATTTTTGGATGAAAAAAATAATCTTATTCATTCTCATACCATGAAGAATAATCATTGGGTTAAGTGTAATAGAAAATACTACACCAAATGGAAAATAAGAGTTAACGGTGAAATTGTTGAAGAACTAAACTTGGAAGGTAAACGAGTTTTAATTTCATTCGAATCCAAGTCAATCGGAGATACTATCGCTTGGGCACCATACGCAGTTGAGTTTCAAAAGAAACATAACTGTCAGGTTATTTTAAGTACGTTCCATAATAATTGGTTTAGGAATAATGTTAACTATAAAGGTATTGAGTTCTTAGAACCTGGTCATTCAACAGAGTGTCACGCATTATATAGAATTGGATGGTTTAAATCTGATGAAGGAAAATGGAACTTATTTGACTGTTATCCAAATCCAATACAAACTCTACCTCTTCAACAAACAGCATCTGATATTTTAGGTTTAGAATACCAAGAAGTTAACTATGGCATTTCTTTCAGAATAAAAGAAAGAATCTTTAAAAAGAAATACGTGGTTTTAGCTCCTGAGTCGACAGCAGGTTGTAAAGAATGGACTTACGATGGTTGGTGTTACTTGACAGACCAATTAATAAAAAAAGGATATGATGTCGTTATTTTAACAACAAAACCATATTCAGTAAAAGGAGCAAAATCAGTGTTTGGGACATCATTAGAAAATGCGTTAAATGTATTATATCATTCAGAATTTTTAGTTTCTCCAAGCTCAGGAATGGCTTGGATGAATTGGGGTATTGGTAAACACACCGTTATGATTAGTGGATTTACCCCCAAACATCACGAGTTTCAAAGTAATAATACAAGAATATTAAATGAACACTCATGTAATTCTTGTTGGGCAAATACGAATTTCAAATTTGACCCAGGAGATTGGGATTGGTGTCCTGTTTGGAAAGGTACCGATAAACAACACATTTGTGAGAAATCCATTTCACCATTAACCGTCTTTAATAGTTTACCCATATGGTAGATATTTCAAATTTTGATTGGGGTTGGATGAATGAGCCTATTGAATATGATGTTGATGGTGAAATACAATATCTTTACCATATTAATCAAGATGGTTCACTAACCCATATGGGTGAGTATCACAAACAATCAATAATCAAAGAAATTTTTGAAGATAAATGTTATGAGCAATTTTTTGAGGTTGAACCAAACGACATTGTTTTGGATATCGGTGCAAGTATTGGTCCATTTACATATTCAATTTTACATAAAAATCCAAAACAAGTTTTTTGTTTTGAGCCGAGTGAAAGAGAGTTTAAAACTTTAGTTAAAAATTTGAGGGGTTATCAAGTTATACCAATTCCAAAAGGAATATCAAATGTAAACTCAATCGTTAAAAGTGATATGTTGTTTGGTGGTGAAGATGAGATGGAAACATTAACCTTTAAAAGGTTTTTAAATCTATACAATGTATATAAGGTAGATTTTATTAAGACAGATTGTGAAGGTGGTGAATATGATATTTTCACTCAAGACAATTTAGAATTCTTAAAACATAATGTAAAAAAAGTTGTGGGTGAGTGGCATTTAAGAACCCCCCAATTAAAAGAAAAATTTAGAAATTTTAGAGACAATATTCTTCCACACTTTAAACACTATAGAGTTTTTTCAATTGACGGTATTGATATTCAATGGGATTTGTGGAATGACCATTTTATAGATTACTATACTGAAGTTATAATTCACATAGACAATCGTTAAATAAAAAAGGGGGTTTTTCAACCCCCTTTTTCTTTTTATTCCTTGATGTATTCCAACTTTGGTGGGTTTACATCTTTACGTGTTGCGAATATTGTGAAGTAACAATTTGGTGTTCCGTCTTGACAATCGATATGTACTTCGTTGTTTTCAACTTTTACCACATAGTGTACACATGGACTTCCGATTGGTGTTAATTGAACTGTAATACTATCTTGGTGTACTAAGTCAATCCAATAATCAGGAAGTGTTATAACTTTTTCATTGGTAAATCCTCTGAGGTAAACTGAGTGTTCAGGTCCTTCCAAGACACCATATTGAAGTCTCCATGGTTGTCCTTTAGATGGGTGAACGATATCAAAGTTCTTAGTGTTTGCGTTGATGCTATCGAAGTTACCTAAAACGTTTGTTCCGTTACCGTCGATGTTACCACCCTGAGTCATGTCAATGTTACCCGCTTCAGTTTGTAGGTTACCACCACCAAGTGTTATACTACCACCCGCAGTGTCGATATTACCTGCATTTGTACTTAATGTTGTACCATCGTACGTCAAGTTAGCTTCAGCATTTAGAACTCCTGCACTGTTACTACCTGTAATAACTCTGTTATCTGCGTTGTTGTTAATAGTTGCAGCTCCTGAAGTACCACTTGAACCTGAACTTCCACTTGTACCACTTGAACCTGAACTTCCACTTGTACCACTTGAACCTGATTTTCCTGAAGAACCCGAAGAACCTGATGTACCAGCCTGACCCGCAGTTTCGAAGAAGAACAAGAATGGGTCACCATCACTCCAAGAACCCGCAGTAATACCATTTGTTACCCCATATGTAAACCAACCAGTTTGGTCTGTTGTAGCACCATCAATTAGGTAGTATGCGTATTTTGTTGAAGGTGTTACAGTACTAACAAATTTCAACCAAGTCAATTGTTTAGCAATTGCCAAGATATTTGAGAAGTCAACACCGCTTGGTTGGTTTGACTCATCATCTATCGCTATCTGAGAAACAGAACCTAAAGTAGCCGAGTTAAATCTGAAATTACCACTACCAGGGTCAGCCATTGTAGTATTCGTACTATATCTCCAAATCGCCAAGTGACCTTCATATCCTGATGTACCTGAACTTCCTGATGAACCGCTAGTACCACTTGAACCCGAAGAACCACTTGTTCCTGAAGAACCTGAGCTACCTGATGTTCCTGAACTTCCTGATGAACCGCTAGTACCACTTGAACCCGAAGAACCACTTGTTCCAGAACTTCCACTTGTACCCGATGAACCGCTTGTTCCTGAAGAACCTGACTTACCTGAAGAACCTGAACTTCCACTAGTTCCCGATGAACCGCTTGAACCTGAAGTACCTGAAGAACCACTTGTTCCTGAAGAACCTGAGCTACCTGATGTTCCTGAACTTCCTGATGAACCGCTAGTACCACTTGAACCCGAAGAACCACTTGTTCCAGAACTTCCACTTGTACCCGATGAACCGCTTGAACCTGAAGTACCTGAACTTCCACTAGTTCCCGATGAACCGCTTGAACCTGAAGTACCTGAAGAACCACTAGTTCCGCTTGAGCCTGAAGTTCCTGAAGCTCCCGCAATAGTAAATGTAATATAAGTTACAATCCCACCTATTGGTGATATATCTCCATCACCGGAAAGGTAAGTAACACCAAAAGTATGATATTGACCTGAGTCAGTATTTGAAGTTACTTGATATGCATAATTTGTACCATTCTCGAAAACAACATATATTATGGAGTTTACTATGACTTGGTCTAAAAGTGCATCTAAATTATTCGCATCAGCATCAACGTCAGCAATGTATAGTGTGGTTACTGAACTACCAATACTTCCATTGTTTGTTGCCACTTGTCCTGTAGATGGTGGTTGAGAAGTGTCCCAAGTATAATCTGCAGTGTAATTTGTTATGTATGAAGAACCGCTTGTTCCTGACGAACCCGAAGAACCGCTAGTACCACTTGAACCTGAACTTCCTGAAGTACCTGAAGAACCTGAAGTGCCACTTGAACCTGATGTTCCTGAACTTCCTGATTTACCCGACGAACCTGATGAACCAGATGTTCCTGATGAACCTGAACTTCCTGAAGTACCAGATGAACCTGAAGAACCTGATGTTCCTGAAGAACCTGATGTTCCACTTGAGCCAGACGTTCCTGAAGAACCTGAACTTCCACTAGTTCCACTTGAACCGCTTGAACCGCTAGTTCCTGAAGAACCTGATGTTCCTGAACTTCCTGAAGTACCAGATGAACCTGAAGAACCACTAGTTCCACTTGAACCGCTTGAACCGCTAGTTCCTGAAGAACCTGATGTTCCTGAACTTCCGCTAGTTCCACTTGAACCTGAGCTACCTGATGTTCCTGATGAACCACTTGAACCCGAAGTACCTGAAGAACCTGAACTTCCGCTAGTTCCCGATGAACCACTTGAGCCAGATGTTCCTGAAGAACCTGAAGTACCCGAAGAACCTGATGTTCCTGATGAACCGCTTGTTCCACTTGAAC
>SXGQ01413501.1_pt1 | contig 15836 bp, 41 predicted proteins | sample 3178371 | NCBI WGS metagenome assembly SXGQ01 (sample SAMN11356859, study PRJNA531348) | freshwater metagenome | isolation source: freshwater sample F1-20 | place: China: Fuxian Lake, Yuxi | collected 2017-12-25
CAATAATGAAAAATGGAGAGACGAAGTTTTGCAACGATATGATAAGGATGCGGCAATCCTTAAGATTCTGAAAGTTTTGAAAAATGCTATGCTGGTTGTGAACAAACATAATCGGGATGAAGCCTTGACTTTAGCAGAAGAGTATGGTATAACGGCTAAAGAGTTGCTTGAGGTTTGGTCGAATATGGCTATGAGGGTATAATGACCGTTAACGAACTTATTGAGCATTTGAAGAACTATCCGTCTGATATGAGGGTTCTTACTCTTGGTTATGAGGGCGGGTATAATGATGTGGACTTGAAGACCGAAGAGATTGTGTTCAACTTCTCTAAGAATGACGCCTGGTATTACGGACCTCATGAATGTGTGAAGTTTACTGATGGTGATACTGGTACTAAGTGCTTGATTATTATGAGGGGTAAATGATCTGGATTAGTTTCTTTCCCGGTAAAGATTATCATCGTATGCCGCGAGACGGCCAAAAGATTATCTATTATGGTGAACCTATTGGTGTTTGGCGTGGAACTTACAAGAGAGATAAGAATGACTCTTTTTGTGAGCATCTGTTAATCTGTGGTGAAAGTGCTGGTGTGGTGGATATTTACGACGCACCATTCTGGCAACCAGATGAGGGACAACCCAAACCAAAACCGCCCGAAAAAGACTATCCAGATGGATATCCTGCCTAAATGGCAGGCCGCCCGCGATTTCTGCCAAATTGGCATACAAATATTTTTTAAAGAATCCTCTTGACGATACCGATCTATAGGGTATACTTAAGGAAACAATGGACGGGGATAGCCACAATGATATCAAAAGAGGCTATCTGAAATGCTGGTCGAGTATGGCGGAAGCCGACATTGTTTTTCCTAATCCTCTGGATTTGGCTGGGGTGGCTGTAGTCAGCGAAAGATTAAAGGTCTTGACAAACGATTACCGATAAGGTATACTACAATCATGAGAACACACTACGAAGTACGATTTCATCTTGGTCGTGGCGAAAACTATATGCACTGGCAAGTAAAAGCCATGTGTGGCAGAACGAAACTCCAAGAGTTTTACTATAATCCTGCTCAATATCAGTTAGAGATGCTTGGGTGCAAACTCATCAATAAACCAAATAAGGCTAAGAAGGTTCATGAGGCTGGCGTGAAGGATGTTTCTGGTTGGGTAGAGTGTGAAGAGGTAATGATAAATAATGAGATTGGTGTTGACAATCTAGAAAAGTTGTATTATAATCCTATTCGTGATCCAATGTGGAGACGCGAGAGTGATTGTGGAGAGTTTTCTTGGGATAGTTCCGAGTATGCCACACTGATTACGCAGGGAAAACAAGTTTACGTTTTGGAGGAAAGAACTTGACCAAAAGCCAAATGCCAAAATGGCAGGCGGCGCGGCCGAGCTGCCAAAATGGCACCCAAAAAATATTCATGTAAGGTGGTTGACAGTACCGATACCTATGGTAGAATGATAGCATCACACGACAAGACACCAACTGATCCCAACGCTAAGAAAAGTTCGGATTGGCTCTTGACAAGTGATTTTGGTATGGTATGATTCGTTTGTTCGGTTTGACTAACACTACTAACTTGGAGGTTTGCCATGAAGAAGTTTTCTTTTATTGTTGATGTGGTTGCTGATGATCTTGATCGTGAGGTTGTGGTGGATTCGATTTCGACTTGCCTGACCGACGCTCTGCCGTCTGATGTTCATGCTAACGTCAAGGCGGGTGAGGTCAAGGCTTTTAGCGAGCAGGGTTATAAGGTGTGGCGTGCTCGTGTTACGGGCGTGACGGCCAAGCAGGCTGGAGATGCCCACAACGGCAAGGTTGAGGCGGAAGTTGAGGCTGTTGCTTGAAAGTAGCATAAATGCTATAATACCGATAGACCGCTGGTAGCGATACTGGCGGCTATCGGCTTTATGCTGCCGTGGCCGAGTAGATTAGGCATCAACCTTCTAAGTTGATTTACGAGGGTGCAAATCCTTCCGGCAGTACTAGATTATTGTGATCAAGTTCCCAGTGATGGTTAGGACATAACGCTATAAGATTATCTATATTATTTATTTCCGATATTGTTGCAGTATCGGGGAAGGATGATATAGATCGAATATGGCATACTTCGAAATGATTTTCATAACCACAAACAATGCAACATTGTGGTTTGTCTGAAGATTTATATATATAGCGGGCTAGGCTTCTTATTCTGGAATTTTTTTGATATTTTCGCTTACTGGTGGCTTCACCATATGTTATAGTATTCCAATCTTTATTCATTGGGTTACAACCATTACAAAATTTGCGCCTAAAAAATCCTGTTTCTTTACCACAAGATTTACAATAGCTGATTTTCTTTTGTCTTTTTGGTATCTTGTTGGTTGTTTTTGCTGAACAAGAACGAGAACAAAATTTAGGATTTTCTGTGGATTTTTCACAACAAATACACTTAGCCATAATAATCTCCTAGTTGAAGTTGTAACTACTTCTATATACACCAAACTAATTCGATTCTGCCAAAATGGCAGGCTCCGCGGCCGAGCTGCCAAGATGGCAGTTATTTTTTCAAAGTTTTTCGTGTTGACAAGCCGATACCATAGTGTAGAATCAGCAGACACGGAGAAACAATCATGAAAACAGCAGACGGTAACGATAAGTTGGGTAAGGGATGCATTGTGGTTTCGCGTCCCGTTGGCGATACTTGTCCGCCCGATTGCGATTATCTTGGTAACGGATGCTATGCAGAAGCGACCGAGAATCAGTATAAAAATGCCCGTGTAGCAGGGTTTGCTAATATCATCACGGAAAAGAATAAAGTCCGTGCTATGATTCTTGACGCAAAACGTCGTGAGAAGTCTATCCGGTGGCACGAGCGTGGCGACTGGTTTCTCAATGGCGAACTTGACCTAGAGTATGTTGCTAACGTAACGTGGGCATGTGAGAGTATTCTTGCTAGTGGCGATAGTCTGCCCGATATGTGGTTTTATACCCATATTTATGATGATAGGCTTGTTAGTCTCGAAAAGTATATGAACGTATACGCTAGCGTCCACGATGATAACGATATGAACGAGGCTCTGGCACAGGGTTTCAAAAAGTTTGCATGGTGCGACAGCGACGAGAAGATTGCTCCGAAGCGTCCCCGTAGCAAGAAAAAGGCTGATGCTTGGAGGGCTAGTCTGCCGAAACTTGTGGTACTGAATGGTGCTAAGTTTGTAACGTGTCCGGAAATCCGTCGTGGTCGTGCGACAATCACTTGCACCGGCACGAAAGATAGTATATCATGTGACTTGTGCGTTCGCGGTCTGGCTAATGTTTTGTTTCCTGCTCATTGAGGATTATTATGGATAACTGGGTTGCTATCGACGATACTAAAATCCGTCATGTTTGGCGTTGTGCTGAGTGTGAGGATGAAATAAATGTGGTACCGTGGGATTATCAGAATATCGGTACGCCGTATTGTGCTGATTGTGATGAGGATATGCAGTATCTTAGCACGGAGATGAAATCATGAGCAAATGGTATGTAAAATCTAATACGGTTGAAAAGATTATTAGTATTAGGGAGAGTAGTCCTATGGATGCGGCTGTGGCCGTATTTGAGGATACTAATGAGTTTGATATTTTTGATGAGTATTTTTATGTTGATGAGCGTGGGTTTCGTGACTATAAAAATGCTGATAGTTTAACTCAGGTTATTAAAACCCCAAAGGTTATTATCCGATATCAAGAGCGAAAGCAGGATCTGCCATAATGGCAGCCTGCCCGCGGAATCTGCCAGAATGGCACTAAAGTTTCTGACGGGCGATGCCGATAAATAGAAAATGAGGAAAGCGAGGTTGACAAGAGGTGCTGGTATGATACAATGGCTAGGAGTTCTGGTTGCGGTATTAGGTTTAGCATATACTGGTTTCAAAGACTATCAAAAAGGTGATATTAAAATCCCTCAGTTGACAAAGCCTGTGTATCCTATACAATATTGCTTAATGGCTTATGATCCTAATATAGACAAGGTTTTCTATCAGCACGAAAATGGACAATGGCATGATTACGCTCCAGAACAACGACGATATGCGACCACGACGCAATATCATCAAAATCAAAGAGAGGCCATCGTGGCAAGTTCCAACGGGACACAAAGAGGATCGAGCGGATACTTCGTTCGATAATAGGCCAAAACGAAAGAGAACTCGTCAGGCTGTTGACAAGAGTTGGCGTGATGAGTATGATATCTAAGAAAGGTCTATAATGTATTTTCCATACGGACTCTGGAAGGATGCTGGTAGAGAAGCAAGACGTATGCCTCCATCTAATGGTGGTGGCGGTGCTGTAATATTCACAATATTTCTTGGATCATTATTGGTTTATTCTTGCTTTAGTGCTGGTGGATATGGAATCCTATTTGGAATATGTATTATTATTGGAATGTTACAATCATTGACTAAGTAATGCCGACGTAACTCAGTGGTAGAGTAGTTGTTTTGTAAACAACCTGTCGGGGGTTCGATTCCCTCTGTCGGCTCTCCGAGATGGTGAAACGGTATCACAGAAGGCTTTGGACCTTTTATTCTACGTTCGAATCGTAGTCTCGGAATATTGGCGGGTAGCACAACGGTAGTGCAAGCGGCTGTTAACCGCTAGGTTACAGGTTCGAATCCTGTCTCGCCAGTTTGGAATCTTGGCCGAGTGGTTTAAGGCAGCGGTTTACTAAACCGCCGAGGGTTAAATCCTCCGGGGGTTCGAATCCCTCAGATTCCGTTTGCGGGCGTAGCTCAATGGTAGAGCCACTGATTTCCAATCAGTTGACGAGGGTTCGATTCCCTTCGCCCGCTATTGCCAAAATGACAGATCGGGCGCGGCGACTGCCAAAATGGCACTAAAGTTTTGGTAGTTGACAAACCGATAATAGAATATAGAATGTGAACACGGAGGCTGACGAGAGTTACGAACATTGGCGTAGTTCAACGGTAGAACGATGGTCTCCAAAACCATAGATGGGGGTTCGATTCCCTCCGCCTTTGTTTTTCCCAATCCTACGGATTTGCGGTCTTAGTGATAGTCAGTGAAAAAGGTGGATTACCAAAGCGGCAACTGGGCCTGACTGTAGATCAGGTGTTTCGACTTCGGGGGTTCGAGTCCCTCATCCACCACTAAAGTTTTCTTGTTGACAAGTCGATAATGTATGGTATGATCGAAGCACAGGAGAGAGAAATGAAAACTGTTAGATTTTATGATTTGATGGTTGATATTCTGGAAAATAACACATTTACTACCGAACAGATTACTAGTGAGTTTACCATTAGTCTGCCAGAAGATTTTGATCTTGATTATGCTTTTGATATGTTAAGTGGTAAGGCTGGTCAGGACGTTTGTTCTTTCCGTTACGAATACGTTAACTAGGAGATAGTTATGGGTTTGGATCAGTTTGCTTATAGCATTGACTCTGATGGTAATAAGACTGAGATTGCTTACTGGAGAAAGCATCCGAATCTTCAAGGGTGGATGGAAAATCTTTGGGATAGTAAGGGTCGGCCAAACCAGAATGAGGATTCCGATCCTATGGGATTGAGCGATTTCAACTGCGTTCCTGTTGAGTTGACATATGAGGATCTTGATGGTCTAGAACAGGATATCCAACAAAGCCGTATGCCACAAACTGTTGGATTTTTCTTTGGTAATGATAGTGATGAACATTATCGTAGCCAAGATTTGGAGTTTATCCAAAATGCTAGAATCACTCTTGACAACGGGAGCAAGGTATATTACGATAGTTGGTGGTGATTGGCCGATTTGGGCTCGAAGCATTAGTAGTGATGCAATAGACTTTTAATCTATTGAACGGGGTGCATGTCCCTGCGGGCCTACTTGACAGTTGTTTGGTTTGGTGTAGAATAGAGGAAAAGAGGAGAAAAGATTATGTATGATGACGCTTATGAGTTTGATTACGACCGTGTTGTTGAGGACGCGGAAGAACTGTATGATTATGCCGACTATTCTGACGAACCAGACTATGACGATTACCAGAATGAGAAAGAATATGATTGCTATTATCACAATGTGATGGATGAACTAGATAACGAATAATATCTACTCTGGTGGACGCAACTTGGTGGGACAAGTATTCTATTATAAGGATTATCCTTTCTCTCTTTTCTAGAGCGTTCGAATCGCTCCGTCCATCATTATTATGACTAATATTTTTAATCAGTCCGTTGAAGATGTTCGTAAAACATCTGAAGGTAAATATATTCAAGGTGCTAGCCACACTTGTCACGTTTTGAATCATAAGGTTCGTAATAAGATTATTATAAAGGCTGTTTGTGATCTGAGAAAAATAAGTAATACTTTCGATAGTATCGCCTGCTGCGGTGTAAGTGGATTGATGGTGGTTCCACAAATCGCAGAGTTACTCAATAAGAATATTATTGTGGTAAGAAAGGGGGAACGATGCTATTCAGAGTTTCGTACCGAGGGAGTGGCCCCTTTTCAATATATTATATTAGACGATTTAATATGTTCTGGCTCAACCGTTAAGCATATCAAGAAAGTAATCAGTGATGAATACTCGCGTTCTTATTGTGCTGGCGTGTATTGCTATCTGCCTGACGAATGTGGTTATTCTGCTGATGAGAACGGCTCTAAACTCTGCAAGCGTGATCTTGGGGTTCCGCTTCTGAATCTTTGGTGACTGCCAAAACGGCAGACCGGGCGGGCCGACTGCCAAAATGGCAGAAAAGTTTTTCTCATTTTCAACGCTTGACAGGCCGATAACGTATGGTAGAATCAGCGTATCGGAACGAAAGAAGTTAACCACGAAGGAGTTAGATTATGCCTGCTGCTGTTGAAAAGATGATGTTTGTTGGTGAGACGCCTTGGCATGGCCTTGGTAATCAGGTCGATGAAGGTGTGACGGTCAACGATGCTATCGTTGCTGCTGGTCTTGATTGGGAAGTTGGTCTGAAGGATTTGCAGACCATTGACGGTGTTCCGGTCAATCATCGTGCTACCTATCGTAAGAGCGATGGCAGTATCCTTGGAGTGGTCGGGCCTCGTTATACACCCCTCCAAAATAAGGATGCTTTTGATTGGTTCCAGCCTTTCCTCGATGCTAATGAGTGTGCTATTCATACTGCTGGATCGCTGCATCTCGGTCAGAAGGTCTGGGTACTTGCTCAGTTGAACCGTGACAATAGCGAGATTGTTCCGGGTGATGAGGTTAGCAAGTTTATTCTGCTGAGTAATAGTCACGATGGTACGACCGCTATTCGTGTCGGATACACTCCGATTCGCGTAGTCTGTGTTAATACGCTGTCCTATGCTCACAAGCATAATGATAGCAAACTGATTCGTATTCGTCACACCCGCTCCAGCCAGAAGCATCTGGAACAAGTTCGTGATATTATGGACAATATTAACGCTGGTTTTGAGGCTACTGCGGAACAGTATCGGTTCCTCGCTAGTAAGTCTTTTAGTCAGAAGGATATTGAGAAGTATGTTAAGGTTGTGCTGAATATTAAGGGTGCTGACGAGGATATCAAGACTCGTACCCGTAATATTATTGATGATATTCTGGCTCGTATCGAAGGCCCGAAGCAGTCTGCTACTAATGTTCGTGGTACTTGGTGGGCCGCTTATAATGGCTTCAATGAGTATCTGAACTATGGTAAGGGTCGCACGACCGACAACCGACTCGATAGCCTCTGGTTCGGCCAGAACGCTAACGATAATAACAAGGCGTTGGAATCTGCTATGGATTTTGCTAACGCTATCTAAACCTTTCCTTTCGTGGGATGGTCGCTGCCGATGCCGTCGCAGGGGAAACCCTGCGGCGGTTTCGTCGTTTTACGATCTGACTGCCAAAATGGCAGGCCGGGCGCGCCGACTGCCAAAATGTCAAGTTAAAATTTCTTAAGATACCGATTACGAAAGTTAGTCAAACGATCTCAAAAAGGTTGCTTGCAACTCTACCATCTGGACGATACAATGGAGTCGTAAGTGCTTGGTAGTACTGGGTTTATGACTAATATTAGTTGTAGACAAAGATATAAAAAGTAGTTGTATAAAAAATTATGATTTTATCTCTACAGAAAATCTGTTCTTGCCCATCCTACGGATTTGCTGCCGTTGCTGTTAGTCAGCGAAAAATGGTGGTCTTTTGATTTTGCAGAAAAGAAAGATTTGAGGTTAAAATGGATGAGATTATATGGGCGATTAATCATGCTCTGGATATGGGAAAGAATCGTCTTCAGTGGTATAGGGTTACTGGGGATGAGAATCATATGAGGGAATGTAGGGAGTGGAATAGTATTGCTGATATGTATATGAATGAACTTATTAGAAAGCAAAAAAATGATGACTGATAAACAAGCGCTACTTTATGTGGCCGAAAAGATTGGAATTCAATGTCAATACTATCTGGATACTAATGAGACTAGGTATCTAGAGGCTATGGTAGCTTATATTAAGGTTGGTAATACTTATATTGAAAGGATTGAAAATGCTGAAGACCAGTTATGTAACTCTTAAGATTACTTATAATAGTGAATATGGTACTGATCCTAGAGAATATTGGGACACTCTTGTTAATACGGAACTAGGTCAGTATTTAGGTTTGGACTATAATGAAACTGTTGAATTGTATTCTGTTACTGAATTTCCTCCCAAAAAGGAATTTTAATGAGTCAAAAAAGCATCACAGTTGCTATAGTTAATAATAACAAAGTTTTACTTTTAAAGCGGGGAGAAACTGCTCCTTATCAACCTAATAAATATTGTTTGCCCGGTGGTGGTGTTGATAGTGGAGAGAGTTTAATAACTGCTGCTATAAGAGAAACATTAGAAGAAACTAATCTATCACTAACACGCGAAGATTTGCGGCGATTAGTTGTGTCCTATAAAGATGGTAGGAAGCGGCTAATATATGTTTGTGAGATTAATGATCCTATTGTAGTATTAAACTACGAACATAGTGATTATGTTTGGTTAGACTATGATAGTTGCTGGAAATACTATAACAATAGATTCTTGGTTCCTTATCTTATTACCAAGTTAAAAACCTTACATAACAGAAAGTATTTCTAATGAAAAATGTTAAAGACGTTTTACGGTCACTTGAAAAATTAGGTTACAAGATTGATTATTCTGGAGGAGGTAGTTTGGCTAAAATTTATCATCCTGATAAAGACAAGCCATTCTATAGTTTCCATGTTGGCGAAAGAGGTTTACATCCTTTGCGACGATTTGCTAAGAAAAATTGGGATTTGAATCTGGAAAAAGTTTGATGCAAGGATATTTCCAAAGGTTGGTCATCTGAAATTTGAGAGTGTTAGTTTATAGTATCCTGTGGATTATTGTTGTCAAGTTGCCTATTTAACAGGTGTGTAAGATACTAGATTCTAATAGTATTATACTATAGTCTTATCTACTGCTATCCCTATATTATTACTTAACCCTCTGCATAAGAGATAGTAGGGAAACCAAGGGATGTCAAGGTTCTAATAGGTGTTAATAAAAATTTCAGCAATCGGTAGATTTTGTAAGTTGTTTGCTACCAACGAGTTGCGTTCAGGCCGCGAGTGTGTTACAATACGGTAGAGAGTGTTACAAACCCTTTGAGGACTATTATGTTGGCTGCTTTCGTGATCGCTGTTTGTGGTGGAGTTTTTCATGGTATGCAACAACTCAAGTGTTGCTCGCCCAAGTAAGTTAGTGTGTTAGTTACAATCAGCATTGTTTTAATGATCGGCTATAGTACGTTTGTCCGCTGTTAAAATTTTAGAATAATCAACTTAACAAACATCACTATACCACACTAAACAATGGTTGTCAAATGGAAAAGTTATGAGCGTTGATGGTGGAATGATATTAATAATATTCGTGGGTTTATTATTTGCGATTGGAATATTTTCTATAACCATGAGCATAATTTATGAACCAGATTATATCGTAGAATACAAACCACTTCCAAATAGTCATAGAAACAATAGACCAAGTGAAAATATAGTATCTAATGATTATGAAGAATACGATGTTATCATTAATGATCAATAGTTGTTTGTTTTTCCCCATCCTATAGGATCGGTTTTTTTGGTTGTAGTCAGCGAAAATATGATAGTCTATAGTCTAAATAAAAATATTAGTGGAGATAAAATACTAAAAGATATTAATAGTATGATAGAGAATTTTAAGAAACATAATAGTGCCACAGATATTTTGCTAGTTATGGATATTAAAACTATTAGTCACGACGATAATAGTCTTATCCCAAAACTTGAATATAAGTCTCAATAAAAAATTTTGTTTTACCCGATCCTATCTTTTTGCCGTGATAATCATAGTCAGCAAAAATATGCGACCTATTTGTTCTAGCCCATCTTATCTATTTGGCCCGATGAGTGTAGTCAGCGAAAATTTAGCAACACTTGACTTTTATTGATTTTTCACATATCATAAATTTATTAAGCAAAAACAATGATAGATGATAATCCTTTAGGCTTGATGAAAGATTATGGCAACCTAATCATTTCTGTTCTTCTGATTTTATGGGGCATTTTGTATACCTATCTTAACAAAGAGTATGGTTCACCAGATGAGTAATCAAGAACTATCCGTATGGATAACACTATCAATAGTATTTATATTTTGTATTTTATGGTCTATTCCAATCATTAGGAGCGAAAAATGAGTGTTGAAGAATTTCACAAACCTTTCTTAAAAAATATGGTTATAGTAGCATTAGTAACATTTTTTGCTATGGTTTCTAGTAGATATATTGCAAATTACTACATAGGACTAAAGCGTTCAAGTGTTATTAACACATCTTTTGAGACTACCGAATCACGATCAACAGTAAAATGATACTTTTTTAACCTAATGAAGCACAGATAACGATATTTTGTGGCTAATTTCACCTAATAGATCAAGTATTTTTTAGGCCAAATTTATCAATATTCTCCCAGTATCTACCACTATCAATATGAATACTAAGCATCAATCGGTCTCAAATTCAAAGTATAAATATATGATAGTTTTAATTCTTTCCTGCATCATAAGATTCTTCATGGGTTCACCATGATGTAGGAATTTTGTTATCTTATAGAAAAGTGAACGATTTTTACTTATTGAATTTGCCGGTGGTGAAAATTCTATTAAAGGCCAGATAGGGAAATGGCCGATAAACCCTATTGACAACCCATTGGTTCTATGGTAAGATGACTCATTGTGGTAATGGTAGTTTTCTTAATAGGTATAGTTAAAAATGAGGATTTGGAATGTATAAGAATATTCTAATCTCAGAGAAAGAAGGTGTTCTATTGACACAAATTTTGAAGGATTCTCTACCAAATAGACCAAATGATAGTATCAATATCCATATTTTGATTAACCATATTAGTGGGGTTAAAGCCCAAACTCAACCAAATCAAAAGGTTAATTGTGGGAAATGAACCAGTAATCAAATAGAATCTGTTTTATCACTTTTTAGCCGATTATCATGTTTCCATAAGGGCTGTAGATTAGTATAGTGAAAACATTTCTCTTGTTGTTTGGGATCAGATAAGTCAAAAGAGGCACATGGGCGAATATGGTCAATTTCCCATTCTCCATAATTTAACCAATTCATACCGTCTTGGAATAATGACTCAATATGTTTTTTAAGTTCTTCTGTTTTGCATCCTAATAATACTAATGAACTTTCAGACTTATAAATACCATTTAATGCTTGTCTAACTCTTGTTCTATGATTATGAATTAATCTTAATGTTGGATCTTTTCTTCTTCTTTCATTCCAATAATTTCTTTGGTATTCTCTAAATTTATCAATATTATTATGTTTATATTCTTTAAACTTATCTTTATTTTTTTGATAATATTCTTTACTTTTTTCGATAGAACATTTTTTACAAGCAGAACTATTTAAATAGAAGTCTGTTAATCTATTTTTTTCTATTTTACATTTGTAACAAGTTTTTTTCATAAATTCCTCACTCAATATTTTTACACCAAAACTCAACTTTTACCTTAAAAAACGCTCAAGGTTGCTATTGACAAGTGCCGATGTTGTGGTATACTGGCTTGAAACCCTATTGGGATAACGAATGAGATATACCGATCCACCCTATAGTTGTGATTATCTTAATTTCTTTATTGAGAAAAGAACAGAGCCAATCATTAATCAAAAAAGTAAACAATACGTTGTGGCTTTTCATCCTAGAAATGGATTTTTTGCGGAACCACCATTGTCTAGGGAAGATTTAAAGGGGATGGCCGATTTTATCTACAAGTATTTGGAGAATAAATAATGAGTAATTTGTGGTTTAATATTCGTTTTGGAACTTATCATTTTCAGTGTGGCCCAAATACTTTTAGACTATACTATAATACAGCACATAGTAAGGAAGAAAGAATAAACATACCTAATTGGAAGTGGTTTCAAGTTTATGAGTGGTTTGGAAAATCTTCAATATGAATAACTTAATTAACATTTTATGCTTTATTAATCTGATTATAGCAGTAGTTAGTTTACCCCCGTGTTTCATGGCAGGATTAATGGGATTAAGCGATAGTCCTCTACCCCATAAATGGTATAATAGTTTATTTGCCTATTTTATTTTAGGTTTTCCATTAATTTCTACTTTATGTGGAATTTTGCCAAAAAACAATTACTTATCACTTATAATAGCATTATTCCCAACGACAGTTGTTATTATAGTATTTATACTTATTAAGTACTTAACATGAAGTTTATAGTAATTATATTATTTTTCTTGATAGGTTGTCAATCAATTATAACAGACTCAAAACAACATAAATATATCACAAGTTCGTGGGAAACAGAACCTAGAGGACAAGAATATACTCTAAATCATGGAGATTGGGTATTTTATTGGAAATCAGATGAAAAACCAGTAAAAGCAGGAATGGTTTATGTATTGTGGGGATATTACAGAATTATTGCTCATGAAAAAGGATTTACTGAATTTCGTGATGTGGAGTGGTGTAACGCTAACTATTAAATGGATCATAAATAATGAAGATAAAATGCGTAGCATTTGATTGTTTTGGCACAGTATTTAACGTTAAAGATATATCAAGAAACGAAATAAAAGATTATGTGGATCATGTAAACCAGCAAGATTATACGCCGTATTCTTTTCCAAATAGTTGGTATAACTTAAAAAGTCACCCTGACAGTGCGGAAGGTATTAAACTGTTACAAGAACACGGTTATTTTTGCGTAGCATTAAGTAATGGGTCATATGATCTAATTAAAAGAGTATCAGAATCTAATAATATCTATTGGGATCATATTGTGGACTTGAACAAGCATAAAGTCTACAAGCCACATTTTGATGCTTATAAAACTATAGAAAAAGATACAAACTTTAAACCATCAGAAACACTAATGGTAACTGCTAATCCTAAATTTGGAGATATTGAAGGGGCCAGAAATATTAATATGCTTAGTGCAATTATTAGACATGGCTATCTTAATACTATACCAGAATTAGTTGAATATATTAAAAATCTGGAAGGTTTGGAGAATAACTAATGAAAAAGAAAACCGCAAAAAAGAAAAAGCCTGTTAAGAGGAAGATTGATGTTGTATTGGAGTCTCTACTTAATCTTGAACAAAAGATGAAGGAATTGATTAATAGGATTGAACGAATAGAGGCCACTCAATACTTTTATTTAAAGTACCAGTATCCTGAGAGGCCAGAACCACATTATTGGCCCAATATTCCTCGTTATGATAGTGTAACATGGAACGATGGGTGTCAAAAAAAGTAAGCCAATGATAGTAATTAAAAAACTACTAAGTTATGGTGGGGCTTGTCCTTACCAACTAGAAGCAATTACAACAGATGATAAGTGGCTCTATATTCGCTATCGGCATGGTGTGTTGAGTTATGTTGTGGCAAATAGTGCTAAAGAATGGATGGATAATGATTGTATAGACTACGAGTATAGTGAACAAATTGGACACAATATGGACGGTTATGCGGATCACGACTTGATTTTTCCACACTTGTGTGATAAAATACAATTCCCAGAGGGTTTTAGATTGGAATCTGGAAGATGAATATTATACATTTATGTCTCACCGCTCAATTTCATTGGGAACCTGTTGAACCAGATGGATCAACTTGCTATCAATGTGGAGATAGATGTTTTTTGAAAATGTTCAGACTCTTGGCAAAAATTGAAGAAATAAAAACTATAATTGATACTAATGTGGTTATATGTGAGTCGTGCCATGAAATCTAAAGCAATATTTATTTATACTGTATTGATGGTATTTCTAATATCAACGCTATTAGCAGATACACAAGATGTGTTTATGTTGTTATCTATGATAAGTATGGGGTTTTTTTGGGGGTTTATGGCTAATGAAAAATTTTTTGGAGAATAAATAATGAAACCCCAATGTGCTGATCCAGACGCTCCAGTTGAAAAATGTTTGAATTGCGATAAAATTATTCATACTTGTGAGAGGACTTTGGCTATTTATAATGACTATCGTTGTCCAGTTCACAAAGATGGTTTTGAAACTAATGATGGGAATTGGTTTTGTAGTAACGAATGTTATGATCAGTATTTTGGTATGGAGAACGAAGCATGACCACTGGCTGGCAATATCGTATAGTTAAAAAAGATTGTAAATATGGATTTCATCCTGTATTTATTGATGAAAATGGTGATATTGTGAATATTAATGATATGCCAGAAGTTTGTGAAAATAGTTTAGTAGAATTAGGAATAAAGACTAGAGATATATGGGATTATCCTGTGCTGAATTTTGAAACCGGAGAGGATTTGTAATGAAACAAGTTAAAGTTAGTCTATCATTTTTTACCATCATTTTTCTACTCGCACTATTTTTTATAGTAGTTGGGCCATTTATTCAAATTTGGGCAGTTAATACATTGTTCAAAACCAGTATACAATATTCTTGGTTGAATTGGTTTTGTGTTATGATTCTTAATAGTAGTGTTGGGGCGGTTTCTTATAGGGGGAAATAATGATATTTTCTCAAAATCAAATTAATGATACTATCATACCAAGCGATAGTGTTACAAAAATAATAGAACAAAATATAATTATTGGTCTTAAATACTATTTTCCTATCAATGATAATAATAGTAGATTTGATCTGGTAGAAATTAAAACTACTAATAGTTGCGATCCAACCCCTCATTGTAAGATTCATGGGGCTATGAATTGCGTAGCGGTTCATCAGAACGGTAAACTCTGGAGATGTATACAAAGTAATATGGTAAAAGATTGTAGGGCAGGATGCGAGGAAAAGATATGAAGAAAATTAACGAAAAACAACGAGCAATTATTAAGTTTTTTCTGAAACAACTCAGTTTTTGGGAAAATACTAATGATATTGATTCGCCCACTCATATGACCGATATTGGTGAAGAATCTTTTTATTTAAATGATCATATTTCTGTGGAAGTTATTGACCAACTAGAAAATATTGCTATTGAATTATATCAAACTATTAAGAGCATTAAAGATGAGTAAGAAAAATTCACCTGTTGCAAAAAACGCAACAACTAAGAAAAAGTTGCCACAAACATTCAAACTTATTGATATTATTAACGGTAATGATGTTGATGAGACTTTTGGTGTTACATTGACTCTAAGTGATGATTCAACAAAGAAATATGAATTGTTCAGATTTGATCTGAGCGATAATACATCTAATGATGAATTTGTAATGGATTTGGATAGGGCGACACTAAAGGGGTTGGCCGAATTTATCCTAAAATATTTGGAGAATAACTAATGAATCCTTTCCTAAAACTATTACTAAGTGGAATATATTCAACAGG
>SXGQ01429329.1_pt1 | contig 15836 bp, 10 predicted proteins | sample 3178371 | NCBI WGS metagenome assembly SXGQ01 (sample SAMN11356859, study PRJNA531348) | freshwater metagenome | isolation source: freshwater sample F1-20 | place: China: Fuxian Lake, Yuxi | collected 2017-12-25
AAAGACCGGGGTAAAGCTTTTCCATGATGTACCTTAAAACTGTAAAATGTAATTAATCCAGGTTATCACTCCATGAACCTTTGACCAGGAAAATCCAAACCTTGGGTGGCTGAAAACGAAAAAAGGGACACCGGTTTGAATAGTGTCCCTTGTGAATAAGAATCAGGCGCTATTTATACCCTGGGCAGTTCGAACCCTTTGCGATATTCCCGGGTGAACAGCTTGTTTGCTGCCTCATTCGTGGATAGTTCGGTCTTCGGATCGATCGTTAGTTCCTCGCCCATGTAAAACTTGGTGATGTTGAAGTCGACATTATGTTCCTTGAGGTGGGCCTCAAAGCTTTCCATGGTCTGCGCGACATGCTTGTTTTCAGCAAACTTGCTGGGTTTGGTGCCCGCGGGTACCACTTTCCCCAATCGATAGGAAACATTCCCCAGGTGCGCAAGCGCGCTGGAAAGATGCCCTTGCTCGATGTCGAGGTGCAAATCCTTGTAATCACGACTCTTGATTGCTTTTACAAAATTCACGAAGTGGGCTTGGTAATCACCGCCACTCCATTTACCAAGCTGGTTGCCCTTGTAATCAAACGCTACGCCTGAGGTGTAGTTGGGGCCGACAGCATAACCATCCGTACCAAACCAGATGTTGCAGGCGCCATTGAATGGGCCGCCCTTCAAACCAAAAGTCACGGGGGTTTTGATGGGCAATCCGCGAACATCGGAGATTAACTGGGCGCCATCATCCCATTGGAAAATACTGACCTGGCTGTTTGCGACATCACCATTATCGGTGTAGCCAAGCCTGCCCCCGAGGCTGATCACGCGCTTTGGAAGTTCGTTCTTGCCCAAGGCCCACCTTGCCTTGTCAAGTTCATGGGGGTTTTGATTTCCGAGGTCGCCGTTGCCCGTTTCAAACACCCAGTGCCAATCGTAGTGCAATCTTTTTCTGATGGGAACAACCTTGGGGGCGGGGCCGCACCAAAGATCGAAGTCCAGTCCCTCTGGAATAGGGGCGGGGGTGTTCACCATTCCGATACTGTCCCGCCTGCGATAACAGATGGCCCGGGCTTCAGTTACTTTTCCAATCTTGCCACTTTGGATGAAATCAAGGGTCTGCCTCATGCCAGTCATACTGCGGCTTTGCACACCCATCTGGCACATGCGATTGAGTTTGCGCGCCCATTGGGTCATCACCCGACCTTCGAGCACATTATGGCTGCAGGGTTTTTCAACATAGACATCTTTTCCGGACTGCATGGCCCAAACAGCCATGACAGCATGCCAGTGGTTGGGGGTTGCGATGGAGACAGCATCAATGTTCTTGTCCTCGCAAAGTTTCCGGACATCCTGGTAGTATTTGGGTTGATGTTTCAGGGATTTGAACTTGTTCATGTGTTTTTGATGTGCCGCAGGATCGGCATCGCACACACCAACCAAGTCAACATCCGGGTTTCTTAACCATTCGCCGAGGTGGTTGCCTCCCTGTCCGTTGACTCCGATGACAGCGACCCGGATTTTATCATTTGCGCCGACTTTTCGCTCGGGCTTGGTGTCCGCGGCTTCAGAAGTGTTTGTCACCCCTGTTGCCAGTGCTGCGGAAGCCGCGATTATGGATTGTTCAACAAAGTCCCTGCGTGTAATTCTCATGTTATTATTCCCCTTAAATGAAAGATTGCAGATATTATTCTAAAATAACGAATCTCTTGAAATATGCACGATAATAAGTTAAGAGTCTTTAAATTTGAACAAACGCCCGGCATTGGCGCCCAAGATCATTGATTGTTCAGGGGGAGAAAGCGCCGTGAGATAGGATCTGATTTTTTCACGATAGGCCCGATAGGATTTATCATTCGATTTTTCATCAAAGCCCCCGCCATAGATCAAACGCATTGGAGTGAATCGGGTCACCAGGTCCTTGATGACTTTGCCCGCATCGCGGTCAGGAAACATTTTTGGGTCGGGTAGTGATGATACTTTCATGATGGTGTTTTCGAACCTGGCCCATTGAAGCACACGGCTGTTTTCTTTAGGGGTTCCGTCAAATGGCCTTCCCATATGATCGATGATCACTTTCGTTTTTGAAAATTCCCTTATAAGCGGTTCGAATCCTTCCGCATATCGTGGTTCGAAATGCAACTGGATATTCAAGCCAAGTTCAGCGGCGGCTTTCCATAGGTTACGAAGTTCGGCTTTTTCAAACGGTGGCAGCTTATCCTTGTTGTAGGCGTGAAAGCGGAGAGCGACGATCTTTCCGGGATTTCTTTTGACCAATTCACCCATGAGGCGGATTGAGTCTTTTCTTTCTGCAAAAAACAGGCATGTCCCCTTGAATTGATTCCCACCAACCGAAAGGCAATGTTCCAGGTAGCGATGATCATCCTGGTAGGGTTCCGGATGGACTATGACCGCGAAATCAACCCCCGCCTTGTTCATCTGCTCAAGCAAAATCTGGGGCGAGGTGATTGCATCGGGCTGGTAGGGGCCATCCTTGTGATAGGGAAATTCTTTGTTTTTATTGCCTGCAAAACAATGGACATGAGTGTCTATGATTGGATCTTTATTTAATGATGCCAAAGCCGGGGAATTATAGAAACCAAGCGCGGCTATCGAGCTTATAGCAGACTTCGTGAAGTTTCTGCGAGTTTGATGGTTCAAAATAGCTTTTTGCATCTTTTTGATAACTAGTAATTACTTGTTAACAGAGTCAACGAGCTTTTTGATCTTACCCGCGATCAATTCCTCGTTATCCGCGGCCCAGCGCAGTGCGGGACGGCCGTATTCATAAAGATTGGGGCCACCCTCATAACCACCTTCCGCCCAAACCCTCCTGGAGGGAATGTAGGCGATCATGTCGTCCACATAGCCACAAACCAAGGTGCCTTTTCCAAACTCCGCTTTGAACCGGAGCGCGTAATCCACGACAGTTTCGGCGCCCATTCCAATCATCAGCATTTCATTTCCCAATTTCCATGCATGGAGTGGGTAGGGGTAGGAGGTGGCAAACTTTTCCCCAGCGTCCAATTTTTTGATCATTCGCTCGGCCCAACGCTTGCGCACCGCGTTGGCATCCCTGGTCGCGACTTCCAGCTCGGGGCGGGTGATAATTTTTTCATAGGGAAGTTCAATCAGCTCGAAGGAAGTCTTAAGGCCTGGCTGAATGGTTTTAAGAGGTTTCTTTAGGGCTTCCTCAACACCATCTGCGAGCATTTTTCCATATTTCTCGCAAAGTTCCACCTGTCTGCGTGGAAGTGGATTTTGATCACCCCCGCATGTGTTCACAAACATCGCCAACGCGCCCGGATGATTCTTTTCAATAAGTATCTGGGCAAAGCCCGGGTAATCGCCACACCATTTTGTAAAGTTGAGTGTGGTGGGGTGGCATGCATAACCAAAAAGGATGGCCATGGGTTTGTTGTCTTTATCGGTTACGGTCATCACGGGTACGGTATGGTCAACAGGCCCTTTGAGAGGTTCACCTTTCGCTATGATGGAAGGAACTTCCGCTTCCTTGTTATTGCGCCTGTTGACCGCGAAATTCGCGTGCCCTTCGCCCATTTTCAAACTTGCCGGGGCAAGGTTGGTTATGGATTCACCTATCATGTCTGCCATCTTCCGCACCATTAAATCCGTGTATTCATCGACCAATTTAACCTGCTCGGCTTCGATGGGGTAGTAATCGACAAGGTCGAGGCCCAGGCGCGGGCCGCAATGATTATGGGAGAAAGTGATCATCACCTGATGGCGTTCGAGGTTGTGTTTTTTCTTGAGAATCAAAAATACGGCGTCGCTCATTTCCTTCGGCACGCCTTGGAAATCACTGGTCACAAGTATCGCCCGTTTGCCATCAGGTGCCTCGAGTGCAAGCGATTTCATCCAGATATCATGGAGCTTTCCATCGGGAGCGCGCTTTGAACCATACCCTGCAAGCCACACGCTGGTTTCAGGAGTGATGACAGCCTTGGAGACACCCGCTCTCCAGGTTGTTTTATTTTCCTGCGCGATACCAGGCGTTGAAAGGATCAATGAAATGAAAAGAAAACCAGTACCTGAAATAAATCTAATCATTGATACAGCCTTGTTCAAAAGAGATAAAACCATCAGGGCATATGAGATTATGCCAGGATTTCGCGGACCACCCGTCCATGGACATCAGTCAGGCGGAAATTCCTACCAGCATGTTTGTAAGTGAGTTTTTCGTGATCCAATCCCAACTGGTGAAGGATGGTTGCATGCAAGTCGTGGAAATGGACCTTGTTCTCGACGGAATAGTAACCATAATCATCGGTGGCACCGTGACTGATGCCCGGTTTGATGCCTCCGCCCGCAAGCCACATGGTAAAGCCATGGGGATTATGATCCCTGCCATCGCCTCCCTGTGCAGTGGGCGTACGGCCGAATTCGCCGCCCCACCAAACTAGGGTGTCTTCCAAAAGCCCACGTTGTTTCAAATCGTAAAGTAGCCCTGCGATCGGGCGATCAACTTCCCTTGCATTTTTTGCATGATCCTTACGGAGATTGCCATGCTGGTCCCATTTGTAGCTGTGCGAGATCTGAATAAAGCGAACACCCGCTTCAGCAAAGCGCCTGGCCATCAAACATTGCCTGCCATAGTTCGCGGTGGCGGGATCATCCAATCCATAAAGTTTTTGTGTAAGTGGGGTTTCGCTGGAAAGATCCTGTAATTGAGGGGCGGTTGCCTGCATTCGGAAAGCGAGTTCGAACGAATCAATCCTGCCTTCAAGCGCGTTATCAGGCCCTGTCACCTGCAAGCGTTCACGATTCATCCTGTTGAAGAAATCGATTTCCATGCGTTGCAATTTGGTGGGGGTATCGCCTGTGATGAAAGGGATTTTCGCCTTGTCACTTGGTGTGCCGGCATTGCCCACTGGTGTTCCCTGGTAGATGGCGGGAAGGAATGCGGAGGAGAAATTATTCTCGGCGCCATGGGAAAGGGTGGGGCATACGGTGATAAATCCCGGAAGGTTTCGATTCTCGGTGCCCAGCCCGTAAGTAACCCAGCTACCCATGCTGGGGCGTACAAATGTGTCACTGCCCGTGTGGAGTTCCAGCAGAGCACCACCATGGCGGGAATTGGAACCATACATTGATTTGATAAAGCAAATGTCATCGGCGTGCGAGGCGATCTCAGGAAATAATTCGCTGGCCCAGGCGCCCGATTGGCCATATTGCTTGAAGCTCCAAGGCGATTTTAAAAGGTTACCGGTCTGTCCCGAAACAACCCTTGGCTTGCTGAAGGGAAGGGGTTTACCATCATCGCGTTCCAGCAAGGGTTTGTAATCAAAGGTGTCGACCTGACTCGGACCACCATGCATGAAAAGAAAGATCACCCTTTTCGCCTTGGCGGGAAAGTGCGGGGCTTTGGGTGCAAGAGGGTCTTCCGCGGGGGAATTGGTTTTGACATCCGCCCTGGCTTCTTCTGCGAGCATCGCGGAGAGTGCGAGCATGCCGAATCCATTGGCCGATTGCGTTAGCATTTCGCGCCTGGTGACCCGTGGTTTATCAAAGGAATGTGTCATTTGGAAATCCTGTGCTTATTCGACAAATACGAATTCATTGGTGGAAATTAACGATCTGCACAACCCCTGCCATGCCATGATGATTGATTGATCCTTGGAGACTTTTTCAGACTGGGCGGCGGATTGATAAAGGTTGAGGAATTCAACAGCTCGCTGGACTTCTGGATTGGTGGGAGGTCGGGAGAATAAAACCTCATATGCCAGGTTTATTTTCCTGGTTTCATCCCCCGATTGTTTTATCAGGTGCTCCGCCATCTTTCGGGTTTGATCCTGGACTAATTTGCCATTCATTAAAAGAAGAGATTGGGCGGGGATGTTGGTGACCGCCCTGCGGCCCATGGTGACACTAGGGTCGGGAAAATCAAATGCCTGGAAAGGTTCATAACCCGAACTGCGGATCACAGGCAGATAAACCGAGCGCTTGCTGGTGTTGTACCCATCGAATCCACGACTTCCGGTGCTGGTGACATATCTCCGATTTTCCATGCCCAAAAGGGAACCTCCCGCGGTGCGGTCCAAGGTTTCACTGGTCACAAACAAGGAATCCCGGAAGGATTCCGCATCAAGCCGTTGTCTTTGCCTGTGCCAGAACAATCTGTTTTCAGAGTCAAGCAACTCCGCTTGTGAGTTGGCCTCGGTGCTCATCTGGTAGGTCGCGGAATTCATGATCAGTTTGTGCATGGCCTTGACAGACCATCCCTGCTGTAAAAATGATTGCGCAAGCCAGTCTAAAAGTTCCTGATGAACGGGCAGGTCGCCAAGTCTTCCAAAGTTATCCGGCGTTCTCACCAGGCCATCCCCAAAGTGCCAGGTCCAAAGCCTGTTGACTGCGACCCGTGTTGTAAGGGGATTGTCACGGCTGGTTATCCAATCCGCGAATTGCAATCTGCCACTGGTTTTTTCATCAATCCGGGGGGTGTTCGCAAGAGTTATCAATGAGGGAAAACCTCGAGGAGCGTCCGTTCCCAAGGTCAGATGATTACCTCTGATGTGGATTTTTAGATCCTGGGGCTTGTCTTCAGACACAGCCATCGCGGTGGGAAGCTTTGGTTTTTCCTTCTCAAGCTTTGCAAGATTATCGCGTAGGGGCTTGAGGGTTGATATGACATTCGGGGGCAGGACAAGGTCGATGTTTTTTGGCCTGGCAAAAGGCCCATCCTTGGATTGGATAAGTTGTTTGAATGCATCGCCCTCGGGGATTTTTCCACCCTTGCCTAGATAGGTAACCCATTGATCAATAAAACCGGGAAGCAGGCCCGCGGTTGAGACAACTTGCGAATCCATTGATTGCCCCTTCGGTAAGGGAAGCAATGCAAACTTGTCTATATGGGGGAAAGGGCCCTGACGATCGAGGCGAACGACAACTTTTCCTTTTTTAAGGGAGGCAAGAAAGGCCGCCTCCCATTTTTGGGAATCAGGGTTCCAACCACCGGTGACACTGGTGGCGAATTCGCCCTGTGGTCTGCCATCAAGTGAAATACGAACTGGTCTGCTTTCAGCAGCGGCATAACGGATTTCGAAACTGTAATTGTCATCCTTGGGGATATTGAGTTCGTATTCCACAAAATTCGGCAACTGTCCCGCGTTGACCAGAACACCAATCCCCTTGCCATAACTTTCAACATCTTTGAGCACATTACCCCGGATGAAGGTTTCTGCTTCAACCAAAATGGTGCCATCCATCTGTTTGCCGGCTTTCATCCGGGTCTTGCCCAAAACATCCCTGTGTTTCACCTTATCCTGCGCTGCTTTGAGATACGAATCCGCTTCAAGCCTGGCTTTCGCAGCAACTTCCGAAAAAGTTGTGTCTTCAATCTTCTTTATTTCCTGCTTTGCTTTTTTGACAAGTTCCTCATGCTCTTTTTCCTGGGCGATTTCCATCGGTCCAGCGAGTGGCCTTTCCTGCCATTTTGCAACAACCGAATATGTCTCCATCGTTCTGGTTGATTTCATGATTCCCGCGAGGGAGTAATATTCCCTTGTTGATATAGGATCAAACTTATGGTCATGGCACCTGGCACATCCCATTGTCAGCCCCATGAACGCCTGACTGATGGTGTCCAATTGCTCATCCACGATATCCATGTGCATTTTGACTGGATCATCCTCGGCAAGCATCTTGGGCCCAACCATAAGGAATCCCGTCGCGATCATGCCATCATGGGAGTTCGGTTGAATGAGATCACCAGCAATCTGCATGCGGATGAATTGATCAAAGGGCATGTCGGAATTAAAAGCCTGAATCACCCAGTCGCGATAACGCCAGGCGCTGGCATAGGCAAGATTTTCATCCATGCCGTTGCTATCCGCATATCTTGCGACATCAAGCCAATGCCTGCCCCATCGTTCGCCATAATGCGAGGATGCCAAAAGCTTGTCCACCAATTTCGCAAAGGCATCGGAGGATTCATCCTTTAAAAACGCCTCCACCTCCTTGGGTTCCGGGGGCATTCCCAACAGGTCAAAATAAGCCCTGCGAACCAAGGTTCGTTTGTCTGCAGGACGGGCAGGTTTCAATCCCTTTGCCTCGAGCTTATTCAAAACAAATTGATCAACCGGGTTCCTCACCCAATTTTTATTCTTAACTTCAGGCGGGACTGGATTTCGCAAAGGCTGAAATGCCCAATGGTCCTTTCCCAAGGCTGTTGGCCCCAGCTTTGTATCCTTTACTTCAACAGTTGTGGTGGAAGGCCATGGCGCTCCCATCTTCACCCAAGTTGAAAGATCCGCGATTTGCCTTGCGTTCAACTTTCCCTTGGGAGGCATTTTGAGGTCGCCCTGATACCCCACCGCCTTGATCATCAAGCTGGCGGCAGGATCGCCCGGGATGATCGAAGTGCCTATGTCTCCACCCTTGATCATTGCGGCCCTGCTATCAAGTTTCAGGCCACCCTTTTGCTTTTCCGCACCATGGCAGGAGAAGCAATGCTCCGCGAGCAGCGGCCTGACTTTTTCCTCGAAGAACTTGTCGGCAGCGATGTTCTTATCCGCTGCTAAAACCGGGGCCACTATAACAATGGAACATATCCAAATAAAAGCAGGCTTTAAAAATCTAACTCTGGGGGTGTGAATCTTCATTATCACTTCTTTTTTAATTTTTATAAAAGGTATGATGATATTAATAGTATACCCGTTGACTTGGGCATTAAAAGGCTAATCAAGGTTTGTGAAATTTGAAGGAATACAAGTCCGCATCATGAAGCGATACCCTTAGTTTTATGGGTTTTCCAGCAAGCATTCCGAGATCAGCTCCTTTTTTCCATGTAACGATCCTGTCGATCTCATTGCCTATCTGTTCCTGGCAATCCTTTAACTCGAATCCCGGGATGGCTTTGCCTGTCGTGTCCTGCAGTTCAAAAAGTACTCCACCAGCGGCGGAAGTGGAAAAATTGATCGATAGCGCGTTGCCATTGAAGATAAAAGGCTTTGATGTCATCTCGCCGCCCTGATAATTCGCATGAAGGGAACCAAGGCCATCAAGCCTGAGTGAATACCTGCGCAGGTGCGAGGTGGGTTGGGCGTAATCCTGGTTCACATAGAAAGACATTTCCGCAGGGCCGGTCTGGATGATGTTCAAAGCGGGATAGTTTGTCCGGGAAACCCAGTTTTGAGCACCAACACCACCACGAACAAAACCCTCGAGAAAAGTTCGGTCATAAATTGAGGCATGGGCCTTTCCCTCGACAGGCCTGGTCGACATCATGATCGCATCGGAAGTGTCCTTGAAATAGCCGGGATCAACCTTTATCGCCTTGGCTTGCTCATCATTAAGCACCCTGCGGTTGGGCATGAATCGGGCGGAGATCGCCACATAATGATGCGGCGCGCGAAAATAAGGGCTGGTCTGGTTGGTGTATAAATGCTCGATGGGGGACTTGTTGTTGCCGGATGTGTATTCCATCAGCACGGGCTTGGTCCAGTTTATAAAGTCATCACTTTCGCTCCGGACTATTCTTCTTATTCCATCTTTAAACACTCTGAAATAGCATAGATACTTGTTCTCAGCCTCCGACCAAAAAGGCACATTCTGGGAATCAAACATGTATGGGAAGGGTACCATCGCCTTGCTGATGATTGGTTCCGGCCGAATCTTCTCCCATTTCAAACCATCTGCGGACTTCAGCGCGATCAATCCGCTTGTCATGGTTCCCCCGATCGCCTTGTATCTTTCCGAAGCTGGAACCCCGGGTTTTTTGTCGATGAAGGGGCAGAAGTTGTGGGTAATGGGCGCTGCATTGGCAAGCACTCGATTTGTCTTGACGCCCTCATGATCAAAACCGGTGAGTTCAGGCTTGGTCCAGATTTTGCCATCCTTGGATTCCGCACAGCAGTAGGATTCGTTTGAATTACCATCAGCCCCTGCCTTGGGACTGCCACGATAATAAGCCCTGATCACAGCTCCATCCTGTATGATGGTGACATAACCACAAAAAAGCCCCTCCCAGGGTTTGTCAAACTTCAAAGCGATACCCTCGTCCCGGGGAGTTCCCTGCTGCAGCCATGCCTTATCCAGCTTTTCAATCAGGAATTGATCAACAAAAAGTTCCCTGCGGGAGCCAATATCAACAGGCTTTTGTTCCTGGGAAACAGCCACCGGACATGCGATTGTGATCGTGAGAATCAAGGCGCTAAAACAGGCGGGGAAATTATTCATGAAGATTATTCCAATTAAAATCCGGAGGGTTGAACTTATTTAATCTAGCACAACGCAATTGTATTTATCAATCTGATAAAGCTCATATTTTCGCTTAAGAGATGGCTTTGGTGATGATTTTGCGGTCAAGGGTGCCCGTAAGTTTTTGATCAAGCCCATTATAAAAGTAAGTTAAATGCCTATGGTCAAACCCCATAAGATGAAGGATGGTGGCATGCAGGTCCGAGACATGATAGCGTTCATGGACACCTTCAAAACCAAGTTCATCAGTCTCACCAATAACCTGCCCGCCTTTCACACCACCACCTGCGAGCCACATCGTGAAACCCAGCCAGTTGTGGTCCCTGCCCGGCTTGTTTATACCCTCGCTTGTGGGAGTGCGCCCGAATTCCCCACCCCAGATAAGCAGTGTGTCATCCCATAATCCGCGCTGTTTTAAATCGGTCATCAATGCCGCGATCGGCTGGTCGGTTTCAGCGGCATGGGTTTTGTGGTTCGTGATGCAATCGTTATGCCCATCCCAGGTTGACTCGATATGCCCGCCTCCAGAGTATAACTGGATGAACCGCACACCTTTTTCAATAAGCCTCCTGGTGACCAAGCATTTTCTGCCAAAATCAGCAGTCAAAGGGTTGTTCAGGCCGTACATGTTTTTGATGGAGGGGCTTTCCTTGTCGATGTCGACGACTTCCGTTGCGCTGGTTTGCATTCGATAGGCAAGCTCATAATTATTGATCCTGGCGTGAAGATCGCTTTCACTTCCGCGGTTTTGCAAATGCTGCTGGTTTAATTCATTGAGAAAATCAAGGGCGTTACGCTGGGCGCGTTCGTTCACTCCCGAAGGGTTGGAAAGATCCAGCAGGGGCGCGCCCCCGTTACGAAACAAAGTACCCTGGTATTTGGCTGGCATGTAGCCATTGCCCCAGTTGGGTGCTCCACCTATCGGCCCTCCACGCGGGTCGGTCATCACCACATAACTGGGCAGGCTTTCGTTAAGGGAACCGAGGCCGTAAGTCAGCCAGGAACCGAGGCTGGGCTTTCCAGTGAGGGGGCTTCCCGTGTTCATTTGCAAACATCCGGAGGAATGCGCTGCAGTGTCGGTATAAAGTGCCTTCAGCACGCACAAGTCATCCGCATGAAGGGCGGTATTGGGAAACAAGCTGCTTATTTCCAGCCCACTTTTTCCATGGCGATTGAATTCAAACGGGCTGCGCATCAGGTAGCCTATGGCCCTGCCATTGGATCCCACCTTGGTTTTGCCTGAATATGGCTTTCCATGGTATTTATCCAGGGCTGGTTTATGATCGAAAGTATCAACCTGGCTGGGCGCGCCATTCATGAAAAGAAAGACACAATGCTTTGCTTTTTTTGAGAAGTGTGGTTTTTTTGATGTCTTTGAAGCAATCATGGACTCGGAAGCGTTTACTCCGGAGTTGAAAAATCCATCCCGCCCCAGCATGCTAGCAAGAGGGAGTGTTGCAAACCCCGCGCCTGACTGCAAAATGAATTTTCTCCTGCAATCAAGCAGCTCTTTTGCAACTTTGTCTTTATCGTATGAATCAACCATTGCATCCAGTGCCATGAATTTAATTGGGGTAAAGAAACTCGTTGAGGTTTAACATGACCCTGCAAGCCTGGATCATCGCAAGATGCCGGGCATTTAGTGGGGCCTTGGTTCCATCCAGTTGCAAAGCCATTGATTCTTTTTGCAGGAACAAAAGCATCGCGGCTTTTTCGGATTCTGATGGTTGCCTTGCCAGGCAAAGCTTGAACACCATCTCCACTTGTAAACCCGGGTCGCCCTTGAAATCCCGTTCGAGTCTTTGAGCCAGTTGATCCGCCTGTTGGTTTACAAATTCACTGTTGAAAAGAGTGAGAGCCTGGGGTGCCACATTGGTTCTGGATCGTTTTTCCGAACTCAGGGTGGTGTCGCAAAAATCAAAGGTTTCCAGCAAAGGCAGGGTTAGGGTGCGCTTGATAAACGCGTAGATTGTCCTGCGGTTTATGGCAGCTCCCGATTCAGCCTTCCATGCAGCCTGCTTGTCGGTGTGCGCCTCGACCACAACATCGGGCACCGGAAGAAAAACCCCCGGCCCTTGCATGGTTTTGTTCAAGTTGCCTGAGATCGAAAGCATGGAATCACGGATGGACTCGATATCAAGGCGCTTGTAAGGGAACCGCCAGAGTAATTTGTTCTCCGGGTCAACCGATGCCGCGTTTTCCCTGTGGGAGGAATCCTGTTTGTATGTTTCACTAAGAAGGATCAACCGATGCAATTCCTTGAGCGACCATTTTGCATCATGAACAAACCAATGCGCCAGCCAATCGAGCAATTCGGGGTGAGTGGGTCTCGCGCCCATATGGCCGAAATCACTGGAGGTTGCAACCAGGCCAACACCAAAATGATGCTGCCAAACCCGGTTGACAATCACCCTGGCCACCAATGGGTTATCCGGTTGAATCATCCAATTTGCAAAAGTAAGTCTTCGTTCAGAGGTTTGTTTCCCCTTCTCGGGAAAGTGTGGCTGGTTGGGTGCCAATATCGCAGGCACTTGGGGTTTCATTTCCGGCCCCGGATTACTGGCCCTGCCTGAAAGCAGCAGGTGTGTTGGGTTTGGTTTCGCGGAACTTTCAACCAGTCGATATAACTTTCCAAAGTTTCCATAAGGAACATCCACATCCGTCCGCCCCTGACTTGGTCTTTTCAATGGCGAAAGTATGGCTCCCAGACTGTAATAGTCAACCATTGTCAGGGGATCAAATTTATGGTTATGGCATCGTGCGCAACCCAGGGTGAGTCCAAGAAAAGTTTGTGAGGTCGTTTGGATGAGATCGTCCACCTCATCAGCCCGGTATTGAGCGGCTTCAAGTGGGTCGACTTCATCCTGCCAGGTTCCCAACGCATGAAAACCTGTCGCAACCATGGTTTCAAATGTTGGCCCAGGGAGTTCATCGCCAGCCAATTGTTCGAGTACAAATCGATCGTAGGGTTTATCGTTGTTGAAGGCCGCAATCACATAATCGCGGTATTTCCAGACGCTGGGTTTCGCAGCGTCCCTCTCATATCCGTTGGAATCCGCATAGCGGACAAGATCGAGCCAATGCCTAGCCCATTTTTCGCCAAATGCAGGGTCGCTTAAAAACCTCTCCACCAGTGAAGTGTAGGAATCAGGGCTTTGGTCATTCAAAAACCGATCTTGTTCCTCAACAGTTGGAGGTAGACCTCTTATCCCCAGAGAAACCCTTCTGGATAGATTTGCCCTTGTTGCGGTTGGGGACAGTTTGAGCTTATCAGCTTCAAGCCTTTTTATGATGAAAGAATCAATCGGGTTGGAAACTCGGGAAACATCCTCTACCGTGGGAATGATGGGCCGCTTTACTTTTTGAAACGACCAAAAAGCCCGGGCAAGCTCCAAGTCCACCTTTTTCTCATGGATGCCCAATATCCTGTTCGCGGGCCACTTTGCTCCCTCCCTCACCCATTCCCTTAGTTTTGCGATTGCCGCGGTTGGAACCGCCTTTGATATTTTACTTTCCTTGGGCGGCATCTCACCAAGTTCAATCCGTTGGATCATCAGGCTTTCTTCGGGCTTGCCCGAAACCAATGCAGTACCCTGGTCACCACCAGCCTTCATCGTGTTGAAGGAGGTCAAATCCAGTCCGCCACTTTTTTTATTGGGTTGATGGCATTCCAGGCAATGCTCAACCAACAATGGGGCAATGTCTTTTTCAAAGTCTGCGGCGTTAATAGTGCCTGCAAAAAAGAATACTGCGATCACCAGGATTTGGGTCAATGAAAAGTTCATGGTTGGCTCATGTGATTTCAAAACGCCTTACCTGAATTCCATTTCTTCCACTTTTTTGTGTGGGGCGGGGTTCGGGTTGGGCAAAATCATTCAAATCAACGGATCTGGCCCTCACTTCATATTGCCCCTCCTTCAAACCCTTGATGGTGGCTGAATAGGAACACATGCTATAACGCAAAGGCCAGGAAAGAGCCTTGCCTGTTTTCTTGTCAAAGCCCAAAACCTTGTTCGCGTTGATCCCTTCGGGAAGAATATTATTCCAGTCGGGTTGTTCCTGCAATTCGCAGGGAATCCAAGGGCCTTGTAATAATTCGGGTGAATCATCCCCCAGGGTTGGAGGTTTATCGCCCACTTTGCGGACCCAGTATTCCACACGCTTGACCCCGGAAGGGCCACTGATCACTGTGCCGCTAATATCCACCGCCTCACCAACCTTGAATTTTTTGCCATCAGGTGACTTGTCCATGTATGCCGCGCTTTTCAAGAATGATTCCGGATCATTGTTGCCAGTGGCGTAAGTGTCATTGTTGCGGGGATCATTCGTGACAAAAATATGCTGCAGCCATTTGATGGATTTATAACCATGGGACCATGGAACGATCATGCGGACCGGTCCGCCTCTTTCGGGTGATATCGCCTCGCCATTCAGTTTGTAAGCAAGGAAGACGGGCAATTCATTCGGGGGTGTTTCCATGGCGTTGGTGTAGGTCACGGATGATTTGAAAACCTGCTTGGCATCGTTGTTATGAAAACCCCAGTAATAAATCCTGCGAACATTGTTCATCCTGCCGCAAAGTTTAAGCACCTCGCGCAGGGGCACACCGGTCCATAATCCCTGGCCGAGTGGCGAATCAATATTCAGGCACTGCATTGCCTTGAGGAAATGCACCTCATGTTTTTTGCCAAGCTCCAGGAGTTGGTTGAAATCTAGAGCAGTGCCATCCGCGATGGTGAGGGATTTAGCAAGGGTTGCGGGCACCTTGGTGTGTGGTTCCTTAACAAAGGGGTCAGCGGTGATTTCAAGTCGCCAGGTGTCAGGAGTAAGCTTGGCTTTTGCCTGTGCATCACCTGTGAGCTTATGGGGCTTTGGATCTCCCCTGGATACATCGCCGAAATCTTTACCGGGTGTAAGGAAAGGCTTGCTTAGGGGGGGTGTTTTTTGTGATGGGGCTGAGTCTGCAAGGTTTGCCGATACGGTTTCAGTGATAGCGAGTGTGGTTGCGCAAGCGGCACCAGCATTGATGAAATCCCGCCGGGTGATGCTACCGGATTTCAAGTCTTCGCCCATGGGAATGATTCCTGAAGCGGATGGAGATTAAATAAACACAGGCAATGAAAAACACTACTTACAGATTTACAATTGTAACTTTGTAATGGAGTTTAAGAAAGATAAAAGCGATGAATGAAAAGGTGCCACGGAACCATTGATTCTTACCCTCTTGCTGAGTTTCGGATAGTAAGGGTTCAAGGGAATCTTGATATTAATTATTTTAATTTCAGAATCAGGATGAATACTGATTTAATTTTACCATTGCCAGTAACATGGGTTTTCACTCTTGGCGGAGTGCTTCAATTGGAACCAGGCGGGACGCTTTTCGCGCAGGGTAATAACCAAATACAAGGCCCACTGTGACCGCGACACCAACTGCGGAAAGTATCGCAGTGTAGGAAACCTCTGTTGGCCAATGCAACACCAGACTTACCAAAATGGAGGTGTCCCTGCCAACGAGAACACCCATCGCCCCCCCCACCAGACATAACACGACTGCCTCAACGAGAAACTGCTGAAGGATCAGGCTTGGCCTTGCCCCCACCGCCATGCGTAATCCTATTTCCCGCG